>Ga0302326_10009533_pt1 | contig 21177 bp, 19 predicted proteins | sample Palsa_T0_3_FD_202264 | JGI IMG/M metagenome (GOLD analysis project Ga0302326, IMG submission 202264) | Peat permafrost microbial communities from Stordalen Mire near Abisko, Sweden - Palsa_T0_3 | ecosystem: Environmental > Terrestrial > Soil > Palsa > Peat permafrost | place: Sweden: Abisko... | reverse complement strand
GAAAATGATCGAAATGGGTGGCAGCGACCTGCATGTCTCCACCAATAGTCCGCCGCGCGTGCGGATTCACGGCAAACTGAAGCCGCTGGACATGCCCCCGCTCACCGCGGCCGATACCAAGGCGCTGGCCTATAGCGTCCTCACCGACGCGCAAAAACACCGCTTTGAGGAAAATCTGGAGCTCGATTTTTCGTTCGGTTTAAAAAACCTGGCCAGATTCCGGGGAAACCTTCTGCAACAGCGCGGCGCGGTCGGCGCGGTATTCCGGACGATTCCCTGGGAAATCAAGGGCTTCGATGCCTTGGGGCTTCCCGCCGTGGTGAAGGGGCTGTGCGACAAGCCGCGGGGATTGGTCCTGGTGACCGGGCCGACCGGTTCGGGGAAGTCCACCACGCTTGCGGCCATGCTCGACAAGATTAACAACGAGCGCGAAGAGCACATGATCACGATTGAGGACCCCATCGAGTTTCTGCACAATCATAAGAAATGCCTCGTGAACCAGAGGGAAGTGCATTCGGATACGCACTCCTTCGCCAACTCCCTCCGGGCGGCCTTGCGCGAAGATCCCGACGTTGTTCTGATCGGGGAGATGCGCGACCTGGAGACCATCGAGTCCGCTCTGCGAATCGCCGAGACCGGCCACCTGACCTTCGCCACGCTGCACACCAATTCCGCGATTTCCACGATCACGCGTATTGTGGACGTTTTTCCGTCCTATCAGCAGCCGCAAATCCGCGCCCAATTGTCCATGGTCCTGGAGGGGGTCCTTTGCCAGGCCCTGCTTCCGCGAACCGATGGAAAAGGGCGCGTCATGGTGATGGAGATTCTGATCCCCAACGCGGCCATCCGCAATCTGATCCGCGAAGACAAGATTCATCAGATCTATTCGGCCATGCAGACCGGCACAGGCACGACCGGGATGCAGACCTTCAACCAGAGCCTGGCCAACGCCTACTTTTCGAAGTTGATTACTCTGGAAACAGCCCTTGCGCGGTCGTCCAATGCGGACGAGTTACAAGATATGATTAATCGCGGGGTTAGCAGTCCGGGGAGCCGGGCTCCCGTACCGTCACGCCGCTAGGATTTATGAGGCACAGGGTTTGGTAGCGCAAAGCTTGCGGTCGAAAGCTTAGGAGGAACGAAAGATGCCGGTTTACGTGTACCGGGGAACCAATCGTAGCGGCACCGCGGTCAGCGGCGAACAAGTCGCCGCGAATAAAGACGAACTGCTGAATATGCTGAAGCGCCAGCAGATTAACGTCAAAAAAATGACCGAAAAGGGCAAGGAATTCAATATGCCCACCTTCGGATCCGGCGTCAGCGCCAAGGAACTGGCCATTTTTACGCGGCAATTCTCGGTGATGATCGATGCCGGTCTTCCGCTGGTGCAGTGCCTCGAAATTCTTGCCGGGCAGCAGGAAAACAAGGCGTTTCAGAATGTGCTGACCGCGACGCGCGGCTCCGTGGAGGGCGGCACAACGCTTTCTGCGGCCATGCGCCAGCACGAAAAGGTATTCGATTCGCTGTACGTGAACCTTGTCGAAGCTGGGGAGGCCGGCGGTATCCTCGATACCATTCTGCAACGGCTGGCCACCTATATTGAGAAGAACGTCAAACTCAAGCGGGCGGTGAAATCGGCCTTGGTGTATCCCGTCGCTGTCGTTTCGGTCGCCGGCGGTGTGATTACTCTGCTTCTCTGGAAAGTCGTTCCAATTTTCGCGACCCTGTTCCTGGGCCTTGGAGTCGATTTGCCGCTTCCCACCCGTATCGTGATTGCCATGAGCAACTTCGTCGGCAGCATATTCGGGTTGCTGATCGTGGTGTTCGTCATTGCCGCTATCTTTGGAATGAAGTTCTGGTACGGGACAGCGCAGGGCCGCTATGCCATCGATGCCACATTGCTAAAACTTCCCCTGGTAGGCCTGCTTCTGCGAAAAATTGCCGTGGCCCGGTTTACACGAACCTTGGGCACCCTGATTTCATCGGGCGTCCCCATCCTCGAAGGACTGGATATTACCGCGCATACGGCGGGGAATGCCGTTATTGAGAAGGCCCTTTTGTACGTCCGTAAATCCCTGGAAGCCGGTAAAAATCTTGCGGACCCCTTGAAGGAGACCAAGGTCTTTCCGGGGATGGTTACGCAGATGATTGGGGTTGGAGAACAGACCGGCGCCATGGACGCGATGTTGCAGAAAATCGCCGACTTCTATGAGGAAGAGGTGGATTCTGCGGTGAAGGATTTGTTGGCGGCCTTGGAGCCGGCCATGATCGTGTTTCTCGGCGTGGTGGTTGGCGGGATTGTTATCTCCATGTACCTGCCGCTATTCTCGCTGATCGGTAAGTTGAGCAGTGCCCACTAGCGCACGACCTGCGGAAGAAGAGCTTTCGGCGGCTGGCCCTGCGTCGGCAGCGGCAACTGCCCGTAAAGGGGAGCCGCTTCGCACGCAGGGCACAGCAGCAAACGCTAACCTCCCGGATGCGGGCCCTTCCCTCGAGCTCGCGCAGAACGTGGGTGATTGGCTGGACTGGCTCACCCGCATCCGTTTCCTCCTGATCACAGTTTTGCTGGCAATCGTCGTCGTGCTTCAAAATTTCACGCCGCTGATCGTGCCCATGCGGTATTTCGTGCCGCTGGTGATTTTGTGGTACACCCTGGCGACTTTTTACGTGATCCTTCTCCGCTGGGTCCCCCTGGCGCGCTGGCATGCGCCGCTCGAGGTCATTTGCGATCTCCTCATGGTTACCGGACTGGTGTATGTCACCGGTGAGCATGAGAGCTATTTCATATCGTTGTATCTTCTGGCGATCATCGTCGCCAGTATTTTGTTTTCGCGGCGCACAACTTTTCTTGTGGCGGGATTGAGTTTTACTTTGTTGGGTAGTCTGGTGGAATTGACCTACTACGGGTTCATCCCGCGCACCGCCGTAGGGACCCCCAGCCTCGAGTCTTTGCAGATCTGGATCCTCAGCAATTTGCTGGCTTTTCTTGCCGTGGCCTACCTCTCCAGTCTCCTGACGCTAAGCCTCCGCCGGCAGACCGCTGAACTCGAGGTCAAGAGAAGCGAGTTACAGGATTTGCAAGCCTTCAACGAGGACATTATTCATTCCATGCGCGGGGGCTTGATTACCGTCAATCTGGACGGCCGCCTGATGCTCTTGAACCGTACGGCCGAAGAGATTACCGGCTACCGGTTCAGCGAGGTTCGTGGCCGCGCCTTGGGTGATTTGATCCCGGAAATCTGGGAACTGACGCAGGAGAGCGACAGCGGCCTGCCGACACAGCGCAGAGAAGTCACCATCGCAAACGATGACGGCGAGCAGCGCTATCTGGGTCTTTCGGTTTCACCACTGCGCACCGGGGAACGGCGCACCACCGGTTACGTCATCAATTTTCAGGACCTCACCGAACTGAAACGCCTCGAGCAGGAGGTGGCCACCAAGGAGCGCATGGCCGCCATGGGCCGCCTCTCTGCCGCCATTGCCCACGAGATTCGCCAGCCGCTCACGGCCATGGCCGGAGCAGTCAAGGAACTGGGCAGGATGGTGCCCCTGGAAGAAGACGAAAAACATCTCGTGGGCATCGTGAGCCGGGAATCGGAGCGCCTCAATCGCATTATTAGCGATTTTCTGAATTATTCACGGGAAAAGAGTTATGAATTCGCGGAGGCCGATGTTTCCGAACTCCTGGATGAAACGCTGACGCTTCTGGAGCGCCATCCGCAAATGCAGGAGAAATATAGAATTGACCGCAGCTATTCGGCCCGTCCGGTGCGCGTGCGCGTGGATGGCAACCGGATGAAGCAGGTCTTCTGGAACCTTTGTGATAATGCGCTGCGCGCGATGCCCGACGGCGGCACCTTGAGCGTCCGTCTGGAGACGGTGCCTTTCTGGGTGCGCATCCGGTTTCGCGATACAGGAACGGGCATCGACCCCACGCAGCGAGCGAAGTTGTTCGAGCCGTTGCAGTCGAGCTTCGTCGGGGGGACCGGCCTGGGTTTGGCGATCGTCTACCAGATCGTGCAGGCGCACAGCGGGAGAATCTCGGTGACTTCGGAAAAAGATCGTGGGGCGGAATTTACGGTAGAACTTCCTCGCGTGGCCTAGCTGCAAAAGCCGAAAAGAACCTGATATGGCGCACATCTTGATCGTGGATGACGAGAGCTCCATCTGTGAGCTGCTGGAGATTACCTTTCGCAAGGAGGGTCATCGCGTGGAGGTTGCCAGCAGCGGCGAAGCCGCCTGCCGGCGCCTGCAATCCAAAATCTTTGACATTGTCGTTTCTGACGTTCGCATGCCGGGCATGAGTGGAGTCGATCTGTTGACCTACGCCAAGGAAATTTCGCCCGCCACCAATTTTATCCTGATCACCGGCGTCCCCACCGTGGAAACCGCCATTGCCGCCGTCAACGCCGGGGCCGACCGGTACGTCATCAAGGACCACGATCTTGTGGATCAGTTGCGGCGGGCCGTTTCCAGCGTGGACGAAACCCTGAAGCTCAAGAACGAGGCGGGATACCTACGCCGGGAGTTGCGAAGACTTACGGGGCAGGACAACATCATCGGCCACAGCGACAAGATGCGCGCCGTCTTCGATCTGATTCTGACCGTGGCGCCGCAATCCAGCCGCGTTCTCATCACCGGAGAGAGTGGAACCGGCAAGGAATTAGTCGCCAGAGCGATCCACGAAAACAGCGCGCGGGCGCAAACCCCTTTTATCACCGTGAACTGCGGTGCGTTCCCCGAGTCTTTGCTGGAATCCGAACTTTTCGGTTACTTGAAGGGCAGTTTCACTGGGGCGGCGGAAAGTCGGCAGGGTTTGTTTCAAGCCGCCAACGGCGGCACGCTTTTCCTGGACGAAATTGGCAATATGAGCCCGGCCATGCAGGTGCGCCTTTATCGCGTCTTGCAGGAAGGCAAGGTTCGCCCAATCGGAAGCACCGAGGAAGTGGACGTCGACGTGCGCGTGATCGCCGCGACCAATCGCGATCTGGAAAAGGCCATCGCCGCGGGAGAGTTTCGCGAGGATCTCTTCTATCGCCTGAGCGTGATTCCCATCCACCTGCCCTCTTTGCGGGAACGGCGCGAGGATATCCCTCTTCTCGTGCGGGCCTTCCTGGAGCGCTTCCGTAGCGTCATGAATCGCCCCATAGAGGGCATCGATCCCGGAGCAATGGCGCTCTTGGAAGCCTACGATTGGCCGGGCAATGTGCGAGAATTAGAGAACACCCTGGAACGTTGCGTGGCGCTGGAAACCGGCAAGTTGATTTCGATCGCTGTGCTGCCGGAGAAAATCCGCTGCGCAATTCCTGGAGGAAGCGCCCCTGCGGCCGGTTCCAACGGGCATCCTGCTCTCCCAGAGGCGGGCATGGATCTCGAACGCCACATCCAGGATGCCGAACGAGCTTATATCGTTGCGGCCCTGGAAGCCTGCGATGGAGTAGGTACGCGCGCCGCCGAAATGCTTAAGATGTCTTACCGGTCATTCCGCCACTACGCCAAGAAATACAACATCACCTGAAGAAAAAGCGGAGGGGAAACCGCGGTGCCCCCGCGTTTATCCAGCCGCAAGTCGCGCGAGGGATGAATCGTCCTCCGCATGTCGTCTTTGCGGAAGACGACGCGGAAGACGACGCGGAAGACGACACGTGACTGCCCTATTGCCCTTTCGGAATCTATCCAATACTGCTCGCGGAAGCTTGGGTTTGTAACTTGCCGGCGGACAAGTGTTCCCCCAGCCATGACCAGAGGCAGCCAAGCGTATAGACAGTGAGGACCGTAAGGATCGGGTCCATTGGAAAACGGTAACGCTGGGAAGGATGGGTAATGTAAAAGACCAGGGGAAAAATCAACACGATGGAAGCGAATGGGATTCCCCACTCGCTATGCTTCCGATAGGCAAGCAGGACGCCCAATAGGGACAGCAGAGAGAACGAGAGATTCGAGACAAGAATGAATTTGTAGTATGTCGGCAGGTGACCCCAAATATCGCTTGGGGGATCCCAGACGCCTGTCCATGTGTTGGCAAAGCGGTGAAAAAAGAAGCGCATCGTATCCTTCGGGTGCGACCGCATGAATGCGAAGGCCTCGCGCTGTTTCTCCTCCATGTAAGGAAGTTCGGTCATGGCCGCATATTTCTTCGCTTCCACGGGGTCGTCGTTCGGGTGAAGTTGCGGCGTCCAGGTGTCCGGCACATCCGGATTGTTCCCTAGCCACAATTCCAGCCCGAAGTTGGAGCGCAAGGGGACGAACGTATGAAAGGCCATATAGTTGCGAATCGTCCAGGGAGCCAGACAAACCACGAAAATGGCCGCGGAGGCCATCGCCAGACGCGCGGAACGAAGCAACTGATGGCGCAGCGGCCATATGGCCCACAAAGCCAGCGGCGGAAGGACGGGGAGAAGGGAAGGATTAATCAAGGCTCCAATAGCCCACAAAGCGCCGTAGCCTACCCACGCGCGCATGCGATCACAGCCGCGCAGCTCGAATGTGGCGGCCACCAGCAGCGCCATCCACAGTCCACTCAGCGAGGTATCCCAGACCCATACGATTGGGTAGAAAATCGCGGTAGGGAGGATGACCCATAGCCATGCAGCGGCAACACCTGTTCTCTTGCCAAATGCCTTTTTCCCGATGGCAAAGATGGGCAAGCAGGTCAGCGCAGTGAAGGCGCAATCGATGGTGTGGATGCAAATGTTTGACGTGTAACTGTAGGTGCCAAAAAGCTTAAAGAGGCCCGCCAGAAGATAGGGATAGACGGGCGAAAGCCATGCGGACGGGCCCGTGCGCACCATTCTCAAAGGAGAGCTGAATCCCCGGCCCGCGGCAATGGAAGCCGCAATGGATCCTGTTTCCGCGCCGAATTGTAAGTTGTCTCTTACGATAGGTTCTTGGTATGCGTGAAACTCGTGCATCAGGAGCCCCATGCGCAGCAAAAAAGCGACAACCACGATGAAGCCGGGCGAAGTTATCAGGCGCAGGAACTGTTTCCGCAGTTGCATTGGGTTCGATAGGGTCGCGGTGCTGATTTTGCAAAGCAGCGGACAATTTAGTTTAGAAAGAATGCGTCGGGTCTGGCAATGAGTATCCGGTAATTTCGCGTGGACGGGTGCTCATAGAGTTAAATTCTGGTTCACATGCAATCAATCTGAACGCATACGAGTCATCCGCAATCTCCCTGGCCTTAGGATCGTTGGCGTCCACCCGAAGCGGACGCCGGCCGGACAGTTTGCGGCCTCCTGGGATGACACTTTTTGGCGTTGCTGGCGCCGCCCTCGGAGGATTTCCGTCGGGGATCGCCGCTCCCCGCTGGACGATTAATCGGCATGTACTGTTCCATCTATAACATACCGATACCTGTGCCCTAGCCGTCACCCCCAATTCTCCGACTGGTATCAGGTTTGCACGCTATTCCATCGGCGGCGGAGGATTTCCCTATAGGCAAAGGAGATCTTATGCGGAAGACACAGAAGGGTTTTTCTCTGATTGAGTTGTTGATCGTTGTTGCTATCATTTTGATTATTGCTGCGATCGCAATCCCGAACTTGCTTCGTTCCAAGGAAGCGTCTAATGAGGCGTCTGCGGTGGGATCTTTGCGCACGATAAACACGGCCTCGGTAACCTTTTCGACCACTTACGGCACGTACCCGCCGGCGCTGACGAATCTGTCGCCTGCTGCCACGGCGACTTCCACTTCGGCGGACTTGATTGACTCCGTCCTGGCGACTGGCACCAAGAGCGGATACAGCTTTTCCTGGTCTTCGGGCACAACCGATTCCAATGGCAATTATTTGAACTATTCGATCACCGCGCAACCGGTTACTCCAGGCACGACGGGACAGCGCTACTTTTACACCGATCAATCCGGTGTGATCCGCGCCAGCACCGGCGGAATGGCCAGCGTCACCAGTACCCCGCTTAGCTAGTTTGGGGAACTTTAGCTTACTGACAAGGAAGGGGCGAGCCTGCGGGGCTCCTCCGTTTTATCCCGGGGATGCTCTAAAAAGTCGTTTCAAGTCTGGAGCAGAGTGTGAATGATGCGATCTCAACTGGCAAAATGCGGAGGGGCGGACAAAGCGCGGAAGACGCGCGGCTTTTCGCTCATCGAACTTCTGCTGGTCGTCGCGATCATCTTGATTATTGCGGCCATCGCCATTCCGAATTACATTCACAGCAAGGAGCGGGCCAACGAGTCAGGGGCGGTCCAAAATCTACGGACGCTCACCACGGCCGAGACCGTGTACACCACAACCTATTCGATAGGATATTCAACCACTCTGGTGCAGTTGGGCGGTACGTCTTTGACCGTCGATCAAAATAACGCCGGTCTGATTGATTCCGTATTGGCCACCGGAACCAAGGCCGGCTACAGCTTTACGTACAGTGTCCTGACAACCGATCAAAACGGCGAAGTCACAGGCTTCAGCGTAAACGCAGATCCGGTGATACCCGGACAAACGGGCGACCAGCATTACTATACCGACGAGAGCAATATCATCCGTCATAATGTGACTCAGGCCGCTACTGCGAACGACCCATCGATTTAGATCTGCGCGGTTCCGCCCCTCGGTCGTATTCCTGCTCCACGCCGCCCCGCGGATGATTCCTCCCGAATTCTTGCTACACTTTTGAAGTGTATCGAAGGCTATTCACGTTGCTGGCCGCTGTTCTTATGCTCTCCGGGGGCGTCCTGGATGCTCGCAGTGGAACCGCGCCGGAAGCGGTCCCCATCGTTCGCGCCCTCGAGTCGCGATATCACGATGCCCGCACCCTGAAGGCTACTTTTCTCGAGCGCTACAGCGACGCGCGGCAAAGTTCTCGTCTGGAGTCCGGCACTGTTTATTTCAGCCGCCCTGGCCGTATGCGCTGGGATTATGAGGCTCCGGAAAAGAAGCTCTTCATTTCAGATGGAAAAACGGTCTGGTTTTACGTTCCCTCCGACCATACGGTCAGTCGCTCGCCGATGAGGGAAAGTTCGGATTGGCGAACGCCCCTGGTCCTATTAACCGGCAACGCCAAGTTATCCCAACTCTGCGATCAAATCGACCTTGCCCCTCAGCCCGCGGCCACTCCAGGACACGTAACCCTGCAATGTCTGCCTCGCGGGGAGAATAGCGCCGCCCGCAGGGCGCAAAAGCAGGATGCGGGTGTAGACGGCGCCAGCCCCCTCGCTCCATTCGACCGCGTTTTGATTGAGGTGGATTCCGCCACTGGGGAACTGGCCGATGTCCGGGTCTTGCAGCCGGGTGCCGTGGAATTGGAATATCGCTTTGCGGATTGGCAGGAGAATCTGCCCCTGCTGGATAGCCTTTTTCACTTTCAGCCTCCGGTGGGAGTTGCCATCGTTGATGGGACGGAGGGTTTGCCTTAGTCCTCCTCACGCCGTTCCCGCGTTATCCCCTGGCGTTATTCAATACGCGCGTTTCCGCTAACTGCCCGCCGGCCACGAAAACCCGAGATGGTAAACTCAACCTCCGGGCCATTACATGCGTGCTTTTGTGGCCGGTGGGAAAGCCCGGTGGAAAGCAAAGTAGAGCCCTGCACCGCTTCCTGTGAGCCAGCGAGATTACAGACCGCAGACGAGTCCAGCGCCCGGTATTCCCAGCGGACCTGCGCTTCTGGCTGGAGTTTTGGGAATTACCGTGCTTGCCTACGCGGCCACGGTGCAATTTGCATTTGTCTACGACGACACCGGGCAAATCGTTCAAAACGTCCTCGTGCAGTCGTGGCGTTTCGTGCCCCAGTACTTTCATGGCCAGGTTTGGCAGTACCTCTTCCCGAACGCGCCCGCCAATTACTATCGCCCCTTGAACATGTTGTGGTTTCGCGTCAACGATGCCATGTTCGGGCTTCATCCGGCAGGCTGGCACGCCGCGGCCATCCTGCTGCACCTTTTCGCCGTGTCGCCGGTTTATCTGCTTGCCCGGCGCTTGACAGGCCGGCCGCTGGTGGCCGCGCTGACGGCGTTGTTTTTCGCCATTCACCCCATGCGCCATGAAGTGGTGGCCTGGGTTTCCGGCACGACCGAGTCTCTCTGGTCGGTTCTCTTTTTGTGCGCATTTCTGGCTTACTTGAAATCCCGAGAGCGCCACCGCGTTCCGTGGATGGCCGGTTCCTGCCTGTTGTATTTGGCGGCGCTGCTCTCCAAAGAGACGGCCATCGTCCTGCCCGGAGTTATTTTCGCGCACGCCTGGCTGTATGAGACCGAGCCCCTCGGTGCCATCCGGCGAAGCATGGGCCGCGCGGCAAAGGCCGCGCAAATCGCTGTGATCTATGTTCCCGTGGCGTGTGCCTATCTGGCCGTCCGTGTCCGCGTGTTGCACGGGTTCTCCCACTCGCAGGTACACGTCTCGCTGCGGACATTCCTCCTGACGCTCCCGTCGGTTCTTTTTTTCTACGTTCGACAGTGGCTGTTGCCCCTGCGTATTTCTGAGTTCTACGACCTGCCCCTGATCGTTCATTTCGATGCGCGTCATGTCCTGTTTCCGTTGGTCGGTTTGTTCCTGTTAGCGGCAATTCTTTGGGGTTTCAGACGGTCTCTGGGCTCCCGCGAAGTGGCCTTCGCCTCCGCTTGGATGGTCCTGCTCTTGCTCCCGGTGCTTGATTTCGCCGTATTCCCGCCGGGGGAGCTGGCGCACGATCGGTACTTCTACCTGGCAAGCTTTGGAGCGGCTCTGTTGATGGCCCTGGCGGTGGAAAAACTGGCGTGTGGCCCGAACACTTTTGGCTTCCCGCTAGGGCTGCTTTTATTCACGTTGGCCATTCTTGCGCCGCTAACCTATGGCACGGTCGGCGCATCCATGTATTGGATGAACGATTATGCTTTGTTCAACCATGCCCGCTGGATCGCCCCTAACAACGTCACGGTGCGCAACAATTACGCCATTGAGCTGGCTCTCCGCGGAAACACCGCCACCGCCATCCCTTTGCTCAAAGAGCTATTGCAAGACCAGCCCAATAACTATCTGGCGAATTATAATTACGCGCGCCTTTCCTATCTAGGCGGCGACATGGTTGTAGCCCGGCAGTACTTCGAGAGAGCCAGCCGATTGGATCCCTCTTCGCCAGACCCCTATTTGCAGCTTGGTTTAATCGATTTGAGAGCCAGCCGCTTTGACGGTGCCGAAGGCAAGATTCGCAGGGCCATCGCTTTGCGCCCCGAGGTGCCCACGTACCATTTCGCTCTGGCCATCACCCTTGCCGATCAGGGAAAGTGTTCGGCGGCCCGGACGGAATTTGACGCCACGCTGATGCTTCAGCCCGGCTTTCCGCGCGCGCAGGAGCAGGCGCAGAAGTGCGCGACACCGGCCACCCGGATCGATCCGCCGCCAAAAGCCGACGCTCAGCCGGAAGCCGCCACGTTACAGTGAGCCGCCGGCCGGATGTGTGGAACCGGCATGCGGAGGGGAAGAAGGCGGGCTGCCAGGGATCCGGGCCGTTTGTGATTCCGGGCGGAACGTAACAATTCTGTAACGCTTTGGACAGTGCGGTGATTTACACTTGCACGGAGCGGCTCGCTAGATCCAGGTTACGGCGTGTATACACAAAAGAGATACGCACAAGAGGGCCAAGCGCCTGTGATTGCCCGGCTTGGAGTACACTCAAACCATGGCTGATTTTGTCTGCAAGGTTGCCGATACCAGCGGCCGGATTTTCTCTCAAGTGGAGGCGGCCCAGACGATTGCGGAAGCCCGCCAGAAGCTATCGGACCGTGGGCTGTTTGTTTACTCGGTGCAGCCGCGCGGCGGCATCCTGGGTGGTGCGGTAGGTGGCCGCGGCAACCGCACGGTTAAGGCTGCGGATTTTCTGGTTTTCAATCAGCAATTCAACACGTTGATCAAGGCCGGCATCCCCATTCTCAAAGCCCTCGATTTGCTCGCTGCGCGCGCGGCCTCGCCGAAGCTGCGGCCGCTGCTCATGGACATTCGCGATCGCGTGCGCGAGGGTTCATCGTTATCCGAGGCCCTGGATCAGCAGGGGGTCTTTCCCAAGGTATACGTTACCTCCGTCCTGGCGGGCGAGAAGAGCGGAAGTCTGACCGGTGTATTGGACTACTACATCGCCTATCAGCGCGTTTCCACGGGCGTCAAGAAAAAGCTGCTGGCCACGTTGATCTATCCCATCATTCTGATCAGCGTGGCAACGATCATCGTCAGTTATCTGGTTACCTACGTCGTGCCTCAATTCGCCAAGCTGTATGCCGATATGCATGTGGCTTTGCCGGAGGTCACGCAATTGCTCTTGACGCTTACGGTGGCCAACCGCTTTTACTTCCTTGGGGCGATTGCGGTGTTGGTCCTCGGCATTCTCGGATTCTTCCTTTGGTCGCGCACCGAGAAAGGCGCTGTGGCGGCGGACCGCATGAAATTGAAATTTCCCGTTTTGGGGGACATTTGGATCAAGTTTCAGATGGCGCAGTTTTGCAGGACGCTTTCCACGCTTCTTGCCGGAGGCACTCCGCTGGTGCCCGCGCTCTCCACCGCCGCCGATTCCATGGGGAATCGTCTGATGGCCAATGGCATTGAACATGCCTCGCAGCAGGTCCGCGAAGGGAAATCGCTGTATGAGGCCCTAAACAGCACAGGACTGGTTCCCGCGCTGGGTTTGGAGATGATCGAGGTCGGCGAGGCGAGCGGGGCACTTTCCGCGATGTTGGATAGCGTGGCCGAGTTTTACGAGGAAGAGACCAATCAGCGCCTGGGAACGTTAATTACCGTTGTGGAACCCGCGGTTTTGATCTTCATGGCCATTGTGATAGCCTTCATATTGATTTCGCTTTACCTCCCGCTCTTCTCCTTCTCCGTGGGTACCGGCCCCGGGTAGGCTCGCGAATCAGGATCCTTATGGGAACTACTGACTACAATACGACTCCCGCACTGCAAGAGCCCCAGCAGGAACGCGACCGCGCGCGGCGCATCTCCGAACGATATCGCTGTCCCTTCGTCGATCTGAACGAGGTACACATCGATCCCGAGTTGTTCCGAAGCATCCCGGCCGATCTGATGTTTCGCTTCAATTTTGTGCCCCTCGAACTGCGCGAGAATCAGCTCTTTGTGGCCGTCGCGGATCCCAGTCAGGTGCTCCTGAGCGATGAGTTGCCCCTGCTTCTGGGAAAGAAATTAGTCATCAAGGTGGCCACGGCAACGCAGATCGGCGACTTGCTGAAGCGTACCGAACAGTCCCAGCGTGTTTTGGACCAGGCTACCGAAGCTTTTACGCTCCAGGTTGTCGCCGAAGAGGAGGGCGAGGACGCGATCTCCGCGGATCGCCTTACGCACGACTCCGCGGTCAGCCCCATCGTCCGCCTTGTCGATACGGTTATCTTCACGGCCCTGGAGCGCCGCGCGAGTGACATCCATATCGAAGCGCGAGATATAGAAGTGGTGGTGAAATACCGCATTGACGGCATCCTGGTGCATGCCATGCCTCCCATTTCCAAGGAATGGCATTCCACCATCCTGTCCCGCATCAAGGTGATGAGCGAACTGGATATCGCCGAGCGTCGCATTCCTCAAGACGGGCGCTTCCGTGTCCGCTACAAGGGCCGTTTTGTGGATTTCCGCGTTTCCATCATGCCCTCCGTGCACGGCGAAGACGCCGTCTTGCGCGTCCTCGACAAGGAGACCCTCTCGGAGAAATTCCACGACCTGAGTCTGGAGGTAATCGGATTTTCCGACGAGGAACTGCGCAAGATTCGCCGCTATATCCGCGAGCCATACGGCATGGTTCTGGTCACCGGGCCCACCGGGTCGGGCAAAACCACCACGCTCTATGCGGCCATCAATGAGATCAAGTCCGACGAGGACAAGATCATCACCATCGAGGATCCCGTGGAGTATCAGGTGCGCGGCATTACGCAGATTCCGGTGAACGAAAAGAAGGGCCTCACCTTCGCCCGCGGCCTTCGTTCCATCCTGCGTCACGATCCCGACAAGATCATGGTCGGCGAAATCCGCGATCAGGAAACCGCGCAAATCGCCATCCAGTCGGCCTTGACCGGGCATTTGGTCTTCACCACGGTTCACGCCAACAACGTTACCGACGTCATCGGCCGCTTCATCAATATGGGAGTGGAACCCTACAATTTCGTTTCCGCGCTCAATTGCATCCTGGCGCAGCGCCTGGTGCGCGTCATCTGCGATCATTGCAAGAAACCCGTGCGCTATTCCCCCGACGCCTTGCGCGCCTCCGGCCTCGACCCCAGCGAATGGTCCTCCGCCGTTTTCGCCGAGGGAGCGGGATGCCTGGAGTGTTCCGGCACGGGTTATCACGGGCGGACGGCGATCACCGAACTGCTGGACCTTTCCGACCATATCCGCGAGATGATCGTCAACCGCCGTCCCACTTCTGAAATCAAGCGCGCGGGGCGCGAGGAAGGCATGACTTTCCTCAGGGACTCCGGGCTGGTCAAAGTGCGCGAGGGCGTCACCACGCTGAAGGAAATCAATAAGGTCACCTTCATCGAATGAAAAAGAAAGTGCGTGTTGCAGGCCGGCTGAGAGGCGTCGTCAGAACCAGAATATGAGCACAGCAGATGGAATCCGGCAGGGAATGTACAGCAACTCGATTGTGCGTCGAGTTGCCCAGTGGCTCGACACCGTGCCCCATCCGGCGGTCGTTTGTGAGATTGCCCCCGGATACGTGGCCGCCGCGCGCTGGACCCACAACGGCACGGACCTGGACTCTTTCGCCGTCGAGGCCCTGCCGCCGGGGGCCTTGCGGCCGACCGCTGTGGAAACCAACGTCCTGGACGCCAACGAAGTTCGTTCCGCCATCGGGAGGGTGTTTTCAAGATTGCACCTGAAGGCGCAGGATATCGCGTTGTTGGTTCCCGATCCCGTCATCCGTGTGTTCGTTTTGCATTTCGACGTGTTCCCCCGTTCCACCGATGAGGCCATACCCCTGCTGCGCTGGCGCCTTAAAAAAAGCGTACCGTTTGAGGCCGAAGAGACGCTCATTTCCTACATGCGGCAATCCCCCCGTGAGGAGGGTGTCGATGTCGTGACCGGTCTGGCCAGATTGCGCATCATCCGGGAGTACGAGCAACTCGTTGAATCCGTGGGAATGGCCGCGGGCGTGGTGATGAGTTCTACTCTTGCCGCTCTGCCGCTGCTGAATGACCATCAGCCAGCCTTGCTGGCCCGCGTGGCCGGAAAGACCTTGACGACCGCGATCGCCCGCGAAGGTGTTCTTTGTGGTTTTCGCTGCATGGAGCTTTCCGTTGCCGAATCGGAGATCCCTGCGCAGGTGCTCCTGGACGAGATCTATCCCTTGACGGCTTACTATCAGGATTCCTGGAGCGAGGGAATCGCCGCCGTTCGTCTCGCCGGTCTTGGCGAGCGCACCCGGGAAGTAAGTCCGCTGCTCGAGCGCGAATTGCATTGTCCGGTCAGCGCGTTGTTGCCGGCCGCCGAAATCGAAGGGCGCATTGCCGCTGGATTACAGCCTCTCGTGGAGCACGATTTGGACGCGCTGGTAGGATGGAGTTTGAATCGCGGCGCTTGACCCTGGACGGTTGTGTGGAGTAAGCGGAACTCATGAAAATACGCCTAAACTTGGCAACTTCTCCGCTGGCCAGCGACCGCCGCTTCCTGGTCGCTTCCTCTGCCGTGGGAATTGTTGGCGTGGTGGCCATGGCGCTCCTCGCTTGGCACGCTTACAGCATGTGGCAGTCGGACACTTCCTACCGCCGGCAGGAAGTGCGAATCAACGCGGACATGGGCCGCCTCCGGCAGGAGCACGACGCCCTGGAAATCTATTTCAACAGGCCAGACACCGTGCAGCGCCGCGGCCTGGCCAGCTTCTTCAACGGTTTGATCGCCCAGCGGGCGTTTCCCTGGACCAAAATCTTCATGGATCTGGAGCGCAATCTGCCCACCGGCGCTCGCGTCGTTAGCGTGGAGCCCACCATGGAACAAGACCATGTGGAGTTGCGTCTCACCGTGGAGGCACTGAACGACGCTGCCAAATTGGAGTTTTTGCGCGATTTGGAGAGGGCCCCGGAATTTTCCCAGATACAGTTGTTGAGCGAGAGACGCTCGGATCAGCCGGGAGAGACTCCCATCGTGCTGTCCCTGATCGCTCGCTATTCGGTGACTTGAGGAAACGGGATGACCAAGCGCAAACGAACGCTGATCCGCTGGATGTTGGGCGCCGTGCTGCTGGTCGACCTACTTTTGATCGGCGCGATTTGGCGAGCGTCCACCACTCCGCGGGCGGGTCAGGCCGACGTCGCGCTGCTGAAGCGGCAGCACGATTTGCTGGCCGCCGATGTGGCCCGGGGAGTGCGCATTCGCGAGACGCTTCCTGCCGTGGAACAACAGTGCGATACCTTCCTGCACGATCAATTGCCCCCGGTCGCTTCGGGATACTCCTCGGTGGTGGATAACCTCGGCGAGGTTGCCCGCACCGCCGGCTTGCGCACCGAAAATGTCGCCTATCGGCAGCATGATCCCGACAGTCACGGCATTATCGTCGTGGAGATTGGCGCCACGGTGAACGGCGATTATCCCAGCGTAGTTCGTTTTATCAACGGGCTGGAGCGCTCCAACAATTTCTATGTGCTGGATGGGCTCCAGTTAGCGGAAAGTTCGGTGGGTAACGTGAAACTGAATCTTCGTCTGCGGACGTATTTCCGGACCTGATCGTGGCGCGCCAATACAGACTCGTGCTGCTGGTCGCGCTGCTTCTGGTGCTTGCCTATGTGGCCTACGTTTCGCTGCGCCCCGCCGGGGTGGGGTCGACGGTGGCCAACGCCAATAACGCCTTTGTGCCTCTCGCCGTGGAAAACCCCGCCTTGCGTCTCGATCTCCTCGCCAATCTGAAAAAGCTTACCTACACCGGTTCGCAGCGAAATATTTTCAGCGCCACGCCTCCGCCTCCACCTCCCAAACCGGCTGCTGCCGCGGTCGTTCCCGCGGGTCCCGTGATCGCGCCCCCGCCTCCGCCGCTGGTAATCCCGGCGACTTTTTTCGGCTACGTGGCCGACGCCCAGACGGGAACCAAGCGCGCCTTCTTCAACAGCGGGGACGACGTTTTTGTCCTTGGCATAGGCGATATTCTCCTGGGCCGCTTCCGCCTGCTGCAGATCGGCAACAATAACGCGGAGTTGGAAGAGACGGCCTCGGGCCGACGCGCCACCATGACTCTGGAAGAGCCGGGTCCCTCATGAAGCCTGTGGGCGTATGGGTATCGAAAGGCCGGGGATCGAAAAGCCGTGGCCAGTCCGGCTACGCCTTCTTGCTGGCCGTGTTCCTGGTGGCCTCGATTCTTCTGTTCGCCGCCGCGGCCGTTCCCAGCGTGCTGAACGAAGGCCGTCGCGAGCGCGAGGAAGACGCCGTATGGCGCGGAAAGCAGTACGTGCGCGCCATCCGCCTCTACTACGCGAAGAATGGAATGCTCCCGCAGACGCTCGAGGATTTAACCAAGCCCAACGCCGCCAACGTTCATTTCTTGCGCAAAGCCTACACCGATCCCACCAATCGCGTCGACGGAACTTGGCGAAGCATATACGTCTCACCTTCCGGGCAGTTGATCGGCAGCGTGCGCTATCACAATCTTCAGGAACTGACCCTGGCGCAGCAGGGCTTGGGGGTGTCGACCTTCAGCGGAACACCCGACGGGGCAGGCGCCTCTACCCAGCAGCAGTCCGGCCAGCAGCCCAGTCAACAAAATGGCCAGCAGTCCGGCTTTGGACCGTCGTCTGGCGCGCAGTCCGCCTTCGGCCCTCAGTCTGGCACGCAGTCCGGATTCGGCGCGCCATCCGGCTTGTCGCAGACGGGTTCCGGCCTGTCCGCAAGTTCGGCACAGCCTTCCTCCGTCCCCTTGGAGCCCGTGGATGGTCCTGTGCTTGGGGCAAACCTGATTGGCGTTGCCGGTAAGACCAAGGTGCCCTCTTTGCTTGTATACGAGGGAGGGAAGACCTACTTGCAGTGGGAATTCATCTATAATCCGCTGGCCAATGGGGCCGGGCAACTTCCCGGTGCTGCCGGTGCCGCGCCGGCGGCAAATCCCGCTGCGGCTCCCGGCGCGGCCGGAGCGCAGCCTGGCGCCACTGCCCCCACTCCCACGCCGGCCCCCGCTCCGCCGCCCAGCACCGATGCGCCGGGCAATTCAACCGACAATCCCGCTCCCCAGCCCAATCCTGGTCAGTAATTTTCAGCCGGCGTGCGGGATTTTTAGCGTGGAATGGATTTGCAAATAGACTTCAATCGGCGGCCCGGCCATAAGCTTTGCCTCGTGGGGTAAACTTGGCTGTCTGCACTCTGCGGAAAATCGAGTATTAGAGTATAGGCGCAAACTATACGCACTTGTTATACTCGTAGTCAGTCAGGGTTTTCGCAAGTTGGCAGTTGTTGCCGCAGGATTTGAAGAGGTGCCTATGAACGAAGCGGCCCTGTTGAAAATGGCAAAGATTACCGTGAAAGAATACAAAAAACTCACTCCTGCGGAGCGCCGTCGAAAGATACGGAAGACGTTGGGCGATTCGTCAGAAGCTCGATCATTTGTACGACGGCTGATGCCTGAGTTTTATGAAGACGTGTATGGAGCTACGGCATCCGCGCGTTGCGCAGTAGCCCGCAGCGGACGGCTTCGCGTAAAATCTCGGTAGGTTCCATCCCCAGAGCATCCGCCCATTCAAGCAGCAGCTTCTTCTGTTGCTTCACCCCGCCTTCACCAGTGATCAGAAGCCTCAAAATCTCGCAGGTAGAATGTCCGTTTTCACGCATCAAGCTGACTATCTTCTTGGGGTCGGTGCTGTAAACCAGTCGGGAGCGAGAGGAGTCGCCGTGCATGCCGCGCGAAGTCTATCATCCTCCGCATGGGAGCCGAGTCGCGTTCCTGCCACGGAGGGCGCTTTTTTTGGGTAAGTCCGGGTAGCCCCCCACCCCCGGTATTTTTGCGCAAGAGAGCGTAATGAATTGAATATACGAGCTTTGCGTTAATCCTCTTCGCCAAAGAGGGCATAACCTATTGATTCTATTGGGTGCCGCTATTTGGAAGAGGATGCAAAAGAGAGAAACAGGGAAAACTGAAAAGGAAGCGCACTACCACCTGCAACATTATACCACGGGCAAGCAAGGCGAAGTCCCCGTCACGGCTGAACGGCTTCGGCGAAGCTCTAGCGGATACTTAGGGGGAACCCGCGTCCTGCCTGGCATTCTTGTAACTTCGCAGTTTTTCCGTCACGAGGCGAACGTAGTTTCGTGTCTCCGCAAACGGTGGAATCCCGCGGTATTGATCGACCACTTCGGGACCCGCATTATAGGCCGCCAGCGCCAGAGCAAGATTCTGCCGGTAACGTCCCAGCAACTCCTTGAGGTAGCGCGTCCCGCCATCGATGTTTTGCTCCGGGTCGAACACGTCGCGCACCGCGAGCCGCGACGCCGTCTGCGGCAAAAGTTGCATCAGCCCGTAGGCGGCCTTGCGGGAAACCGCCCGCGGGTCGAAATTGGATTCCACCGCGATCACGCAGGCGATCAATTCCGGATCCAGGCCATAGGTGAGCGCCGCGGTTTCAATTTGCGCCGCGTAAGGAACCGCGAGCTTGGGCTGGGGCTGCTCCGAGGCCGGAAAGGTATCCTCGGGCTCCATGGACACGATCTCCTGGGCCGAAAGGACAATGCTTCCGCCGGCGATCTGTAGGCGCACGGCGTCTCCCGTCTTCTCGTAGCTCGTGACGTGCAGGCGCTGGCCGCTGCGCAGGACGGCATAGTCCGCGCGAGCCGCCGGCATCCAAATCGTTGCCGCAACAAATACCAGCAACGGCGCCCACCCATTCCCGTACGGAACGCTGCGGGGCCGGTAAGAAACGCCGTGAGGCCGCAAAGAAGCGCCGCGCGCCATCACACGCCCCCCAAGGCATAGGTCTCTATGGCTGCGGCCACTCCACCGTCGTCATTCGACAGTGTTTGCCGCCAGCCCTGCGTCTTGAGTTCCGCCACGCCATTGCCCATCACCACGGGCAGGCCCGCGAACTCCAGCATCTCCAGATCGTTGTGGTTATCGCCGATGGCCATCACTTCGCCGCGGGTATAGCCCCGCTGCGCCGTCCATTCCGCCAGTGTGCTTCCCTTGGAGCAGTTCGGGCAAATCACGTCCACCATCCCGAAGTCGCGATGCTCATAATAGGTGACCGCCAGCGAAAATGGAATTTTCGCCTGTATCTGGCGCAGAGCCTCCGCGGCGCGGCGCATTTCCCCCACCGAACCGCTGCACATCACCTGGATGGGATCTTCCGTCAGGCAATCCTCCAGGGGCGCGACACGCGAGATAAAGTCGCGATTCCGCAGGTAGTAATCCTTGCGCTGGGGATCTTCCCAGTCAATCTCCTCGAACACCACTTGGTTGGCCCGCGGCCTGTCGAACACCACCGCCGTGCCGCGCCGGAACTCCGGCGTCACCCGCAGCACCTCTCGGGCAGTTGGGCTGGGCAGAAGATGCCGCAAATACGTCGCGCCCTCCACCGATTTCACCAGTGCGCCGTTGTTCACGATCATCGTAAGAGGGCAGGGAATTTGCCGCGCAATCGGCAGCGCGAAGTCATAGCGCCGGCCGGTGACCAGCACCACTTCGATGCCGCGCGCGGTGGCCGCGGCCAAGGCGCGCAGGTTGGCTTCGGGCAGCTTGGAAAAGCTGTCCAGCAGCGTGCCGTCAATGTCCAACGCGATCAGCCGTACCGTAGTTTTGGTCATCGCCTGAGGCGGCATATGAAGATTGTACAGTGATGGAAGGAGCCTTGCAGGAATGACAACGCCGAAAGTTTCCTGGACTGCCGCTGTTCTACCGCGATTCGCAGCGGCTAATAGGCCTCCGTGCAGCCTTTGACGGCATCGGCGTCCGAATCTCCCAGAAGCTTTTCGGTCTCCTCGTTGATCTCATCGACGGACCGCGGCTTGCCATTCCCGGACCCTGGAAACACGAAATAGCGGATGTTGTCTAGGGCGCCCCCGCGGCGTGCATCCGAACGCACGCCCAGATTCTCCGCCAGGGCCACGGAACCCTCGCCCACCGAAGGCCCCTCGTCCGCGTAGATGGCGTAGGAAACCTTGCCATTTGCACGGTTCAATACCATCGCGAAATCTCCCAGGCGCGCCCCGGTCTCCCTGGCCACCGAGCCGGGCAGCACGATATAGGGAATCATCGATGCGTCCACGAATCTCCCGGGGTCGTTGCCGTCTT
>Ga0302326_10009531_pt1 | contig 21178 bp, 17 predicted proteins | sample Palsa_T0_3_FD_202264 | JGI IMG/M metagenome (GOLD analysis project Ga0302326, IMG submission 202264) | Peat permafrost microbial communities from Stordalen Mire near Abisko, Sweden - Palsa_T0_3 | ecosystem: Environmental > Terrestrial > Soil > Palsa > Peat permafrost | place: Sweden: Abisko... | reverse complement strand
AATCGTGCGCGACATCAAACAACGGTTCGCGCTCGACAACGTGATCGTGGTTTCGCCTGACGTCGGCGGCGTGGTGCGCGCACGCGGCCTCGCCAAGCGCATCAATGCGCCGCTCGCCATCGTTGACAAGCGGCGCGAACGACCCGGTGAATCCGAAGTGGCGAATGTCATCGGCGAAGTCGATGGACACATTTGCATCCTCGTCGACGATATCATGGATTCCGGCGGCACCTTGCTCAATGCCGCCGATGCTCTTTTGGAGAAAGGCGCGAGCGCAGTTTACGGCTATATCAGCCACGGCGTGCTGTCCGGCGGCGCCGTGGCCCGCGTCAACAAATCGAATTTAAAGGAGCTCGTTATCACCGATTCAATTCAGCCGACTGAGGCCGTGAAAAAGTCCCCGAACATTCGCGTCCTCCCCATTGCCAATCTGATCGGCGAAGCGATCAGCCGCACCGCGTTGGAAGAATCGGTCTCGAGCCTGTTCTTCGACTAGGCTGGCTTGTTCGCGCGGACCGCCGCGATCAGCGCCGAACGGCAAGTCACCCAACGCGCTCCGCTCCAACGGTCCATCAGGACCGTGACCACCCCTGCAGATACGACTCGGCCACTGACTGACCCCGAGTCAACTTGTCGCAGGCTGCCCTGTGGATGGCGGAATCGGCTCCATTGTCGGCGGGACGCAAATCACTTCATGAGGGCCGGGATAACTACCGGCCGACGGCTGACAAATCTTTAGTGCGCGAATCCGCGAGTTTATATTCGGACGTGCGAGTGATTCGCGAAGTCGCGTAGTTGTTTGGCCGTGACGTCGGTTGTCGGTGTGAGGCAACAGTCTGGTGCGGGTCGAAACCCAAGCTTGGGCGATGTGTCTGGTGTGCGCATTTCCACTCCAACCCGCGCTGTGGAGGCGGCATGTCCCTCATCGCAATTTCTCAGGATCACGCAAGTAATCCTCTCGAGGTCGTCGAACACTTGGCGGCCGGGAACAATTGGCCGTTCGAGCGCGCCGGCGAAGACGAAGTCGCGATCATCGTCACCAGTCGCTGGACCAACTATCAGGTCTCATTCACCTGGATGAGCGAGATCGAGGCGCTGCATCTGGCCTGCGCCTTCGACATGCGTGTTACCGAGATGCGCCTAAACGAGGTGCAGCATCTGATCTCGCTTATCAACGAGCAATTGTGGATCGGCCATTTCGATATTTGGCAGCAAAACGGCGTCGTGATGTTCCGTCACGCTCTTGTACTTGCCGGCGTCAACGCCTCCGGTCGCCAGTGCGAAGCGGTTCTCGGCGCCGCACTCGACGCCTGCGAGCGGTATTTCCCGGCATTCCAGTTCGTTGTCTGGGCCGGAAAATCGGCACGGGAAGCCATGGAAACCGCGATGTTCGAGACCTCGGGCGAGGCGTAATCGTTCAGGTCTTTTAAGGGCCACGGTGACGGCCCGCTAGGCGCAAGGGCGACTAGGTCGCCAACAGCACCATCGCACGCCGAACTCCCGTAATTAGGCGCCGCGCCGCTCGGAAGCGGCGCAAAGGCTCGCTATACATTGGAAGCGCGCGAGCACGTTCTACGCTCCGCACATCGCGTGAGGATAGACGCCAATGAACGCCTCAAGGGACAATGGAGAATTGCGCGACTTACCAGGGCCGCTGGTTTTGATCGGCGCCGGGAAGATGGGTGGCGCGCTGCTCGACGGCTGGCTCAATTTCGGCTTCGATCCAGGTCGCATCAAGGTGATCGAACCGCGGCCGACGCCGGCAATCTCCGCCCTTGTCGCGCGCGGCATAAGCCTCAACCCGAATGCCTCCCAACTTGCGGGCGCTGCGGCCGTCGTCATTGCCGTGAAGCCGCAAGCCGCACGAGAAGCGTTGGCCGCGGCCGCGCCATCCATTGGCGCAAACACGGTCGTCGTATCGATCATGGCCGGCAGGACGCTTCAGTCCCTGGCTGACGGGCTACAGCGGGGCTGCCCGGTGGTGCGCGCCATGCCCAATCTGCCGGCCGCGATCGGCCGCGGCATTACTGTCGCGGTGACGCGCGGCGCAACTCCGCAACAACACAAGTTAGCCGGTCACCTCTTGTCCGCGACCGGCACGGTCGAATGGATCGAGGATGAGTCGCTCATGGATGCGATAACCGCCGTGTCGGGATCCGGGCCGGCTTATGTTTTCCTGCTCGTGGAAGCTTTGACGCGCGCGGGTATCGAGGCAGGACTCCCCCCGGACCTGGCCGAAAAACTTACGCGCGAAACCGTCTCCGGTTCGGGTGAATTGTTGCGCCGGGCGAACGTGGATGCGGCCTTGCTACGCGAGAATGTGACCTCGCCCGGCGGCACGACCGCCGCTGCCCTCGCTGTTCTGATGGGTCAGAACGGGCTCACGTCGCTGATGACAAAGGCGGTCGCAGCAGCAACCGATCGCTCGCGGCAGCTTGCCCAGTGAGAATGCCACGGCTTGGAACGGCGTGACTTAGAACCTACAATACGGTTTGGGAGGCCGGCGTCAGTGAAGGAGTCCTCGTATGGCCAAGAGAGCCGCTCGCAAGACCGTTCGTAAGCCCGCGCCGCGTTCGGCCCGAACCGCGGCGTCCACTCCGCAGACGGACCGCGAGAAAATTATCGCCGCGTTTTTAGCGCTTCTTGAAGACAAACCGTTTGCGGCCATCGGTTTCGACGACATCGCGCAACGCAGCGGCCTCTCGCTGGCTCAAGTCCGTGGCGAGTTTGCCTCGACATTTGCCGTCCTCGCAGCATACGTCACAGCCACCGACCGCGCGGTTCTCGCGCAAGATATGCACGACATGTCCGAAGAACCCGCGCGCGAGCGGCTGTTCGACGTATTGATGCGTAGGCTTGAAGTTCTCGCGGAGCAACGCGACGCGGTGCGGTCGCTGCTGCGTTCGTCGCGCAGCAATCCGCCGCTGGCGCTAGCGCTTAATGGCCTCGCGGTACGCTCGCAGCAATGGATGCTGACCGCAGCCGGGATCAACGCTTCGGGTCCGCAGGGAATGATCCGCGCGCAAGGACTGGCGCTTTTGTTCGCCTCGGTGCTGCGCACGTGGGCGGATGACGACGACCCCGGCCAAGCGCGGACTATGGCAGCCCTCGACCGCGCGCTTGGCCGCGGTCACCGCGCTGTTGGCCTGCTCGGCGATCTCTGCGCCATCCCTAGCCGCCTTTGCGGGCTGCGATCACGCCGGCGGCGGCGCTCGCGCGGGGATTCCCAAGAAACTGCGGCCGCTTAAGCCTTGGCAAATCTGTCAAATTTTTCATCGCACGGGCGGCTATTGATCAACAGGGTTGCGATCAAAACAAATCCTTAATCCTCAACGTTAGAATCTCTCCAAAGAGGTGCGATTTTTATTGAAATCAACTTTTGCTCGACCTAAATAGCGATAGTTGCACTTGATACCAATCGGCTCCGGGCAGCTATGATTGTCTGTTCCTGTAACGTGCTGAGCGACCACGACGTCCGCGGGACGCTCGCCGGCAATACTGTAGCGCCGCGTACGGCCGGCCAAGTCTATGGTTGCCTGGGCTGCAGCCCGCAATGCGGAAGATGCGCTAGAACCATCCGCCGCATTATGGATGAGGCGCTCGCCACCGAAAATTCCGGCTGCCCTGAAAGTTCCGGCTGCGCCGCAAATTCCGGCTGCTGCCAAGCCGGCGGCGATTTCTGACCGTTTTCCTTCGCATTTAACGCGGAACCCTCGGCGCTAGCGCCTTTTCGCGCGGCGGCGGTACCGGCTATAATCCGACGCGCCGCACCGCGGCGATTGCGGTTGGAGGAGCATTACATGCGAGGCGAGCCTGGAGTCGTCGATTATCTCAACAAGGGCCTCCGGCACGAACTCACGGCGGTTAATCAATACTGGCTTCATTATCGGCTGCTCGACAATTGGGGCTACAAGTCGCTCGCCAAGAAATGGCGCAAGGAATCCATCGAGGAGATGGAACACGCCGATAAGCTGATCGAGCGCATCATCTTCCTCGACGGCTTTCCCAACATGCAGGTCCTCGACCCGCTGCACATCGGCCAATCGGTCAAGGAAGTGCTCGAGTGCGACTTACAGGCGGAGTTGCACGCGCGTGCGCTTTACGAAGAAGCCGCTACGCACTGCCATTCGGTCAAGGACTATGTATCGCGCGATCTCTTTGAAAAGCTGATGCACGACGAAGAGGAGCACATCGACTTCCTCGAAACGCAGCTCGATCTCGTCGCCAAGCTTGGAGCGGAATTGTACGCCCAGCATCACATCGGCGAGCTCGACGACGACCACGACTGAGCTGCAGCGCCCTAACCTTCAGCGAAGGGCGAAGCCGAGCAAGCGATCGCGCGTGCCGGCGCCGTCGCAATCTGAGCGGCCGGACGTAAAGCGCACGTAACGCTGCGACAGGCAGCTATAGATCGGCATCGTGTCCGGCTGCTCGGAACGAAATACATAACCGGCGACGCGACGCCGTTCGCTCCCCTGCGCGGCGCAGCCACCTACCTCCGCGAGAAAACCGCCCCAGCGCGGCGAGAAGCATTCGTCGAGTTTGACGCTGGGAAGCGGCGGCACGGCTGTCATCACATACCCCAGCGAGAGATCGTAAGAGAACGAGGCACCCGCCAAAATCGGCGGGCCTGTGGTTGCCCAGGTCAGGCCGTCCTGGTTTTTCCATCGTGAGAGAGCGACGCGCACCTGAGGATGTCGTGGCACGCTTGAAAGTTCGATCCGCGCCTCGTGCATCACAAGGTACCGCTGGGTAAAGTCGGCCCCGGGCGGAATGTAGGTGTAGGCCAGAAAGAAACGCGGGCCGACATCGTTGAATCCGTGTTCGCCGATCATGCTCGGATAAGCATAGAGATCGGTCGGTGCCGGCCGTTTCCAGTCGTTGTCGTCGTACAGAATGATCGGCTCGGCAAGCGTGGCGAAATGAACCTTGTCGGCTGAGATCGACAATCGCAGCGCCGAAGCGGCTGCCATAACCAGCATGCCATTGGCGTTCGTCCAGTAAGCAGCACTCATGCCGATCGAGCCGTCGAGCGGCGCGGCACTGCCGCCAAGCGCTGGCGAATCCCAGCCACTGCCGCTCCATTTCATCCACTTTCCCGGAAGAGGATCATTATTTTTCGCTCTGGCGGCGAAATTTTTCCAATCGCTCAGCCGCTGGCAATACGCATACCAAAATCCATCATGGCCGTCGGCGGCGGTACAATCGCCTTCGCCGCTTTCCCGTCCAGGCGCCGGCCCTTCCGCGCCGGTGATGACTGGACCAAGCATGTCCCAAGTCAGGCCCTCGTCCGAGGACCGCGCCAGCGACATCGACTTATAGGTTTCGCCGTGGCGATAGTCGCAATGCGCTTCGTTGTGAATGAGGCCGTACAGCCCGCCTGCACTTCGCAGCACCGTTGTCAGCCAATTGCCACATTCCGCGGGGCCGCCCGGCGGCCCCGGCGCCATAACCGCCTTTGAGCGCCCGCCCAAATCGAACGGCGTGGCGCCGTCGATTGCCACCGTCGTGCCGTTGGCGGCGAAGGCGCGAAAATGGCCGTCCGGAAGTTCGATGAGGCTTACCGGTGCGTCGGGCTCGTGTCGCGACGGCCCCCGCACCACGTGCGGATATTCAACGCGCACATCGATGCATGCGTCGCAAATGTCGTTACCGAGCGCGCCCGTACCGAAACCGGTGAACGACGAGGACAAAACCGCTACGGCAAGCATTCGGTGGCTGCCGAAAACGCGCGCTAATGCCTCAACGGGATTCAAGGATCCTCAGGCCGCTTCGCGGTAGAGCGGCTGCTCTTCCGACGCGGGCGCTTCACGCGAAGCTGGGATGAAGTTGCGGTAGTTGAGGCCCCACAGCATCCCGGTAAAGAGCCACAGGAACCGCCACCGTTCTGCTTGATGCAGCATCGCGCAGGAAATTACGGAGAGCCAGCAGAACAGAACAAGCAGGAACAACTCGTCACCCGACCGCTTCCAATTGTACCAAGCCTGCTGCACCGAAAGAGCCATCAGCAGCGTCCACGCAAAACCGGCAAGCCAGCCGTAATTAAGGAACGAGCTGATCCAGATATTGTGAATCGGCTCGGGAAAAATCTTATCGATTTCAAATAGACCAAGCCCCAGCGGGTGATCCAATATCAGCGGAACAGACAAAAGGTATCTGTTGTAACGACCGAAATAACCAAGGTCATACTCTTCGGCAATCTTGAAGCGGCCCGTGAGCATTTCCGCGAATGTGTCGTTCGTGAGGTACAAGAATAGACACGGCAGCGATAACACCAGCACGACAACGAACGCCACGAGCGAGGCTTTGAACAGATTGCGGCGATTGAAATAGAGAAAGCTCGCCCCGCCGAACAGCAACGCTGAGACGATCGCCGCCCGCGAAAACGACAGCAACAATGCGATCGAGAGAAGCGCCAGCGCGCCGGCATACCAATAGCGGCTGCGCTTTTGCGCGATCATGTACAGCGATCCGAGAATGCCGGGAATGAGAAAGACGCCGAACATGTCGGGATCGTCGAGGAAACCGGTCGGCCGGCCGGCCCAGGTCAATGACGGACTTTGGCTGACGAACCCGTAAACGCCGACGATCGCGGCGATGATGTTGGCAAACACGTAGACTTTGACAAACCGTTCTAGATCGGCCCTGCCCCACCCGTTGGAGACCAGAGAACTGGTGACGCCGATCAACACCACCGAGGTCAAAGCGACAAACTGGAACAACACCTGCGGATTGTCGATCAAGGAAACGGACGACACAAACACCGAGAAAAGCCAGGTCCCGACCAGAAGGAACAAGATGAGATTGCGTATGTTGAGGCGCTGCTCGGAAAACAGCGTGAGCAACAGCGCGCAAAGAAAGATTCCATCGACCGGCGAAGGCCTCGACCACGTGTAGTTGATAGCGATGACGCCCAGGAGAAAGACCGCGTTGCGTAATCGGCCGCCAGCGGCGAAGAAGCCGGCGTTGCGGCGTGAGACAGCGCGGGGGGAGCCGGCAGGTCGCGGGGCCGGCGGCAAGCGCTGCGATTCCGGCGAATAACGCATCACTCAACTCAGGCCGCAATCGCGGAGCGCGAAAAGGAAAATCACAGGCGCGGGTGACAAACGCGGCTTCGCCGGCGACCTTTCGATCGCCGGCGAATTCAGTCTGCCTTTTGGGTGCTAACGTTCTCTTAAGTGCTAGCCGCGCGCCGGCAACGGCGGGGCGGGTGGCGGCGGCCCAGCAAATGTCGGTCCGTTGAACATCCAGCGGAAGCCGATCATGACGTCCTGCGCGCTGAGATTACGCCACTTGTAACTGTCGGGATTACAGCCGCCGGTGCAATTGATAGGCCCTTGAACATCGCCCATGTTGAGGTAGCGATAGGCGAGTTCGAGCTTGAGATTCTCGCTGACCGCGTAGCTCAAGCCGGCATGAATGGCCCAGGCCAAGTTCCACTGAGTAACTGTCGGGCCGACGCCCGAGCCGCCGGTCGGAATGCCGACGTCTGAGAAGCCGGACATTTGGTTGCCCGCGGTGCCGACGCCGGCACCAATGAAGGGCGTCAGGCCATACCAGGTTCCGATATCGATGTAGGCGTTGGCCAGAAACACCAGCGAACTGACGTAACCATTGTAGACATCGAGGCACTGGGCAAACGGGTTCGGACAGGCAGTCGTGTATCCGCCCCAAAAGTTGAAGGCGGCTTTGGTTCGATATTCACCGGTCACGTCTAAGCGCAGCCAGTTATTGACCTCATAGCCGATGCCGGCATTGAGGAAGGATTGATCGCCTATCCCGACCGATTGGATAGTGAAGTCACTGGGGTTGTTGTTCGGGTTGGGAAGATAGGTGACCCCGTCAGCGTGCATGGCGCCGACTCCAACGTCGCCGCGAAGATACCAGCTCGAAACGGGTTCGACCGGCGCCGGCATGACCGGCACTGGCATGTCGGCAGCAAGAGCACTCGCGAACGGCACGGCTGCTGCGAATACGGCCGTTACTATCACTTTAAGCATATTACGTCCTCGTTAGCTCAGCAGCAGCGGAGCGCATGCGGCTGTTAAGGCTAACGAAGCATTTCAGATAACGCTTAAAGGACACTTAATCGGCAAAACCCGACCGGCTTTTTTTCGATCTGCGGCCGGAATTTCCGAAGCTAACGATCCATTAAGGTTAATGCTTAATGATGATCACCGCCTTCGCTGACGAAGAGGAATGAAGGGGCGGCTGATGCGTCGGATCGTTTATGCACTGATCCTATTTGGTCTCGCCTCGCCGGCGGCGGCCGCCGATCCTGGCTACGATTTCCTGCGTGGGTCCGACACGGTCGGACCCGGGACATACTCGCGCTGGAGCGGCTTCTATGTCGGCGGCCAGGTCGGCTACGGTTGGGCCACCACCGACTTCAGCGGATCGACGGCGTCGATCATCGCTTACGTGCTCCGGGAAAGCGATCTGCAAAATAACATCGCTCCCTCACAGTGGCCGATTCTCGGCACCAGCACCATCGGTGCGCCGCAATTCGGCGGCTTCATCGGTTACAATACGCAGTTTGAAGACGTGGTCTTTGGCGTCGAAGCCAATTTGGAGAGCGCCGCTTTCAAACTCGTGTCGCCCAACAATCCCATCAGCCGCTCGACTGCCGCCGATAGCACGGGCAACGCCTATACCGTCAATATGACCGGCGCCGGCAATGTCGACACGATGGGTTTCATGACATTCAAGGCGCGAGCCGGTTATGTCGCCGGCAATTTCATGCCTTATGGCTTTGCCGGGTTCGCTTTCGGTCTGGCAAACACTTCGGTAAGCGCCACAATTTCCGGAACGGAGTACACTTCGGGCACCATCGGCACCTGCACGGCGGCCGCCCCCTGCATTCCCTACCTCTATTCCGGCAGTACTGTGCACAATGACGATGTCCTTTACGGATATACGGTGGGCGGTGGCGTGGACGTCGCGCTCACGCCGAACGTCTTCGCGCGCGTCGAATTGGTACTCGATCAGTTCCTTTTGCCCCACGGTACGACGCTGACGGCGACCATGGCGCGGGTCGGCGCGGGATACAGATTCTAAAACCAAGCCAATCGCCATCCCAGGATAGCGTAGACGGCGCGGCTGCGAAGCAGCTTTGCGCCGTCAAACGTTTGTTGGTGGTCTTTGACGATCTGACTTGACGCGCTCCGCTGGTTTCCCTATTTGCGGCGTCGGGACACCCCTCCCCAACGAGGGGCGCCTATCTGGAAGGATAGACCCATGACGCCGATGCCGACCGTGCGGCCACAAGTGCCGCATTTTTCGTCCGGACCTTGCGCCAAGCGGCCGGGCTGGAACTTACAAGCCCTCAGCGACGCCTTTCTCGGACGCTCGCACCGCTCAAAACCCGGCAAGGCGAAGCTTAAGCGCGCCATCGATCTCACCCGCGAAGTCCTTCAAGTTCCGGCCGACTATCGCATTGGCATTGTGCCGGCTTCCGACACCGGCGCCGTCGAGATGGCGTTGTGGTCGCTGCTTGGCCCGCATCCCGTCACCATACTGGCGTGGGAATCCTTCGGCGAGGTCTGGGTCAGCGACGTTGCTAAACAACTGAAACTCAAGAATGTAACCCTGCTTAAGGCCGATTACGGCGACCTTCCCGACCTCAGCAAAATCGATCCCGCAAGCGACATCGTATTTACCTGGAACGGCACCACTTCGGGCGTGCGTATTCCCAATGCCGATTGGATTGCCGCCAATCGGAGCGGCCTGAGCGTCTGCGACGCGACCTCTGCCGCCTTCGCCCAGGCGCTCGACTGGCCGAAACTCGACGTGTGCACTTTCTCCTGGCAGAAGGCGCTGGGCGGCGAGGCCGCGCACGGCATGCTTATTCTCTCTCCCCGCGCCGTGGCACGGTTGGAAAGCTACACGCCGCCGTGGCCGCTACCGAAAATCTTTCGGATGACAAAAGGCGGCGCGCTGATTGAAGGCATATTCCAGGGCGAAACCATCAACACACCGTCGATGCTTTGCGTCGAAGATTATCTCGACACGCTGGAATGGGCAAAGCGCGCCGGCGGGCTTCCCGCTCTGCGCGCGCGCGCCGACGCCAACACCGCGGTGATTGCCGATTGGGTCGCGCGCAGCACCTGGGTCGATTTTCTCGCACGCGACGCCGCCGCGCGTTCCAACACGTCCGTGTGCCTCAAATTCGTCGATCCGGCCGTGAGCCGATTGAGTCGCGAGGCGCAAGCGGCCTTCGCCAAAACCATGGCGGCTGCGCTTGAGGACGAGGGCGTTGCTTTCGACGTCGCCGCCTATCGCGACGCACCACCCGGGTTGCGCATCTGGTGTGGATCGACGGTAGAGCGCGGCGATCTCGAAGCACTCACGCCCTGGCTCGATTGGGCATACGCCAAGGCGAAAGATGGGCTCGCGCAGGCAGCGTAAAACAAGATGACATCTCCCCGGGTTCTCATTTCTGACGCGCTTTCGTCGGCAGCTGTTGCGATCTTCAAGGATCGCGGCGTGACCGTGGAATTTGCGCCGAGCCTCGGCAAGGACAAAGAGAAACTTGCCGCAACAATCGACGGCTTCGACGGGTTGGCGATACGCTCGACAACTAAAGTCACCGCCAAATTACTCGAAAGCGCGCGCAACCTGAAGGTTATCGGGCGCGCCGGGATTGGCGTCGACAATGTCGATGTCCCGGCGGCGACGGCGCGCGGCATCATCGTGATGAACACACCGTTCGGCAATTCGATAACGACGGCCGAACACGCCGTCTCCTTGATGCTGGCGCTGGCGCGGCAAATCCCCGAAGCTGACGCCTCCACCCGTGCCGGCAAGTGGGAGAAAAACAAATTTCTCGGCGTCGAGATTTTCGGCAAAACGCTGGGCGTTATTGGCTGCGGCAATATCGGCGCGATTGTTGCTGACCGCGCGCTCGGGATGAAGATGAAGGTCATTGCCTACGATCCATATCTCTCCACCGAGCGAGCGGTTGATCTCGGTGTAGAGAAAGTAAGCTTGGGGGAACTGTTACAGCGCGCTGATTTCGTGACCCTGCATACTCCACTCACCGAGAAGACCCGCAACATCATCAGCGCCGACAGCCTGGCACTGACGAAGAAGGGCGTTCGGCTGATCAATTGCGCACGCGGCGGCCTGATCGACGAAGCCGCTTTGTTCGAGGCGCTTAAATCCGGCCACGTCGCCGGAGCGGCGCTCGATGTTTTCGTCAGCGAGCCGGCAACCGATAGTCCGTTGTTCACGTTGCCGAACGTCGTCTGCACGCCGCATCTCGGCGCTTCGACAAGCGAAGCCCAGGAAAACGTGGCGCTCCAGGTTGCCGAGCAGATGTCGGATTATCTGATACGAGGGGCCATTACCAACGCCGTCAATTTTCCTTCGATCAGCGCCGAAGAAGCTCCGAAGCTAAAACCTTTCATTGCGCTGGCCGAAAAGCTCGGCTCCTTCGCCGGTCAGCTGACCGAGACCGGAATTTTGCGCGTGCAAGTAACCTATGAGGGCTTCGTTGCCCAAATGAATACACGGGCGCTCACGTCCGCGGCAGTCGCCGGCCTGCTTCGTCCTATGCTGCAAGATATCAATGTCGTGTCGGCGCCGATTGTCGCCAAGGATCGTGGAATAGTCGTAGAAGAGACGCGCCGCGACGTCGAAGGTGACTATGAAAGCCTCATCACTGTCGCGGTGGTTACGGACCGGCAGACGCGCTGGGTCTCGGGCACCGTCTATGCCGACGGGCGGCCGCGTATCGTCAACATTAAGGGTATCCGTATCGACGCCGAATTCGGTCCGTCCATGCTCTACGTGACCAATCAGGATAAGCCCGGTTTCGTCGGACGATTCGCGACGCTGCTCGCCGGCGCAGGAATCAACATCGCGACTTTCCATCTCGGCCGCGAATCGGAAGGCGGCAACGCCATCGCGCTTGTCGAAGTCGATGCCTTAGTCCCACCCGAGGTTCTGGCAAAGGTACAAGAGATTCCAAACGTCCAGCAGGTGAAGCCGCTACACTTTTGATCGAGCGGCCAGCGGACCAAGCGCCACGAGCCCAGCCCGAACGCCACGTCGCGGGCTAATCGACGGGTACGCGGCGGGGTTTGTACACCGACTTCCGGTTAGCACGGTAAATTCGGTGTAATATCAAATAGTTGGACGAATCTTCCAAGCACGGGGGGCGCCGTTCCGCCTTGCTTCCGCGCGGATCATCCATTATCCGGGTCAACGGCAGCCGCCAGTCTCCGCGCAAAGCTGAGCGTTCACAGGTCTCCTGGACTAATTCTGCATGGCAAATGTTGTCGTGGTCGGCTCCCAATGGGGGGATGAAGGCAAGGGCAAGATCGTCGATTGGCTGTCCGAACAGGCCGACATCGTTGTGCGCTTCCAGGGTGGCCATAACGCCGGGCACACCCTCGTCATCAACGGCACGACCTACAAGCTCTCGCTGTTACCGTCGGGCGTCGTGCGCCCGGGAAAGTTATCGGTCATCGGCAACGGCGTGGTGCTTGATCCCCACGCCTTGCTCAACGAAATCGCCGTTCTTAAAAAGCAGGGCGTCGAGGTCACACCTGACAATTTGCGCATCGCCGAAAATGCGGCATTGATCCTGCCGCTGCACCGCGAGCTCGACGCAATCCGCGAGTCGGCGAGCGAGGCACTGAGCCTCGGCACGACGCGACGCGGCATCGGTCCCGCCTACGAAGACAAAGTCGGGCGTCGCGCGATTCGCCTGATGGATCTGGCCGATGGTGCGACGCTCGACCGCAAGATCGAACGGTTGCTAATGCATCATAATGCGCTGCGCAAAGGGCTGTCGCTCGATCCGATCGCCGCCGAGGACGTGCGCAATGACCTTGTGGCCGTAGCGCCGAAGGTGCTGCCGTACATGGATTCGGTTTGGGCATTACTTGATGTTAAACGCCGCGAGGGAAAGCGTATTTTGTTCGAAGGCGCGCAAGGCGCGCTGCTCGATGTCGACCACGGCACCTATCCATTTGTGACGTCGTCTAACACCGTGGCCGCGCAGGCGGCGATCGGATCCGGGCTTGGTCCGGGCGCGATCGGCTACGTGCTGGGAATCTGCAAGGCCTATACGACGCGCGTTGGCGCCGGCCCCTTTCCGACTGAACAAAAGAACGAGATCGGCCGCACCTTGGGCGAACGCGGCAAGGAATTCGGCGTCGTGACCGGGCGCCCTCGCCGTTGCGGATGGTTCGATGCTGTTCTGGTGCGGCAGAGCGTCCGCACCAGCGGCATTAATGGCCTGGCGCTCACCAAACTCGATATTCTTGACGGCTTTGACGAGATTAAGGTCTGCGTCGGCTATTCGCTCAACGGCCGGGAGATCGATTACCTGCCCGCCGGAGAGCAGGCGCAGGCCGAGGTCGAGCCGATCTACGAGACCGTTGACGGTTGGCGCGAAGGAACGGCGCGGGCGCGTTCATGGGCCGATCTGCCGGCGCAAGCCATAAAATACGTCCGGCGACTCGAAGAGCTGATCGGTTGTCCGGCGGCGATCTTATCCACAAGCCCCGAACGCGAAGACACCATCCTGATGCAGAACCCCTTCGAGATGTGAATCTGGATGAAAAATCAGCAAGGTGAGCGTAAGCTGAGCCGATGACCGACTACCATCCGCTGATTGCCCGCGCCGTGGAGGGGCTGCAAAAAAGCACGGGCGAAGCGCGCCGCGCGCTCTACGAGCGAGCGCGCACCGCGCTGGTCACGCAGTTGCGGTCGGTGGATCCTCCCCTCTCCGAAACGGAGATAACCAAGGAAAGGCTCGCGCTCGAAGACGCGATTCGTAAAGTCGAAGGCGAGACAGCCCGTAAAGCCCGCACGGAATTGCGCGAAACCCGAGTGGCCGCAGCGCCGGCGCGGCGAAGCGAGCCAGCCGCACCGAGACCTGCCGCGGCGGCGACAAAAGCCGAAGCGCAGCGCCGCGCTTACCTGCCGCCGAGCGCGCGCGAGCGTTTACTCAGCGCTCGCGCCGCTTCGCTGACCCGTGACGGCATAAAAGGCTTTCGCGACGCCGTAGGCGGGAACCAAGGGCATGACGCGAGCGACGGCGAATTCGATGCAGATCAAGACACCCGCGACTCCTACGGCGCGGCGGCTGCTTCCACGCGTATTGCGGACCGGCCCGACGCGCCAACGCAGCGGAATTATGCGCAACGATTCGAGCACCTGAACAGCACCGAGCATCTGGAGCAACTCGACGGTAGAGAATCGGGTTTCCAGTTTGAAGATGATCAGGCCGCTGCCCAATCAGCTCGATATCTGCCGACCCCGACTTTTGAGCATGAACCGGAACAAGCTCGTCCGCCGCGTTCCTACCGTGGCCTCGCCAAGCTTATTGTTGCACTCGTTATCTTTGCCGGCGTGGCTGGGTTGGTGAGTTGGCAATGGTCCAACCTTGCCGGGCTCTATCACCGCGTCACTCAGATCGGAACCAAGCCGCCAACCCAATCGACCACCGCGCCACCCGCGGCGGAGCCAAAATTCGCCGGCCGCGTCCCGCAGGAGGGCGCCACCCAGGCCCCCGCCGCAGGCGCCGCACCCTCGGCGCAGCCGCCGCCTGCGGTCGCCCAACGCGTCGTGCTTTACGAGGAAGACCCCAACGATCCCTCAGGTAAACGTTATGCGGGGTCAGCGATTTGGCGCACCGAAACAATCTCGCCCGGATCGGGACTCGCGCCTGAACTTGCGGTTCGCGCCGATATCGAGATTCCGGAACGCCGGATGACGGTTACTTGGTCGTTGCGACGTAATAGCGACCAAGCGCTGCCGGCCAGCCATACCATCGAGGTGATGTTCAACCTGCCGGCCGATTTCGCCGGCGGCGGTATCGCTAATGTGCCCGGGATACTCATGAAGCAATCGGAGCAGGCACGCGGCACGCCGCTCGCCGGACTGGCGGTCAAGGTCACAAACGGATTCTTCCTGATCGGTCTCTCGGCCGTTGAGGCCGATATGCAGCGCAATGTGCAATTGCTCAAAGATCGGCCCTGGTTCGATATTCCGATTGTCTACACTAACGGCGGCCGCGCCATTTTGGCGATGGAGAAGGGTCCGCCGGGTGATCGCGCCTTCGCCGAAGCCTTCGCTGCGTGGGAAAAGAAGTAAGATATGCGGCTGACGTCGCCTATCGCGCGCCGCAAAATCAGGCCAGCTGCATGCGGAAAATGAGTCCAGCCGACGCAAGGCCCATGCGACCCGCGATGCACGCATTCGTCGCCTCGGCGTTGCGCTCGATCGAAACTGAAAACGAAGGACTGGCGGCGCTCGCCGCAGCAATCGGCGACGGACTGGGCGCCGCTTTTGTCGCTGCTGTCGAAGAAATTCGCGCAGCCCGCGGCCGTTTGATCGTTACCGGGATGGGAAAATCCGGCCACGTCGCCCGTAAAATAGCAGCGACACTCGCCTCGACCGGAACGCCCGCGTTCTTTGTGCACGCCGCGGACGCAAGCCACGGCGACCTTGGCATGATCACGTCGGACGATGTGATGCTGGCGCTATCGTGGTCGGGCGAGACCGAGGAGCTGAAGAATCTCATCAACTATTCGCGCCGCTTTGATATCGCCCTGATCGCCGTGACGGGCAACGCCGCCAGTACGCTTGGCAACGCCGCCGATATCGTGCTTGCGCTGCCGCAAACCCGCGAAGCCTGTCCGCATAATCTGGCTCCGACTACGTCGGCGCTTATGCAGCTCGCGCTCGGAGACGCGCTGGCCATTGCGCTTCTCGAAAGCAGGGGCTTCACCGCGATCGATTTCGGCGTTTTCCATCCGCGCGGCCGGCTGGGCGCGGCCTTGAAGCTTATTCACGACGTCATGCATCCAGGCACCGCCGTTCCCTTGATTCGGCGAGGTGCTTTAATGTCGGAAGCGATCGTCGAAATGTCGACCAAGGGCTTTGGCTGCGTCGCGGTCGTCGAGCCCGACGGCCGGCTTGCCGGCGTAATTACCGACGGCGATTTGCGCCGTCATATGCGTGTCGATCTGCTCCAGGCGGCTGTTGACGAGATCATGACGGTGTCGCCGAAAATCGTGCGGCCGGAGCAGCTCGCAGGCGAAGCGCTGCAACTCCTCAATTCTTCCAAGATCACGGCGCTGATTGTCGTCGACGGCGAGAAGCCGGTCGGCATCGTACACTTCCACGATCTATTGCGGGCCGGCGTCGCCTGACGATCTGCACCGCGGTTAATACAGGCCGCCCTGGCCTGCGCTCGAATTTTCTGCCGGTTGATTTGCCGGTGGTGGGCGGCCGCTCATCTTGTTCGGCGAGGCAATGATAGACGTTGCTTGGGTGTTGGCGTCTGCAGTTGGCGAAGTCGCCGCCGGGTCTGGGCGTTGCTGGTGGGCCAGGAACTCCTCATAGCCCGGCGCGCCGGGCCGCGGCGGAACGTCGTTCGGCATTCCGCCCGCCCAGGTCGGCCAGTGATCGGTCACAGTGGCGGAAATGGATGCGCACGAGCCCAGACACAGGCTGCACAACACCAGCAGCACCGGCCCTAGGGCCGGCACCCTCAAATTGCGGGGGCGTCGGAGCAACGCGATCAGTAACCGGTTTGGATCAATCTGCGTGCTCTTACTCGCGTTAAGCTTCACCTTCGATAACTCTCCGGCCGACTCTTCGCCGATCAACGGCACATTCGTGGCGGGACTATGTCTGTCTCAAGCCGCGACCGAAACGCAACTATCGCGCAGCCGTCAAAGATTTGCTAATGGCTTCCAAAAATAGGGTGACACGTTCGGCTAGTCGTCCACCTAAAAAGCATGAGCGCTGAACTAAAAGGCCTGAGGCCGCGCCGCGTGTTTAGCGCCGGCGCCCGGTTAAGAGACTGGGCGCATGCGACGCTCTTGCTGCCGCTCGTGTTGCTGGGCTGCAGCGGCGTCGCGCTGACGCAAACGGACGCGCCAACCTCCACGCCGAATCCAGCCGCATTCCATAAAATCATCGGTGACTATCTCAAAAAATCATTCAAGGAGATCGCCACCTACGAGAGTTTCGAGATATCGGACGCACGCTGGGTACACACGGTCAAAGGCTGGAGCTGGCTGAGCTGCATTCGCTTTCAGGAGCGCAGCCACGTACGGACCTATGCCGTCTTTATTCAAACAGATAAGGTCGTCGACAGCCGCTACGCCGTTACCACGGACGGCTGCGGCGAGCAAACATATACGCCATTCGATGACATACCGGTCACGGTAAAACCCTCCGATGGAGTTGAACTGGATCCCTTGCATTAGGGAGCAGGACGGCCACGCCCGCGCACTGTCGATGATCGGACCGTGGAAAAAAATTGCCGTCGTGGCGCGCCTTGCATGGCGCCCTATAGCATTGTGCGGGTGTGGGCCGTGACTCGGATTTTGGTGACCGGCGCGGCCGGTTTCGTTGGTCGGACCGTGCTGACGGCTCTTGCGCAGCGCGGTTTTGTGTTGCGTGCCGCTCTGCGAAACCCGCCGCGCTCTCCATTGCCCACCGGAATTGAAATCGCCGAGCTTCCCGATTTGGCGTCAGAGTTCGATTGGAGGCCGCTCCTGAACGGCGTCGACCTGGTGATCCATCTTGCCGCTATTGCAGATTCCGGCGCGGCCGATCCGGCGCTGCACGATCGCGTCAACCGATGGGCAACAGAGAGACTTGCACGTGCCGCGGCAGGGTCCGGGGTTTCCCGGTTCGTATTCATCTCTTCAATCCGAGCGCAGAGCGGCCCCTCGGCCGATCATGCGTTGACCGAGCGTGATGCGGCGGAGCCGAGCGACGGATATGGCCGCTCGAAACTCGCGGCCGAAGCCGCGGTGCGCGCCGCCGGCGTCCCATTCAGCATCCTGCGGCCGGTCCCGCTTTACGGGCCCGGCGTAAAAGGAAACTTCGGCTTGCTGCTGCGCGCCGCGCAATCACGCTGGCCGCTTCCAGTAAAGGATTTCGTCAACCGCCGTTCGCTTCTTGGCATCGATAATCTCGTCTCTGCGATAGAGTTCGTGCTTTCCGCCGCGGCCGCCTTGCATGAGACCTATATCGTCGCCGATCCCGGAACCCCGCCGCGGTTCGCCGACGTGATGACGATCTTGCGCCAGGCACAGGGAAGGCGTCCGATGATCTTTGCGTTATCCAGGCCGATCGTGGAAATGCCGATGCGGCTTCTGCGCCCCGACCTTTGGGAGCGCCTCAGTGGCAATTTGCGAGCCGATCCGGCCAAGCTCCTGGCGGCCGGCTGGCAGCCGCTCCACGACACACGCGACGGCCTTGTCGCTCTAATTCAGGGAGTGGAAACAGCGGCAGCGTCGCGTTCTTTTAACACCATCCCACCGAGCACCCCGACACCGAACACGTAAAGCCAGCCGGCAGTGAAGTCGAACAAATGCGAGTTGAACAGCGACGAAACTATATTTTCCGTCACCAGGACCAAGCCCATCCACGCGATCAGGCCTTCACGCGCAAAGAGCATCAGATGCGCGGCCCACATCGCCAGCAATAAGGCGGCACCGATAATGCCGAGCTGGATGGCGACGGCGAAAATCTGATTATGCGGATTTTGCGAAAGCTCCGAGCCGAGACCGGTCTGGCCGAGGGCCGCATCGCGAAATTCCTCCCCAATTGAACCGGTGCCGTGGCCGACAATCGGTGCGGCCTCGATAAAGAGCACGGATTTTCTTAGGAATTCGAGGTGCAGAGCTGTCGAGCTGAGCGTATTGCGTTCGCGATAATAGCGAAACTCGATGAGCGAATTATCGATGCGCTCCCGCACGTAAGGCGATCCGAACCAGAGGACACTACCGAGCAGTACGCCTATCAGGCCGGCGCCCACAGACCCTCGCCACCCGAATTGCCGCCAACCGAACAGCAACAGCAAAACCGGTGCGACCACGAAGCTGGTCCGGCTGCTGATGACAAAGAAAATATTAGCTAAGAAAAGTCCAGCCAAGGCGATGAAGACCAGCGCTAAACGCCAGTTCCGCGCGCGTCCCTCCGCGGCGGCATATCCAAGAAGCGCAAACGCGCAAATCAGGAAGTCGGTGCTTTGAAAGATATAATCCTTGGCCGGAACGCCGGGCTGATGCATCCCCCGCCATGACAGGCCGGGAATGACCGCCAATCCCCAGGATACGACCAACAACAAGAGTACCGATGCGAAAAAACCGTAGACGACGTAAACGCCACGGGCCGACGCCCGAAAGTGCGCGAACAGCACTGGAATCAGCAGCAGGCGGTGAAATTTTCCCAGACCCGCCAAACGCTCGGCCCACGTCACGTCCGCCCACAGCATACCGATTGCCGCGAGGACCCAAAGCGCAACCGGCAGAAAACCCGCCGCGCTCGTGAGCTCGCGGCGCAGCATGCCGAACTCCATCGCCGGCAAGATCGTAATCAGCCACAAGGCGATGAAGATGCCTGTCGCGGTCGTCGACCATGGAAGCGTCACCGCGACGGCGAGCGCAAACCAATCGGCCGTGCGCAGCCAACCCGCGCGATTAAGGCCGGTAAAAATCGACCAAGCGCTCATGCGCGGGCCAGCTCGTTGGTCAGGACTTTGCCGGTTTGAGCGAGCGGAGCGGTCGTGGCGCGGACTGCGCAGAACGGCGCACCAACCCGGTGGTCGACTGTCCGGGAACAAGATCAACCAGAATGACGTCGCCGCCCGCGGCTTCGACCTCTTTGCGACCGACGACGTCCTCAAGCCGGTAATCGGCACCCTTGATCAATACGGACGGCTTGACGCGCTTGATCAGTTCGAGCGGCGTTTCTTGTTCGAATATGACGACGAGGTCCACGGCCTCGAACGCCGAGAGAACTTCGGCTCGAGCCTCGGCAGGATTGATCGGCCGGCCTTCGCCCTTAAGCCGCCGCGTCGAGAGATCACTGTTGAGGCCAACCACGAGACGGTCGCAGGCCGCGCGAGCTTCGGTCAATAGCCTGACATGGCCGCGATGCATGAGATCGAAACAGCCGTTGGTGAATCCGATCCGCAATGATTGGCGGCGCCAGCTTGCGAGCCGTTCGTCGAGCACGGACCAATCGAATATGATCTTCTCTTCAGGCGCGAGCGATGCGGCGGGCAGGAGGCGATGGCGAAGTTCGGCAAGCGTGAGCGTCGCCGTTCCACGTTTGCCGACAACCACCGAGGCGGCCGCGTTTGCGGCACGCATCGCCGGCTCCAACGGCGCTTTCATAGCGAGCAACAGCGCCATCACGGTCGTGACGGTGTCTCCCGCGCCGGAAACGTCGCGTACCTTCACCGGATGAGCGGCAACGTGGACCGGCGCGTGACCCTCGACGTGCAGGGTCATGCCTTCTTCACTGCGCGTGATCAGTACCGCGTCGCTGCCGACGGCGCGGGCAAGCTCCGCCGCGGCGGCCGCGATCTCGGTGTCGGATCCGACCGGCCGATGGATGGCGGCAGCCAGTTCCAAGCGATTTGGCGTGAGCAGCGTCGCGCCGCGATAGACGCCGTAATCGTGGCCCTTTGGATCGACAATGACGGGTATGCCGAGACGCCCGGCGTGATCGATGAGGGCGCGTACCACGCGGGGCGTCAGCACGCCCTTGGCGAAGTCGGACAGCACCACAGCGTCAACGCGGGACAACGCCTCCCGCGCATGCGCAATAATGGCCGACTCGCTATGACGGCCCGCCGGATCGGCCGTCTCCCAATCAGCCCGGATCAAATGGCTCGAATAATGTTCGGATACAAAGCGGACCTTGCGCGTGGTTTGCCGCGCAGAATCAACCACGAGCTTGGCGTCAACCAATCCGCTGAGGCCGGCGAACTCTTCTGTTAACCTGCGGCCGGCGTCGTCATCGCCGACGAGACCGACAAAGACGCAATGCGCGCCGAGCGCCGCTGCATTCCGCGCCACCGTGCCGGCGCCTCCGATACCGACGACGTTGTGGCTGACCTTGAGAACGGGAGTTGGCGCCTCGGGGGAAATACGCGAAACGTCGCCATAAACGAAATCGTCGAGCATGACGTCGCCGACGCAGAGGATGCGCTGCTGGGGAATGCGCTGGAGCGCGCGTTCAAAGTTGAACATCTTTTGCCCGCTGCGCATTGCGGCCTTCACCGGTAATGCTCGCGACGATCGAGATAAGTCTTTACGTAGCGCGTCACGCCTTGTTCGAGAGTGGCGAAGGCGGCATTAAATCCTGCTTGGCGGAGATTTTCCATCTGCGCCTGCGTAAAATATTGATA
>Ga0302326_10009530_pt1 | contig 21183 bp, 25 predicted proteins | sample Palsa_T0_3_FD_202264 | JGI IMG/M metagenome (GOLD analysis project Ga0302326, IMG submission 202264) | Peat permafrost microbial communities from Stordalen Mire near Abisko, Sweden - Palsa_T0_3 | ecosystem: Environmental > Terrestrial > Soil > Palsa > Peat permafrost | place: Sweden: Abisko... | reverse complement strand
CGACTCCGGCTCGTCGCATTCGCCGTCGCCGAGAAAGCACCAGACCTTCCGGCCTTCCGTATCGGCAATGCCGCGGTTGTGCAAATAGCGCAGGAAACGCGCCTGGTAGATCGCTTGGATCGGGCCGAGCCCCATCGAGACGGTGGCGAACTGCCAGAAGTCCGGCATCAGCCACGAGTGCGGATACGAAGAGAGCCCGTGGCCGTCGACCTCTTGGCGGAAATTCGCGAGCTGCTCGTCGTCGATGCGTCCTTCGAGGAACGCGCGCGCGTACACGCCGGGCGCGGAGTGGCCTTGAAAGAACACGAGATCGCCGCCGAACTTGGCCGACGGCGCGCGAAAGAAGTGGTTGAAGCCGACATCGTACAGGGTCGCCGACGATGCAAAGCTCGCCACGTGACCGCCGAGTTCGGAGCTGGTTTCATTGGCACGCACGACCATCGCCATCGCGTTCCAGCGGATATAGTGGCGCAGGCGCGTTTCGATCTCGGAGTTGCCGGGCATGCGCGGCTCGAGCGCAGGCGGGATCGTATTCACGTAGGGCGTCTGCACGCCGAGTTCCACATGAGCGCCGCCGTAACGCGCCCGCTCGACGATGCGTTCCACGAGCTGCTGGGCGCGCGCCGGGCCCTCGCTCGCGAGCACTCCGTCGAGCGCTTCGAGCCACTCGCGCGTTTCTTGGGGATCGGGATCGGGCGCAACCGCATGCGTTGTCATCCGCGCGACTTATGCAGTAGCGCGATACATCCCTTACGAACCAGCGTCTAATGTCCGGGTCGCGCAACCGCCCGCTCTTTTTTGCCGGGATGTTGAGCGGAAGTCTTGCCTATCAAATTCAGAGCGTCGCCGTGGCCTGGCACGTCTTTTCGCTCGCTCACCGGCCGTTCGATTTGGGGCTCGCCGGGCTCGCGCTTTTCTTACCGACGTTCGCCTTCGCGCTGCCGTCGGGCGTGGTCGCCGATCGCTTCGACCGGCGCATCGTCATCGCGCTCACCTCCTTCTTTGAGGCCGTGGCGATCGGAGGATTCGCCCTCGCAACGATCCTCGGAGTGACGTCGATCGCCGTGTACCTGGCGATCATCTTTACGATCGGAACGACGCAGGCGCTCGGGCTGCCCGCGGTTCGCTCGCTGCTCGTGACGATCGTTCCGGCCGACGACTATCTGCGGGCGCAAGCGACCTATTCATCGCTGCGTCAGCTCACGGTGATCGGCGGTCCCGCGCTCGGCGGCGTGCTCGTAGCGATTTCGACGCCGCTCGCGCTGATCGTCGCTGCAGTCGCCACCATCCTTTCCGCCGCCCTGCTCAGAATGTTGCGCATCGAGCGGATTGTGCACATCAATCCGCCGAGTTTGCGCGACGCCTTCGATGGGCTGCGCTTCATCTTCTCGAGCAAGGTTGTCCTCGCCGCGATCTCGCTCGATCTCTTCGCCGTGATCTTCGGCGGCGCGACCGCGCTTTTGCCCGCCTTCGCGACGACGATCTTTGCCGCCGGGCCGACGGGACTCGGGGCGCTGCGCAGCGCGCCCGCAGTTGGCGGCGCTCTCGTGGCCGCGCTGATCGCGCGCAGGCCGCTCCGGCGCCATGTGGGGCGCACCCTGCTGCTCACCGTGAGCGGCTTCGGCGCTGCCACGATCGCTTTCGGACTCTCGAAGAATTTTGCGCTTTCGCTCGCGATGCTCGCGCTCGTCGGCGGCACCGACATGGTGAGCGTCGTGATTCGCAACGGGCTCGTGCAACTCTCGACTCCGAGCGGCATGCGCGGCCGGGTCAGCGCCGTGGAGAACGTCTTCATCGGCGCTTCCAACGAATTCGGCGATTTCGAATCGGGAACGCTCGCCCAGTTCATCGGCATCGTCCCGGCCGTGATCGCCGGCGGCGTCGGAACGTTAGTCGTCATCGGGCTGTGGGCGCTGCTATTCCCGGCGCTGCGGCACGCCGACCGGTTCGTCGAGCTGCCCATCGAACCGTAAAAGAGCCGCGCCCTACCAGAGGGGCACCTTCGGAAACCGCTTGTGGAGGGTAGCATCGATACCGAACGTTCTGCCGCCGGCGCCGAGCAGAATAATGAGGCATAAGACGATATCGGCCGCGTCGTTGCTTCCCGGGCTCCAGGGCACCGCGCCTTTGGCCAACATGTAGTTCGCGAGCAGAAAGATCGCGACGCCCGCCGCCGCGCGCGTGGCCAAGCCGAAGAGCATGGCGACGGCGATGCATACCTCGGCCGCAATGACGAGGGCCGCGAACACATGAGCGTTCGGCAAGACGACTGCCCGCACGAAGTTCGCATAGAAGCCGTAGCCGTGCGCCAGCGTGACCCCGCTCAGAAAATCCGTCATCGGGCCGGCGAAATCGACCATATGCGAGAGCTTTCCATACGCCGCTACCAGGAAAATCACCCCGATGTAGATCCGCGCCAAGACGACAAGCCGGCGTGAGACCATTCGCGTCCTCCTTCGTTTTCGGCGGTTTGGCCCGTAGCGTGACGGGCATCGCTTGATGTCGCGTCCGAAACGCGTCATCCTTGTAGCGTGGTCCGCCTCATGATATCGCTCGCCGTTCAACCCGGCGTCGTCGGTATCGGTCGTTTCGCTTCCACCGTGCCGTTCGCGGCGCTGTCGGTTGCGATCTTAACCGCGCTCGGATACCGCGTCGCCGCCACACGCTGATCCGCGGCGGTTCAGAGCCCCGTCCCGGCGGCGCACGAAACGATGCGCGTCCGCCGGGCCGGTGCTGTTGGAGCTGGCCCGTTCGAGAGAACTTTTTACCGCAGCTTCAGTTCATCCGCACTCGTACCGAAAACGAAGGTAAACGAGCTTACCGGCAGCTGTTGCTGCTCGGGAGGAGGGTCATTTTGGCCGTGTTCTCATTTCTTGATCGCATCGTGCGCGGGTCGGACGCAAAGTCCGGAGAACCGGCCGAGCTCCCCTACGTGCTGGGCATGAAATTCACGACGCATTCCCGGGCGGAGCAGAACGAAGTCGCTAGCCTCGAGCACACGATCCGGGATGCAGCGCTGCCCGGTGTCGAATTCGATAAGATCGAGAACGGTCAGAATGAGGTCGCGATTTGGCTGCACACCTCCGATGCCAAACGCGCGTTCAAAGCGCTCTCCGCGCTGCCGCCGGTGGCGGAACGCATGCCGACGCTGCAAGCCGCGTTTGCGAACCGGGCGAAGCTGAAGTTCTCGATCCTCTGGCCCAAAGACGGCAAATCTGCCGCGCCGCATGGACTCGGTTAGGCTCTGCTTACGCGCGGCAGAGTGCTGCCGGCGGAGTTCCCGTTGACGAGGTGAGGAACGGCACGTGGAGCGCCGCCCAGCGGCCGGCCACGTTGTTTCCCAGATTGCCCGGGTGATGGGCAAAATCGCTCGGTTTCATTGACGTGTAGAGCGTCGTGAGCAACGGCACGTCGCACGCGAGCCGCTCCGGCTGCCCGGACTCGCGCGCGAACGCCGCCATGATCGCACCGATGTACGCGATCGCGACCGGGGCGTGTGAGAGGGCTTCGCGGCGAGCGAACGCATCGAGTTTCGGGAGATAGCCGAGATCCTCGACTTGCTTTGCGGCCGGATTACCCTCCGAGAGACGAAATTCTCGATAATGCACTTTGCCTGGGCCCGAGAAGCGCGCGGCATAGCCGAGCGAACTCGAGCGCGGGTCGGCGAGCGCTTCATACGCGATGGCTGCCGCGATGGCTCGCCGGTCGATGTGAAAATGTCGTTCGCTCGCCGAAAGATCGGGCTGATGCGCGCGCAGCCAAAGCGCGACGCGCGCCTCCGGCGTCGGGCCCGCCGGCGCATCAGCGAGTTCGAACGATACGCTGCCGGGCGCGCGCGCGACGTGTTGCGCGACCGTTTCAACGATCGCCGGAAGAGCGAAGGCAACGGATATGAGGGCGACCACCGCCGCAGCGACGATCGCCATCTTCCGCCGCCCCGCCGCGCGTACGGTTAGCGTTGCCCGCTCGCTTGACGGAAGCGAGCGAAGTATGCGGCGGGCGTCAGTTGCCCGCTTTCCGGCCGCCCGAATCCGAGCGGAGCGCCGTACCCCGATGCCGCCTCGCCCGCCGCGCGCTGCATGCTGGTCTTCGCCGTCGCCGGTGACGGTCCGATCGCGAGGAAATATGAGCCGGGCAAATCGACGAAGCTCGGGGCGACGTTGCCGTTCGCGCTCGGGCCAAAGACGAGGATGCCCGTCCCGACCGAACCGACGTAGAGATTCCCGGCGGCGTCGATCACCATCCCCTGTGGATGGTAGAGCATCGTCTTGAGGCCGACGATCTCACGCGACGGCGTCGTCGCTCCGGGCGCGAAGACGGAGATACTGTTCGTCAGCGTACTCGCGACGTAGAGGTTGTTCTTCGAATCGAGCGCGACGCCGGAACTGTCGTACGAATTCGCCGTGGCGGATAGCGTCGATGCGAGGAAGTCGGAGAACGAGGCGGCCGGCGCCTGCAGACCGCTGCCGGACGCGGAGAGTTGCTCGACGTCGTTATCGACGCCGACGTTGAAGAGATGCCCGGTCGCATCGGCAATGAAGGCGGTCGAATAGAATGCTCCGGTGAGATTGCTCGTCGCCGTCGTCGATCCGCCGGAGAATACGTTGACGCTCGTCGTGAACATCGGCGCCGTGTAGTTTCCGAAAAAGTAGCCGTCGTGGACCGACTCTATGGATGGTTCGGGCAGCGCGGCATCCTCGTAGACCGTACCCGCGGGGCTCACGGCGAACGGGTTTCCGAAGGCACTCGAACTTCCGAACGTCTTCGTGGGAATTTCGGCGCCGTCCGAATTTGGTTTCGAGCCTACGGGGAATTCGATAATGCCGTTGCCGGCCGTGCCCGACACACCTAAGGAGGCCGAGGCGAAGAGATCACCCGCGGCGTCGACGCGAAGGCTGTATACGTTGTATCCCTGGCCGCCGACCTTTTGTTCGGGCGTAAACGTGGTTGCCTTCGAACCGGGCCCGAACGCCGTGATTTGATAGCCCGAGTTGAGCGAATAAAGCACGGTCGAGGTGGCCGCAAGCGACGTCACGACGACCGGATAGTTGTAGAACGTTGGGACGAACGACTTCTCCGGAGCCACGTTGCCGTTCGAACCAGCGGCATACTCGTAGATGATCCCTCCCGAAGTCTGATTCGTGGCGCCGTTTGATGGGGTCAGGGAGCCGACATAGACGTCGCCGCTCGCATCGACGGCCAGCGCCGTCACGGAATCTTGCGCCTGATTAAATGGGCTCTTGCCTTTGAACGTGCCGAGTTCCGTCGCGGCTCCCGAGATCACCGCAATCGGCGCGGCGCCGTTCGATCCCGCGGCGTATTCCGCGACCGCGGGAGTTTGGCCGCCGCCGGGACGCAGATCGAGCGCGTAAAGAACATAGACGTTCCCCACACCGTCGGTTCCGACATCGAGAGGCTCCACGAGACCGGCATTGGGAAGCGAGATGGTGCTCTTCGGACCCACGTTGCCGCGAGCGTTCGCCGCATACACCGTGACGTTCGAATTGTTCCCGACGTAGGCTTGTCCGGTTGAGTCGAACGCGAGCCCGAAGGGCGCGTCGAGACCGGTCGAGGTGCCGGAGATCTCGCTGGACGGCGGCGGAGAAGGCGAGGGAACGGGGTCCGCATCGAGGCTCTGGTCGTCATACGGCACGAACGAACCAATACCGTAGAACGCGATCGCGTCGGCGTCTTTCGTGAAGAAATTCATCGGCTGCGCCACGGCGATCGTGCCTGGATTCGAAAGCACGATTTCGCCGTCGGCCTGGATCGGCAGATACGAGTGCACGGTCGACGCGCCGGGGCACATGAGAAGCAGCGTTTCCTGAATTTCGAGATATGTCGTTCCCTGCGAGTCGACGGCAATCCCAAATGCGGGTCCCAGTGCCGGGGAGAGATTCGTATCGTATGTATCGGCTTGCGATCCGAGCCCGTAGTAGTCGATTTGCGGGCTGCCCTGGCCGACGGCGTAGAGCGACTTCGTCGACGACGGCGTTCCGGACGCACAGCCGTCGGCAACCACGAAGTCGAGCGTCGCCATTTGCGACGTGACGCCGGGCGCGGACGCGGTGACGGTTACGGACGACAAACTCTTCGAGCCGTTATAAGCAAGCGTGAGGCCGCTGGTGGGCGCGGTGACGCTGTTCTTCGAAAGTGACGTGGCGCCCGACGTGTCGGAGTCCGCAAGCGAAATCGTAAGCGGATTACCGTTCGCATCCGCATAGCCGCCGGGGGCGATGATCGTATTGCCGTCGGCATCGAGTGCGTTCAGCACGACGGCGGTCGTGCCGCTCTGACCCGGCGGCAACGTCGGCGGGTTGAAGGCGAGCGAGATCGCGGAAACGACGCCGTCGAGGGTGAACGTCAGCGGCGTCGTTTGACCCGACACGATCGTTGCCGTCGTCGTTACGGTCGAGAGCGTTTTTCCGTTCGCATCGAAGAGCGAAACCGTCAGCATCTCGTTGTCGCCGACCGGCGCGTTGACGGTGATTTTGCACGACGTCGCGTCGGCCGTCGTGGTGCATCCGGGCGACCCCGGCGTGAGCGCGAAGGTTTGCGGCGCGGGATTGCCGGGATAGGCGAAGCTGCCCGATGCCGTCGCGGCCGAAACGTAGTTGCGGCCGCGTGCCGACCGCGCCTTTGCCGCGGGAATCGTAATCGAGAGCAGCGCGTGCGACTGTCGCGCCGGACCGCTGGGCGTGCTCGAAAGCGTAGAAACCGCCCCGCCGCCGCACGCCGACACTGCGGCGATGCAGACGAGAAGGAGCGCGGTGCGGCCTGCACGGCGGATGGAAAGTGCGCGCGTTCCAGCGTTCTTCATTGAATGATAATGCCTATGGGCGAAGTGGTCGTGCTCGGAGTGGGCGTCGCTGACGGGCTCGGAGTCGGCGTCGGCGTCGGTACCGGCGTCGCGGTAGGCGTCGCGGTTGGCGCCGGCGTCGGGGTGGGCGTGGTGGGCGAGCCCGGGATCGGTGCGATCGTGGTTCCCGCCGCGCCGCAGCCGCTCACCACGAGAGACGCGGCGGCAAGCCCCATCAACACGAAGAAAGCACGTTCTGGGAACAATAAGCAAAACAAGCTGCGCAAGATAGCACCCCTCCGCCCAAACCTCGGCACAAACATGCCGAGCCTGCGCTCAGCATCGCATCCGAGAAATGCGCTGTCTGTCGGGGGAAACCCTGAATCTTGACGATTTCTTAGCAGTTCGGGCCCGGCGTTTGTCGAACGTTTGTTCGCCGCCTTTACCCAGAGAGACGACGCTTCATCCGCCCGATCGCGCACTCGCCCGATGAGGCAGCTTCCAGTCGCTTCTGATGAAGTGACACGTGTAGCCGTTTGGATAGTGCTCGAGGTAGTCCTGATGTTCGGGCTCGGCTTCCCAGAAGGCCGACGCCGCGGCAACTTCCGTAACGACCTTCCCGGGCCACAGGCCCGACGCGTTCACATCGGCGATCGTTTCTTCCGCGATACGCTTCTGCTCCGGGGTCGTGTAGAAAATCGCGGACCGATAGCTCGTGCCGCGGTCGTTCCCTTGGCGGTTGCGCGTGGTCGGATCGTGGATCTGAAAGAAGAATCCGAGCAGCGTTCGATAGTCGATCTTCGAGGGGTCGAACAGAATTTCGATCGCCTCGGCATGCGTGCCGTGATTGCGGTACGTCGCATTCGGCACGTCGCCGCCGCTGTATCCAACGCGCGTCGAAATGACACCCGGTTGCTTGCGAATGAGATCTTGCACGCCCCAGAAGCAGCCGCCGGCGAGCACGGCTCGTTCGGTAATCCCGTTCATTTCTACCCTCCCTGACTAGTCCTTGAGTGTAGCCGAAGTGAGCTTCGGTTTCGGTGTGCTCGCTTACTTTGCCGGCAGGCTCGCAAGCATCCCTTTTTGCAGCCGTCGCGAGGGCGGAGGTCGCGATCTCGGTTAGGCTAGGCGGCCGTGTCCAAAAAGAACTTCTTGAAACGAGCGCGCAACGGCCATGCCGCGATAACGTAGAGAATCGAGACGACGATCGCGGGCTGCGTGGTGGCGGCCGCCATGGTGAGGTGAAAGGTCCAGATGTTTACGAGCATGGCGCCGAGCAACACGATTGCTACCGCGATATACCGGTTAACGAGCAGCAGAATCCCGGCGATCAATTGCACTCCGAAGACAAGGATGTAGTAACCGGACTCGTGGAGCGTTCGTTCGAAAGCGCCCGCCAGACCCGTCTGCATCGGCGCCGGAATAAACGAATGGAATCCGTTCAAACCGAAGACGACGAAAGCGCATCCGAGGAGCAGTCGGGCAACGCGGACGGCGGCCCTACCGTAGCCGGCACCAAGGTGGGACGCGATCTTCGTTGATATCATATCGGGTTTGCGTCCTACCGGAAGACGCCGAGCAGATACAAGACGAGCAGAACCACGAGAAGCGTACCGGCCCCCGGCATACTGTAGGAACGGTACGGATACTTTCCACCCGTACCGTAGCCGTAACTGACACCGCCGAAGAGCAACACAAATAGAATGAGAACGAGCAAAATGGTCATGGAATCCCCTTCACGCTAGCGCCTTGCGGTTAGCCGGCGCGCGCATCACCTGGGTTTATTATTCCCAAAAACCACGCTGCGAATCAAACACGCGAAGCGGCGACGATCTAGCAGGCGAAGGCTGGGGTGCCGCTCGACACTCTCGCGAGAAAGCCCTCGATCGCGGCGTTCGCGGCGTCGGGATTTTCGTCTGTGATCAGATGGCCGGTGCGAGGGATGCGTACGAACTCGGCATTCCGAATTCCGGCTGCCAAACGCATCGAGTTCGGGGGCGGAAGGAGCGTGTCGTTGTCGCCAACGACCACGAGTGTCGGGGCGGTTATCCGTCCGAGTTCGCGCGCGATGCTCGGCCGGTCGATCACGGCGGTCATCGGACGCCAGAGCGATTTTGGAAGACCATTGACGTACGCGAGGGCGGCCTCGTATCGGTGTTGATCCCGTAAATAAGGTGCTCCGAACATCACGCGTACGGCGCTTTTTGCGATCGGCTTGAAGCCCGCGAAACGGACGAGCCCCGTCGAAACGGCGCGCGCCAGCGCCTCGTTTCCCTCGTGGCCGTCGGCGCTCGTCGCCAGCAGCACGAGAGAGCGCAGCAGCTGCGGCCGCCGCGCCGCGAGCCGTAGTCCGACGAAGCCGCCCATCGAGAGACCTGCAAAATGCACCGGGGCGCCAAGATGCTCGATCAGTTGCGCTGCGTCCTCGGCGATCGTGTCCATGTCGTAGCCGCTCCGCGGCGCGCTCGACGCGCCGTGACCGCGATGATCGTAAGCGACGACGCGATAGCGTTTCGAGAAATAGCGCAGCTGTTCTCGATATGAGTTCGAACTCATGAGCAAGCCGTGCGCGAAGACGATCGTCTCGGGACCGCTCCCCGCCTCGACATAGTTCAGTTTGACCCCATTGACTCTCACGGTCGGCATCTTGTCCTCATTTCTGCGGCGGGCGCTGCGGGGATACGAAACAATCGACCAGCACCTGCAGGCGTTTGCGGAGCAGCGCGGCCTTTGGCCGGTCTTTCAAGAGGCCGTCGGCGGCGAGCGCGAAGACTTCGGCAAGCTCCCGCTGCCCGAGCACGGCCTGCGTGTATCGGAGGCGGTGGCGCGCGTACGCACCGGCTGCGAGCGGCAGCACGCGTTCGCAAACCTCAAGAAAGTCTGCGGCGGCGGGCATCCCAAACAGATCCGCCCACGGTTCGAGCACGAGTTTTTCGTAGACACCGAACAGCTTCTCGCGGGCCGCCGCACGACTGGCCAATATGCGCTCCACCGCCGGATAGCGCGACTCGTACAAGGTTTGAAACACGGCTCCGAAGATATCTTCCTTGTTCTTGTAGACGAGGTACAAGAGCGGACGCGAAATGCGCGCTTCCTTAGCGATGTCGTTGAGCGACGCCTTACCGTACCCGTAGCGCAGGAAACACGTACGCGCGGCGGCGACGATCGCCAGCCGGCGCTGTTCCGCTCGATCCGAAAGCCGGGAAATCAGCATACCTGATCGACAGATTGACAGTTTATCATCTCTATGTCAAGTTGCAAAACGCTCGCGCGGGTTTTACTCCGCGCCAGGAGGGGCTCGCGGCCGGCGAGTATCGGAAGGATCACGGGAGGCCGCCATGACCGTTCTAAGAGTTTTCGTTATCGGCGCGTTGAGCGTTCTTTGTACCGGTGCCGATGCGCCGGCAACCGATCCACCTCCGGTGGCGACTTTGGCGTGCGCGGCCGGAGACTCTTGGACGTATCTGTACGCGGCGAAGTCCGAAAACGGCAAAGCTCTGAACGGCTCGGAGACCTTCACGCGCACGGACTGCGGCGATCGTCGCGTGAACCATCCAACGGGAAACCTCATAAAAGCCGACGTCACGGCCGATGCGGAGGGTAATCTCTATTCGGGATTTTCGGTTTTCACCGGGACTCCCGAGCGGTATAACAAGCCGTTTCCTTATTTGCGCTTGCCGCTGGCGCCGGGAAATTCATGGGAAGGGGCCGTTGACATCGATACAGGCGACGGAGGCCGTCTCACCGGAACGGGTCATTGGAGAGCGATCGGTTGGGAGACGATCACCGTCCCTGCCGGCACATACGTCTGCCTGCGCAGAGAGCTCAAGCTGGATTTCGACTATACGAGTTCCGACGGCGGCGTGAGCGGCAACTATCGCGACACGAGCTGGTATTGCCCGGAGGTGCGCAGCGACGCAAAGGCGATTTCGTCGGACAGCTTCGGCGACACGAGTTCCCGCGAGTTGACCGCCGTCGCGCTGAAGTGAGTCTTTGGAAGGCGGATCGTTCGGTTGCCGATCTCGCGAAACGATGGGCGCAGCCGCCGTCGACCTTCGTCGCCGTCGACGGGATGCAGGTCCACGTGCGCGACGAGGGTCCGCGCGATGCGCGGCCGCCGCTCGTTCTCGTGCACGGGACGGGGAACAGCCTTCACACGTGGGACGAATGGGCCGATCGCCTCAAGGGTTCGCATCGCGTCGTGCGCCTCGATCGTCCCGGCTTCGGACTGACGGGGCCGAATCCGAGCGGCGATTACACGATGAGCTACTATGCCGGTTTCATGCGCCGCTTTCTCGACGTCATGGGGATCGGTCGCTGCATCATCGTCGGCAATTCATCCGGCGGCCGCGTCGCGTGGACGTTCGCCGTCGCGGAACCGGAGCGCGTCGACCGGCTCGTGTTGCTTGCAGCTGCCGGTTACCCCAGAACGACACCGCTCTCGACCGGTTTTCGCATTGCAATGTCGCCGCTCGGCCCGTTCATGCTGCATCTGATTTCGAGGTCCGCCGTTGACGGGAGCGTTCTTCGAACGTACGGCGATGCGTCAAAGGTTACACAGGGAGTCCTCGATCGCAGCTACGAGATGACCTTACGCACCGGAGTCCGCGATGCATTCGGTGCGACGCTGCGCCAGGCCCAGTCGGTCGACGACTCACGATCGATCGCCACGATCGACGTGCCGACGCTCATCGTGTGGGGAAGCGCGGATACGGTGATCCCCGCGACCGACGCAAACCGATTCGCCGCCGACATCCGCGGCAGCGAACTCGTGATACTTCCCGGCATCGGCCATCTCCCTCAAGAAGAGGATCCGGATGAGACGGTCGCCGCGCTGCTACGATTCATCGTTCTCTAGCGCGCGCCGAAGTGTTTGCGGGTGTCCGCGAAGATGCTGCGCACGAGGCCGGCGAGCAGCGGCCCTCCCGGAGCGGCAAGCGGCGTCGATTGCCCGGCCATCGTCCACGTGAAACGGCATGCGTTCGGCCCCGTTTCTTCGACGAGATAGTCTTCGCCGAAAGATTTGAAAAGCGGCAGATTCGCTTCGACGACGTAGAAAGACTTGCGCCGTCCTTCTTCCCAGCGGAAAAAGTTCTCGTGAATGACGAGCGCGCCCGCAACTCGCATCGTTCGCGTGGTGCCGACGCCGAAGGGTCTCGGCGAGGTCCATTGTGCGCCGGCGAGCGCGCGGCACCAGCCGAGCGCGCCGTCGGCGACAAGCTCGCGCCATACGTCGGGCGCCGGGCGCTCGATCTCCATCGTGTCGCAAAAACGCGTCGGCGCCGTCTCGAACGACGACGCATCACACGGTTCGAGTTTAAACGTCATCGTTATAAGAACGTCTTGATGCAGTCGTCAGTCGTGGTGTGCGGCGCGCCGTAGGGCTGATCGGCGAGGCACATCAAAACGTTACCGACGCTCAGCTTTCGCGTTGCCGGTTTCGCGTAGGTCGTATCGATCAAGGATACGTAATCGGCCGGCTTTTTTGAAAACGCGGGGACGGTCTTGTTGAGGTTATCCTTGATCGTCGTGACGTCTTTGTTTCCGGTCAGCATCGACGTCAGCGTGACGATCAGCACCGGTTCGAAATATCCGGTGATGATGCCGTCCATATCGCCCGCCACGATCGACGTCTTCTGATCGGGCGTCTGCGCCGCCCACGTCGCGTAGTTCATCGTACCTGGTTGGGAATCCGTGGTCGCAGCATCCACGCACGCCGGCACGACGAACGAGGCGATGCCCAAGAAAGCAAAAACAGCGTGGCGTATATTCATGCGCGTTTGCTTATCCCGGCGTGACCGCGGCACCCCCCGCATTGGCCAATGCTTAGCGCTACCGTTGTGCGATGGAATGCCTATCAGCTACGATGGGACGGTGGATCGCGAACCAACGAGTCGTCCCGTCGGCTGCGGCGAGAACGTGGCTCGCGTTCGGCCGGCGACGCGCGCCGACATTCCACGTCTGTCACAGGTGATCGAGCGCTCGGTGCGCGAGCTGCAGCGCCACGATTATACCGAGCTGCAGATCGAGGGCGCGCTTGAGAGCATCTTCGGCGTCGACACGACCTTGATCGACGACGGGACGTATCTCGTCGTCGAGAGCGAGAGCGAGGTCGTCGCCTGCGGCGGCTGGAGCAAACGCAAGACGCTCTTCGGGGGTGACCGATGGACGCACCGCGAGAACGACGTGCTCGACCCCGCCGTCGATGCGGCGAAGATCCGCGCATTCTTCGTCCACCCCGACTGGGCGCGCCGCGGCCTGGGCACCCACCTCCTAGAAAGCTGCGAGAATGCGGCGCGCGCCGCGGGCTTTCGGCGGTTCGAGATGGGAGCGACATTGACCGGCGTCCAACTCTACGAGCGTCGCGGCTACAAGGAGGTCGACCGCACCCTGGTGCCGCTCGCGAACGGTGAGACGGTTCCCGTCGTGCGCATGGTCAAGGAATAACGTCGATCAGACCACGACGGGGAACCGATCTGGCGCGTGAATGCACCGCGGATGCCAAGGGCGAAGGTCTGTCCGTGGAGCATCCGAGATTTTCCGTTCACGCAACGCGGCGTATCCTCGACGAAGATCCGATCGCGCGAACCATTACCTACGAAGCGATCGAAAGTGCACGGTTTTCGCGACCAGCCCCTCGACCGATCCGCGACGATGAACGCTTGTATATCAGCGGCGCGTTTACGTTGACCGAGCTGGAGCGTATCGTCAACTGGGCCCGCGGACCGTTGCGCTAATTCTTCTGAGTAGTCCTCATAGGTGGCAGCCGCAGGGTGCGGGCCGCGCCGTTTATCCCATTCGCTCGACCCATTGCGCGCGCGAAGGTCCGGGCTCGAACGGGTCGGCAAAGTATTGGGTCTCGCGGGCCACCTTACCATCCTGGAATTCCATGACGCTCACCGAATACGACGGCCGGCCGTCATACGCGAGGACGAACTCCGTGACCCAGAGGTCGCCCGCGCCGACGATGCGATGCACCTGGAAGCGCTTGGAGTTCGGCTGCGCGGCGCGCGAAGCACGGATGTTGTGCCGGCCCCTGATGCGCTCGCCGGATTGCGGGTACTCGAGCAGTGCATCCTCTCGGTATATGTCGTGCTCGACTTCGAAGTCACTTACGTCGGAGGCAGCCCAGTGGCGATTGAGTGCCTCGCGAATCTCATTCTCATTCATTTTGTTATTCCCGTTCCTGCCCATTCGGGACATCAAGCTCCGGCATAACGTGAACTACGGGGGTCGTTCCTAACGGGACTGGATAACGAACAGCGCGCCAAACGCAAGGACCGCGAGAATCCCGAGAACCGCGATCACCGGCGACACGACGATGCCGAGACCGATGCACGTAACAGCCACTGCGGATCCGAGCGGCAACGGGGAGGTCACGGTGTAGGTGCCGACGAGTTCGCCCGCGCCGGATTGGATCGTGGCGTTCTTTTCGTCGCCGATGAGATCGGCTTCGCGCTCGGCAACGATCATATAGCCCGCGACGAAGCTCAGGCCGAAGGCCATGACCCCGAGCATGAACGTTCCGACGATCTCCCGCGACGTGAACCAGTACGCAAGCGCGATTGCGATGCCGAAGCCGGCGGACGAGAGAAACAGGCGCAGGCCGACGGTCACGCTCTTGCGACCCGCGCATCGTAAACTGGGCGCTCGCTGCGAATCGGAGGGAGCGATTCGAAATTGTGTTCGGGTGGCGGCGAGGACGTCCACCATTCGAGCGAATTGGCGCTCCACGGGTCGCTACCGACGGGAATTCGCGTGCGGGCCGAGACGATCGCGTTCACCACATAGAGCGCTACGCCGGCGAACATGATATACGATCCGAAGGTTGCGATCAGGTTGAGAGTCGGCAGCGGGCCGCCTGCATCGTACGTGAACACGCGGCGCGGCATTCCCATCACACCCATGAAGTGCATCGGCAGAAACGTGACGTTAAATCCGACGAAGAGCAGCCCGAAGCACCACTTGCCGAGCGTCTCATCGAGCTTGACGCCGAACATCTTCGGCCACCAGAAGAATAGCGCGGCAAAGATCGCAAAGAGACTCCCACCGCCGAGAACGTAGTGGAAATGCGCGACGACGAAATACGAATCGTGGGCCTGATAGTCGATCGGCGGCGACGCGAGCATGACGCCCGTGATGCCGCCGATGAGGAAGTTCAAGAGAAACCCGATCGCGAAGAGCATCGGCGTTTCGAAGGAGATCGAACCGCGCCACATGGTCGCGATCCAATTGAAGAATTTTACGCCCGTCGGCACGGCGATCAGGAACGAAACGAACGCGAAGAACGGGTTATTCACCACGCCCGTCGTGAACATGTGGTGCGCCCAGACGCCCATCGAAAGCCCGGCGATCGCGAACGCGGCGAGCACGAGGCCCGTGTACCCGAAGATCGGCTTGCGCGAAAAGACCGGTACGATCTCGCTGATCACCCCGAAATAGGGCAGAATCATCACGTAGACTTCCGGGTGCCCGAAAAACCAGAACAGATGATCCCAAAGCACGGGGCTCCCGCCGTATGCCGGATCGAAAGCGTGCCCGCCCATGTGGCGGTCGACGAAGAGCAGCAGCAACGTCGCCGCGAGCGACGGAAACGCCATGAACACGAGCAGCGACGTCGCGACCATCTCCCACGTGAAGATCGGAATGCGCCACATCGTCATGCCGGGCGCGCGGAAGATAAAGACGGTCGTCACGAAGTTGATCGACGTGACGATCGTTGCGACCGACACGAGAAACACGCCGACGATCCAAAGGTCTTGCCCGAGACCCGTGCTCACGCGAATCTCCGATAAGGGAGGATACGCGGTCCACCCCGATGCGGCCGCGCCTTCATTCGTCGCCGCTCCCAAGAACACCACGAGACCGCCGAACAGAAACAGCCAGTACGATGTCGCGTTGAGCCGCGGAAAGGCCATATCCGCCGCGCCGATCTGCAGCGGGATCAAGAAATTTGCGAGCCCGAAGGCAAAGGGCGCGACGAACAAAAAGATCATCGCCGTGCCGTGCAGAGTGAAGAGCTGCGCGTACTGGTGCGCGTCGAGGAACGTGTTGTTCGGGCGCGCGAGCTGCGTGCGCATCATCAGAGATAAAATCCCCGACACGCCGAAATAAGCAAGGCTCGTCAGTAGGTAGAGGATGCCGATGCGCTTATGATCGGTCGTCGTCAGCCAACTCAGAAGATCGTGGCGTTCCGCCGCCTCGGGCATCGCCGGAACCGCGACCGCGCTCACGTCCGCGCTTTCTCCCACGCAACGAACGCTCCCGGCGTCACCACGCGAACGCGAAAGAGCATGCTCTCATGTTGCAAGCCGCAGAACGCCGAGCAGCGCCCTTCGAAGGTTCCGAGCTTGGTCGGCGAGAGATCGAAGGCCGTCGTCTGCCCCGGAATCGCATCGCGCTTAAAGAGAAAATCCGGAATCCAAAACCCGTGATCGACGTCGGCGGCCCAGAGTTCGATGCGCGTCGTCTCGCCGAGCGGCAAGACGAGTTCGGGCATTCCTTGAGCCACTCCGAGCGAAGCGGGTCCGTTCGATGCTCCGCCGACGGTGGGTCCACCGCGATACGCAAAGGTCCAGCCCCAGCGGTATGCTTCCACCGCAACGATCGCAGCGGGATGATCCGACACCGCATCGACCCTCGCCTCGGCGCGATACGTCGCGACGAACAGCCCCCCAACCATGACCAGCGGAATGACCGTCCACGCGATCTCGAGCGGATAATTATTCGCAAATTGCGGGGGCTCGGCGTCTCCTTTCCTTCTGCGCCAGCGCACGAGCGGAAAAAGAATCAAACCGAGTACGATGACGCCGACGCATGCGGCCACGGCTAAGAACATCAGCCAGTTGGACGCCATAACCGAAGCCTGTCCCGTCCCGACGACAGGCCACGTTTCTCCGTGCACGGTATTTCACTACCCCGTATCCGGTTCGGACTAACAATTTTTGGGAACGGTCGCAGCGTGAGATCCGTGGGGGTGAGAGCTCATCCGCTGGTTTTTGGCGTCGTGGTTTTTCTGGCGTCCGAATCCATGCTGTTCGCGGGCTTACTGGCAGCCTGGTACGATCTGCGCGGTCAATCGTCCGTTTGGGTTCCGGCGGGCGCGCAACTCGACGTCGCCGGCGCGACCTTCGGCACGGCGCTCCTCGGCCTCGGCAGCATTACGATGGGCGTCGCTCAGTGGAGCGCTTCGCATCGCAAGCGCGGCGTCGCGCGCGGGATGCTCGTGGCCACCATCTTCTGCGCGCTCGCGTTTACCTATATCGCGCTGCGGAGCTGGTCTCTCGCGAATTTTTCCGTCGATACCAACGCGTTCGGCACGCTCTTCTTCGTGCTGACGGGCGTGCACCTCGCGCACGTGATCGTGGGAGCCATTCTGCTGACGATGCTCACGATCTTTCTTCGGCGCCCGGCATTTACGGCCGACAATCACGCGGGCGTCGAGGCGATCGCGTACTACTGGCATTTCGTGTTTATCGTCTGGGTAGGTTTATGGGCGACGATTTATCTCATAAGGTAACCCTGCTCGCGCTCGTTGCCGCCGCGCTCACCGCCGCCGGCGCGGCGATCACCGCGGGGACCCACGCCTCGCCCGCGGTGATCGGGTGGCTCGGCGCCATGGCGTTCTTCGCAATCGCGCTGGCCACGGCGGCAACCGCCCGCGGCCTGAAGGCCGCAGACGATTTGCGCGAGCCGCGCGAACCGCACGGCCCATCGCATCCCGCGCCGCTGCCGAGCGATGTGACCCGACGCGGCGTTTTCGGCCAGATCTGGGGCATCGGGCTCGGCGCGTTCGGGTTGCTCGCGGTCGTCCCGTTTTTCGCCCTCCAGCGACGCACCTCGAAGCCCGGCACCGCATGGCGTGCGGGCTCGCGTCTCGTGAACCCCGACGGCAAGCCGATGCGCGTGGACGATCTCGCGATCGGCGGCGTCGAGACCGTCTTTCCCGAGGGCGCCGTCAACGCGCCCGAGGCAGCCACCCTTCTGATCCGGTTACCCGAAAACACCGCCGATGTGGATCCGGCGAGGCACGATTGGGTGCAACAAGGCAACATCGCGTATTCGAAGATCTGCACGCACGCGGGCTGTCCCGTCGCGATCTACCGCGAGCAATCGCTCGAACTCTATTGCCCGTGCCATCAATCGGTGTTCGATGTACTGGGATCCGGCAGGCCCGTCTCCGGGCCGGCAACGCGCGCGCTGCCGCAGTTGGGGCTCGACATTGACGCGCACGGTTACCTGATCGCGCGCGGAGATTACGTGGATCCCGTCGGGCCGGATAGCTGGGGGCGCCCGACATGATGGCGCGGCGCGGCGAGCGCTTCCTGGACGATCGCTTCGGAAGCAACGCCGCGGTCCGTTTCTTCCTGGCGAAGATTTTTCCGGACCACTGGTCGTTTTATCTCGGCGAGTTCGCCCTCTATTCACTCGTGATGCTTTTCGGCACGGGCATCTGGCTGACGTTCGTGTACGAAGCCTCATCACAGGGTGCGTATGCATCGGTCGTGGCGCTCACCACGGCGACGCCGATCGGGTATCTCGTGCGGCAAGTGCATCACTGGAGCGCCGTGGTGTTCGTCGCGGCGATCCTCATCCACATGGCGCGCATCTTCTTCACCGCCGCGTTCCGCAACCCGCGCGAGATCAACTGGATCGTCGGGCTGTTGCTGCTCGTACTCTCATCGATTGCGGGTTTTACCGGGTACTCGCTGCCCTACGATGCGCTCTCGGGCACCGGGCTTCGCATCATGGATTCGGTACTGCTCTCGATTCCGTTCGCCGGCACCTGGGCGGCCGACGTCCTCAACGGCGGCAACTACCCAGGCCCGCAATTGCTCGCCCACCTTTACACGTTCCATGTACTTTTCATCCCCGCGGCAATCGTGATCTTACTCTCGGCGCATCTGGGCATGATGGTGTACCAGAAGCACACGCAGTTCGTAGACGATCCCGGCCACGTCGTAGGGCGGCGGATGTGGCCCGATTATGCGTTGCGCGCGCTCACTGCGTTTGCCGTGACGGTTGGGCTCATCATCGCGCTCTCCGCCACGCTCGAGATCAATCCGATTGCTGCGTACGGACCGTACCTGGACTGGACCGTGCCGAATCCCGCGACGCCGGACTGGTATGCGGCGTTTCTCGACGGTGCGGTACGCTTGGGGCCGGCCGTGGAGTTCCAGCTCTTCGGGCATCCCCTTCCGGCGCTGTTTTGGCCGGGCATCGTGATGCCGGGCATCGTGCTTGGTGCGCTTTTCGCATGGCCGTGGATCGACGCGCGGATCGCGAAGGACTCTGCCGCCCACGACGTGCTCGTCCCGGCAAGTCGCGCGCCGTGGCGGCTAGGCGTTGGGGTCGCGTTTCTCTTCGCAGCGGTCGTGCTGACGTTCGCCGCTTCGGACGATCAGCAGGCGCTGATGCTGCACGTTCCGGTGACCGCGCTCGTCACGGCGTATCGAATTCTGCTGCCGTTCGGCAGCATCGGCGTGGGTATGCTCGCGGCGATCCTGGCACGTGAGGTCGCGTCGCGGCGCGACGAATTCGGGGGCGATCCCGAGCCCGAACGTGTCGTCGCGCTACGCCGCAACGCGAACGGCGGCTTCGATACGGAAGCGCCGAACACGTGATCGTCGCCTCGCTCGTCGCGGCCGCTACGCTCTACGGATACGGTTTGCGGCGCGCATCTCGGCGAGGGCTCGGGCTGCGGCCGGCTGCGATCGTGGCCTTCGCACTCGGGCTCGTAGCGGCCGGCTGCGCGCTCCTCGGACCGATGGACGAGCTTGCGGACGCGTCGCTCTCGTGGCACATGGTGCAGCACATGGGGCTCGCGTTCATCGTCGCGCCCCTCCTCTTGCGCGGAGCGCCGATCCGTCTGGCACTCGTGGCCTTGCCGGCCGCCGGCGCGGCTCGACTCGCCGCCGTGCTGCGCTCCGCACCCGTCCGAGTGCTCACGCATCCGGCGTTCGCATTGCTGCAATTCGCCGCGGTGCTCTACGCCGCACACTTCTCGGCGCTCTACGAAGCCGCCCTCGAGCACCCACCGGTCCACGCGCTCGAACACGCGCTCTTCCTCGGCTCCGCGTTGATCTTCTGGACGCCGATCCTCGCAGTCCCCCCCGCACCGCACGCGCCCCCGCACGTCGTGCGCTTGTTGATGCTCTTTCTCGCGCTGCCGACGAGCGCGTTCCTGGGGTTCATCCTCTACGTGATGCGCGCGCCGCTCTACGCGCACTACGCGGTGTTGTCGGGATCGCTCGCCGACCAGCAGAATGCAGGCGCTGTGATGTGGATTGCGGGCGGCGGCCCAATCCTCGTCGCGCTGCTGTGGTGCATCGCCGATTGGGGTGCGCGCGAACGGCGTCTCGGCCTCATTGCCGATCGCCTGGATGCGACGTGACGATGCCGGTTCTGCTGCTCGCCGCGGCGCTCGCGCACGGCTCCTACAACGGGGTTCCCGACGGCCCGGGGCGGCAACTCTACACGGAAAATTGCTCGGCGTGCCATGGCGCGGATCTGCGCGGCGGCCCAAATGCCCCGACGTTGATCGGCGTCGGTGCCGCAGACGTGGACTTTTGGGTGTCGACGGGTCGCATGCCGGCAGCCGTACCGTGGTTGCAAGTCGACCACCGCGGGCTCCAACCGTATCTTTCGCCCGCCGACGAGGCGTCGATCGTGAGCTATGTCGCTGCGGCATCGCCCGGACCTCCGATTCCGTTCGTGGTAACGAGCGGCGACAAAGCGCGGGGGCGCCTGCTCTTCCAACAGAATTGCCAACACTGTCATGGCGTTGACGGCAGCGGCGGATCGATTGGCGGCACCACCTGGGCACCGTCACTTGCAAACGCGACCATCACGCAAGTGGCCGAAGCGATTCGCGTCGGGCCGGGCGAGATGCCGCAATTCGGCGACCGCCAGATCGATCAAACGGATCTCAACGACATCGCGACGTACATCTCGTCGCAACGCGGCGCCGGCAACTTCACCGGTTTACCGATCGTAGCGGGCGGCACGGTGCCGGAGGGACTGTATGGCTGGATCGCCGCCGGCATCTTGTCGTTCTTCGGCTTCGGTTTTTGGTCGCTCGACCGCAAACCACCGAAAGGGCCCGGCGATGCTGCCTAAACGCGCGCTCGTCTTCGCCGCGATGCTCGCGCCGCTTGCGCTCTGTGCGTGCGCCGAGCACGCCGCGGCCACCACCGCGACGCACATCGACTTCCCCTCCGTCACCGACCGGATGCTGGTCGACGCCGGGACGAACGATGGCTCGCTGATGTACCTGCGCACGTACTCCGGCGAAAATCACGCGCCGTTCGCGCAGATCGATACCGGCAACGTGGCTCGGTTGCACGAGGTGTTCACGCACGCGGTGAGCATTCCCGAGGGCTTCG
>Ga0302326_10009528_pt1 | contig 21190 bp, 20 predicted proteins | sample Palsa_T0_3_FD_202264 | JGI IMG/M metagenome (GOLD analysis project Ga0302326, IMG submission 202264) | Peat permafrost microbial communities from Stordalen Mire near Abisko, Sweden - Palsa_T0_3 | ecosystem: Environmental > Terrestrial > Soil > Palsa > Peat permafrost | place: Sweden: Abisko... | reverse complement strand
CTGTGGCAGAAGTCTTGGACAAGCTAAAGCATGTCCCACAAGCCTTGTAAGTGCTTGATGGACAGTGTGGGACATGCTTTAGCTTGTCCTGTCCGGGCTGCAGAGAGACTTCCGCCACAGGCTGCTAGGGAGCGTGATGCTCGAGGAGGGAAAACTCAGGACCGTCCGCGTTGCTCTTGCCTCGCTGTCGTTGGGCCTGTCGTTCTGCGCGAATTTCTCGTTCGCGTTTGTGGACGGAATCGTGATGCTGATCTTTCTTGTCTCGGCCGTCCCGCGAGTGGAAAACCGCGCAAAACTTGCGGCGGCGGGTCTCCTGCCGGGCGCGCTGGTTGCACTGCTTATTTGCGGCGCTGGCCAAAGGACCAGTTGTATTTTGGCGCTCAGTCGCTGATGGAGAGTTGGCGCGGCCTCGTTTCCGCGAGCTTTGAAACGCTCAATGAGAGAATGGCCGGCCATTGGCTTTCGTCACTCTCGGAGGCCTACAGACAGCTTGCGACGGGCTGGACGGCCGCAGCGGTGACGGTGGCAAGGCTTCTCGTCCTCCTTGGATGGCGTCGGAGCGCAGCGGACCGGCTGATTCGGTTTGCGGCGTTTATGCTGCTCGTCCTCGCGGGCACGGTGCTGGTGCATTGGGTCGCGTTTAAGACGACCCATCTTCTGCTGCCGAAAAACAGGACCGGGCTGTTCCTGGTGGTGCTGTTCACTGTCTTTTTCGGCGCTGCCGTGGCGAGCGCGTTGCAGACCAAAGGCTCCCGTTTGATGAGCGCCATCGGAGTCGCGGTGCTGGCGATCAACGCCATTTACTTCCTTGGATGTCTTCGGCTGACTTACTTCAAGGAGTGATGGTTCGTTGCCGACAGCCAAGGATATGTACTGGCGCTTAGTCGACTTAAACCGGCGCTGCGCGATAGATCATTTCGCTACGGAGTGGCGCTAAGTCGCTGCCCTCAATTTCTATCGCATCAGCGAAAGAGATCATCGGCTTACTAAGTTTGTAACTGCCGATGCCAATGTTCCCGGCAGCCGCGCTTACGCCATGTACTATTGGGACTCTAAGGATTTTATCCGGGAGCAGGGATTATCGAAGACTTGGGCCGCCATCGCCGTCCGGGACTGGCCGGTGGCGCCGCTTAGCGTGACACCGCCGTAGGTCAGGGGTGCTGGGCGGACTTGGCGGGTTGGACTTGGGCGACACGCTCGAGCTCGCCGGCGTGTCTGGAATCTTCCAAGGAGCCGGCCTTGTCGCCCGCGAAATGCTTCGCCACGGAGCGGTTGCGATAGGCGTTGGCGTACCCCGGATTCAAGCGAATCGCCTCGGTGCAATCCGTCAGCGCCTGGTCATATTGATGCAGCCGGAGGTGGGCGTAGCAACGCGCGTTCAGCGCCACCGCCATGTTGGGATCGAGCTGGATAGCTTGATTGAAGAACGGCATGGCGACATCGAATTTTTCCTGGTCGGCATAGGAGCGCCCTTTTCGGTAGAAGTAATTCGCGTCCGCCCCCTTGGGAACGGCGTCGCGCAGGGTGGATTCCGCGAGCGGCTGGGAAGCGCGCGCAGGCTTCTGAAGGGGCGGAGCGATTGCCGGCGCTGGTCTGGCGGGCGCTGGAGTTGCGGGCTCGGGCGTCACGGACGCCGAATTCGCTGCTACTACCGGATTCGCCGCAACCGCTGGAGCGGCCGCGGGTGGAGGAGCCGTGTGCGTTTCTTCCGCGGGGGGTGGAAGCTGCCGACTGGCCACATCTTGCGTTTGCAGCATCTGCTTGGCGGTGGCCAGCAACGCGGAGGCTTGCGCCGGATTCTCACCAATCAGGATGGCTTGGTTAATGTCTTCCACAGCCGGCTGCGCAGCTCCCGTCGCCAGGTAGAATTGAGCGCGGCACAAAAAGGCCGCTGCGTCGGCCGGATTAATCTCGATGGCCTTGTAGCAATCCTTCAGCGCCGGAGTAAGCTCGCCGCGCGCGCGCAATACCGCGGCGCGACCCAGGTACGCCTTTTCGGACTGAGGAGCGAACGTTATCGCTTGCGTGAAATCCTCGATTGCAGGCTGAGCTTCACCGGCCCGTTGGTGCAAACTGGCCCGTAACAGATAGACGTCGCTATTTTTCGGATCGCGCCGGAGGGCTTCGTTGGCATCGGCCAGCGCAGCGGCGGTTTTACCGGTATCGGCCAAAACGGACGCCCGCGTTGCATACGCCCACGCATTGTTCGGCTGGAGATCGAGCGATCGCGTCAAATCCGTGATGGCGTCGGTGGAATCGCCGGCCTGCTGATGACAATATCCGCGGTGGAGGAACGCCGCATCGCTCTTGGGGTCCAGCTCAATGGCTTGCGTGTAAGCCTCGATCGCCTGGGCGTACAGTTTCATGCCTTCGAAGCGCTTCCCTTGGTCATAGAACCCCTGGTACTTTTTCCACGCTGGAACGGACGCTGGCTCGGGCGCCGAGACCAATTGAACGTGCGAGTCGTGGTCTTTCTTGGCGTTGCGGCTTAGCTCCTTGACTGATGACTTGAGGTCTTTGATCTCGGCTTCGAGCGATTGCAACGTCTGCTGGATGTTTTTGATAACGCTGCCTAAATCAGGCTTTTCCGTGTCATCGCTGAACAGCCATCCGGCCGTCAGGACTAGCAAAACAGCGACGCTGATAATGGCAGTACGAGAGCGCATGATACAAGCCACCCAATGTATGGCGGAAAACGAGTATAGCATTTCCAAATTTAAATTCAAGACGAGTTCTCGCCGGGGAGAGCGTTCGATTTTCCTCTTAGCGGTGCTCCGAAAACTGACTCAGGAACTTGCTCATTACCGAGAATTACTTAGGGCTTTTCGCCACCCCGCGCCCGTGATATGATCGGTGCGTCTTCGTGGGTCAAAATTCACGATAACCGCATTTCAGGGAGGCGCGATGGCAGGGCGGGTGACCGAGATTCCGAGAGCTGATGCGCAACCATCGGCCAAGATGGAAATGCAACTTGCCTTGGAGCTGGCGCGCGTTGTGGAAGAAGCCGCGGTGGCGGCCGCCCGCACCATGGGGCAGGGCGATCCCAACGAATCCGATCACGCCGCGGTGGAGGCCATGCGCCGCGCATTCGAAGACGTCCCGATCGCCGGAACTATCGTCATCGGCGAGGGCGAGCGCGATGAGGCTCCCATGCTGTACATCGGCGAACCGGTGGGAGCGCCGCCGCCCGATGGCGTCCGCTATCCAGCCGTCGACATCGCGGTGGATCCGTTGGAAGGCACCAACCTTTGCTCCACCGGCGCCGCGAACTCCATCGCGGTCCTGGCGGCCTCGGAAGCCGGCGGGCTGTTGCATGCGCCGGATTGCTACATGGAGAAAATCATCGCGGGCCCGGCTACCCAGGGCGGCCTGGATATCAACGCGCCCGTGCGCGACAACCTTAAGCTCATCGCCACGCGGCTGGATCGGCAAATAGAAGATCTGGTGGTCATTGTCCTGGACCGGCCGCGGCACAAAAAATTAATCGGAGATATTCGCAAGGCTGGGGCGCGCATCCGTCTCATCGGCGACGGCGATCTTTCGGCCGGAATCGCGGCGGCGGTTCGCGGCACCGGAGTCCACGCGGTGATGGGGATTGGCGGGGCTCCGGAAGGCGTCATTACCGCCGCGGCGCTGCGGTGTCTGCATGGCGAAATGGTGGGACGTCTGGTGGTGGACAACGCGGAACTCGAAAAGCGCATGGAGCGCATGGGCATCAGCGATCCGAAGAAGGTCTATCGCGCCGAGGATCTCGCGCCCGGAAAGCACATCATCTTCGCGGCTTGCGGCGTTACGCCCGGGAGTCTGCTACAAGGAGTCCGCCTGTTCGGCGACGGCTACCGGACGCACTCGCTGGTAATGACGTCCAACCCCAATAGCGTTCGTTTTCTGGACACCGTTCATTTGACGCGCAAGCCCGGCCCGCGCGGCGTCAGGCTGTACTGAAAGCGGGGCTGCGGCGGTTTAGTTCAAACGTCCCAGCCAGCGGTGGATGGTTTGGAGCTGGCGGACCACTTCGTTGCGGTCCGTCGCTTCGGGCGATCGCTGAAGATAGCTTTCGAGATCCTTTCTGGCCGCGCTGAAATCGCGCAATTGCAAACGCGCGACTCCTCGGGCTTTGTAGTATTCGCCGTTGGCGGGGAAGGCTTCCACCAAAAGATCGAGCGCGGCGCAGGCCTTGGCGTACTGCTTGACGCGAAAGTAAGCCGACCGTAAATTATTCAGCATTCGGACCAGGATGTAACGCGTGCCCACGCGCTCAAGCGCCGACGGTTCCGCGACCAGATCCACACCGGTGATCTCGCGCGCGACGCGGGAACATTCCTCGCGGTCGAGCAGCTTGCCGGCATGGAATGGATCGATATACGTCGAGAATTCGCCGTCGTCATATTCGACGACAAAATGTCCGGGCAGTCCGATTCCGAAAACCGGCCGCCCGAGCCGCCGCGCCACTTCGAGGTAGACCACCGATAGCGTGATGGGGATGCCCGTGCGCCGGTCCAAAACCTGGTTGAGACAACTGTTGCGCGGGTCATAATATTCGGTCTCCGCGCCCCGAAAACCCAGGTCTCCGAAAAGATAGCTGTTTGCAATGGAAAGGAACTCGGGGCCTCTGGCGACGTCGCCCCCGCGCGCCGCTAAGCCCGAAGCAATTTGATCCAGCGAGTCCAAATAAGGACGAGGATCGATGGCGGGACTCTCGAGGGCGGCTAGTTCGAGCGCCGCCACGTCCAGCGTCACGCTGGAATCGTTCCGCAAAGCCGCGCGCAGCGCGTCGAGGGTTACCTTCGACATATCTTCAGCAGAAGCTATACTATACCGCCGGGTGCTATTCAGAAGTTCCGCTGTTCGTCCGATGGAAGGAGCGAGTGAGACACATTTGCATCCTTATTATTGCGGTTGGAATGGGCTGGGCGCAGGGCGTGTCGGATTCGTCGGCGTCCGCCCAACCGAGTCCATCCCTGGCGCAGACGAGCACTGCCGCCTCACAGGCTAGCGCGGCTGTTTCGCAGGCCAGTATGGCCGCTTCGATACAGAAGCAGCGGGCTTCGGTCCAAAAACAGGTCAGCGCCATCACCGGGAAGGCCGCTCCGGCGGCAGCCTCGTTCTTCACCGTGCCCTGGGTTGATACCGTCGCCGGCGGATTCAATGTTCCAGCTTGCGATCCGATGCCGGACGAGCAGTTGGACAAACTGATTGAAGAGAGTTCCACTCACGAAGGAGTGAAACCCGATTTGGTCCGCGCGGTGATCAGCGAGGAGTCTGCGAACAGGCCGTGCGCGGTGTCGCCGAAAGGGGCGCAGGGCTTGATGCAACTGATGCCGGAAACCGCCTCGGTGTTCGGCGTCAAGAATCCCTTCGACCCGAGGGAAAATGTGGACGCGGGCACGAAGATGCTCAAGCAGTTGCTGGATAAGTACGGCGGTGACCTTAGCAAGACGCTGTCGGCCTACAACGCCGGCGCCGGCCGCGTGGATCAGGAAGGCGGAGTGCCGCCCATCGCGGAGACGGTCAATTACGTGAAGGATATTCTGGAGAAACTGTCGCAGAAGTGAGTGTGGGACATGCTTTAGCTTGTCCTGTTCGGGCTAAGATCCCGCGATCACAAAAATCGCGCGCGCTAGTTTTTGGTTCAAGCGCAGCGGCTCCGCACCGTCGGCGATATTCACGAAGAGCGAGCCGCCGCGAGTTCCGGGCTCGACCAGCAACCGAACGCCCGGCATCAATCCCATTCGCTGCATGTCGCGCAGAGCCGCCGGATCGCGATCGGAAACGCTGCTGATCACCGCGGGAACGCCGCAAACCCATTTCAGAAGCGGAACTTCCTGACGGGACGGCACCGCGCCGTTTCGCTCCGGGATGGGATGACCATGCGGATCCGTTTCCGGATCGCCGAGTTTGGCGGCCATCCGGTCTTCCATGCGTTCCGATATGAAATGCTCCAGGCGCTCGGCGTCTTCGTGCACCTCGTCCCAGGGATAATGCAGCACATCGTGCAGGAATCGCTCCAGCAACCGGTGATGACGCAGAACTTCCAAAGCGCGGTTCTTTCCGGCTGGAGTCAGGCGCACGCCGTGGTGCTTTTCGTATTTGACGAACGAGGGCTTCTGCGCCGCCAGTTTCTGAAGCATTCCCGTGACGGAAGCGGCGCGGATGCCGAGATGATTCGCCAGCGCGCTGCCGGTCACGCGCTGTTCGTCGGGTCCGCTCAGCGACAGGATGGCTTTCAGATAATCGTCGACGGACTCGGTGTGCAACGGGTGTGTTCTAGGCGACACTAAAGCCAGGCTAACACACGAATCTTTGACAACATAGTATCGCTGGAATATAGTTTTAGGTATGCCTAAATCTGGGCGCCGAACCATGTTGAGCCTGGCGCTGGCAGTGGCGGCGCTGGTCTCGCGTATGCCCGCGTTCGGTCAAGGCGAAACCACCAGCGCCATTGTCGGAACCGTCGCCGATCCGAGCGGAGCGGGAATCCCTCGCGCCACCGTCACCATCGTCAATCAGGAGACGGGGCTGAGGCGATCCGCGACGACGGATACCAGCGGAAGATTCGACTTGCCGCAACTGAAGCCCGGGCCGTACTCGGTGAAGGCGGAGGCGAACGGATTCAGTCCGCAGCAACACAATTCGGTACCGGCGGGCCTCGGACAGAAGCAAACGGCTGACTTCGTGCTGAGCGTCGCGCCCACATCCGAGACCGTGCAAGTGACCGAGAACGCCGCGCTGATCAATCCCGAAAATCCCAATACGTCGACAACCTTGACCGCCCGCGCCCTCGAGGATCTTCCCAATCCGGGAGGCGATCTCACTTATCCGTTGCAGTTCGCCCCGGGAGCGCTCATCAACACCGCCGGAAGCGGCAACGACTTTGTCGGCAGCACCAACGGTTACGGCAACGTAGGCTTCAACGGACTGCCGGCGGTGTCGAACGGTTACATCGTCGACGGTCTGGAGACCAACGATCCATTGACGAACCTGAACAGCGGCCTTTCGACCAACCTGGTCCTGGGCTTGAACTCGATCGCCGAGGTCACCGTCAACACGCTGTCCTACTCGGTGGATCAAGGCCGGTATGGGGCGTCGCAAGTCAACTACGTCACCAAATCCGGCGCCAACCAGTTGCATGGGAACTTGTACGAGTTGTGGAATGGGTCGAAATTCAACGCGGCCGATTTCTTCACCAACGCCACCGAGGGCAATCACAAGCCGCGCTCGACGGTGAACCACTTCGGCGGCAGCTTGGGCGGCCGCGTGATCAAGGACAAACTGTTTTTCTTCTTCGATTCGGAATGGGTTCGAATCGCTTTGCCCATTGTTTCGGCCACAACCGTTCCGACGCCGGCGTTTCAGAATTACGTCTTGCAGCAGTTGGCCGAGGGCGGCGCGGCTTCCGGAATGGTCCCGTTCTATCAGAAGATGTTTTCGCTCTACGGCAGCGCGGCCGGAACGCCGCTTGCCGTGCTGGGGTGTCCCTTGAACAATGGCGACGGCTGCGCAAACCGGCGGACCATTTCGCACTCCAGCGACGACAAGGAACAGGTCCAGACCGCGCGCGTCGACTATAACATCGACGAGAGAAACACCACTTGGTTCCGCTTTCAGTCCGATACCGGACTCCAGGCCGCTTACACCGATCCGATCAATCCGTTGTTCAACGCAGTATCGCCGCAACCGCTGTATTCTTTCGCGTCCGGATACACGCACGTGTTTTCTCCAAACCTGGTGAATTACTTCAACCCCGCGTTCTCCTGGTATGCAAGCTTGTTCGGCCCTAGCAATTTCGCCCAGACGTTGGCCGCGTTTCCGATCGTGCTGGAGGGCGTCGGCGCCAACGCGCCGTTCACCACGCTGGGCGGACTCGATAACACCTGGATTCAGGGACGCAAAGCCTCACGCTTTTTCATCAACGACAATCTGGCCTGGAATGTGGGCGCGCACGAATTCCGGTTTGGAACCAATAGCCGGATCTTCCGCCTGAACGATTACGATTTCGGCGAGGGGACGGTCCCGCTGGTGACCTACACCAGCGTGGCTCAGTTCATTCATGGAATGGCGTCCACCGCGTCGGAGACGTTCCCGCTCGCGGATTCGCAGCCCTACAATTTCTTGAACGTGGATCTGTATGCGCAAGACACCTGGAAGGTGGCAAAGACGTTGACATGGACGTTCGGCCTGCGCGATTCGCATAACGCGAATCCGCTGAACCCGCACGACGCCGTGGCGCGGCTGCCGGGATCGTTTGATTCTATTTCCCATGCTGTCAATCAGCCGTTGAACGCGCTCATCCAGACCGGGCTAGGTAATGTCTTCCAGTCGACGCCGCTAGGGATTCTTCAACCTCGGAGCGCGCTCGCCTGGCAGATCGCCAGGAAGACGGTTTTGCGGACCGGCTTCGGTCTCTTCAGCGATCTGTTGCCGGGCAGCGTCGCGGATCTGGTGGGCACGAATCCGCCGTACTCCAAAACGTTCCAGGGCGGTCTGCTCGGCGCGGTGGGCGGAACGCTGATCGCGCCGGGCGTCTCGAACAGCGCGGTGGATGCGACCGCCGCGGCCAACCGGGCTTTCGATTCAGGCTTCACCACCGGGCAGTTCTCGTGCGCCTCGCCGCTTTCGAACCCATCCACGTGCCTTCCGCCGGTCGCCATCACGGCGGTTCCGGACGGGAAGCTGCGCGCGCCTTACTTCATGGAATGGAGCTTGGGCGTGGAACAGCAGATCGGCGACACGCTGAACCTTCGCGCGCAGTACGTGGGAACGCGCGCGGTCAATCAGCCCTATCAAACTCAGGTGAACGGTTATCAGACGGTGTGCGTGGGCTGCTTCCAGCCCTTTCCTTACGAGTCGCCGGTGGATCCTCGTTTCGGCCAAGTGACGCAATTGAACACCGGTGCGAACAGCCACTACGATGCGCTGCAGCTAACGGCGGAGAAACGGCTGGGGCATGGAGTACAGTTCCAAGCTAACTATGCCTGGAGCCATTGCCTGGACACGGTGTCCAACGGCGGATTCCTATCATTCTCGGCAGCCGGAATTTTATCGCCATTGCCGGGCGAGCTGAGGCGGCAATACGGTCCGTGCGATTACGACGTCCGACAGAATTTCACGGCCGCATATCTTTACCAGCTGCCGTTGCATGTCCGAAGTCGGGCGATGGGCTATGCGCTGAACGGATGGCAGATCTCGGGGACGGTTTTCTCGCATAGCGGGCTGCCGTTCTCGGTTCTGAGCACGCCCTATTCCGCCAACGGGAACGGCATCCTGCAAGGCGGCGGTCCGCAATACGCCAGCGTTGTCCCCGGAGTGCCTCTGTACGAACATCAGACGATACCGGGCGTGACTCAGCCGGGCACGGTGCAATGGCTGAATCCCAACGCGTTCGTTTCGGCGGTGGATCCGTCCACGGGAGCTTGCGCCGGCGGCGATAATCCGAAGAACTGTCAATTCGGCGACCTGGGGCGGAATGCACTGCGCGGTCCCGACTTCGCCTGGGCCGATTTTTATCTCACCAAATGGTTTCGATTGAGCGAGCGCGTAAAGTTGCGAGTGGAAGCGCAGGCATTTAATCTGTTCAATCATCCCAACTTTGCCCTACCCACGGCGGTGTACGCGGGCATTCCCGGCCGTCCCGCAACCCAGACCGGCTTTGGCGCGCTTAGTTATTCGACCTCGCCGCCGACCGGACTGCTCGGTGTAGGCTTGGGAGGCGATAGCTCGCCCCGGATGATCGCATTTCAGGGCCGGCTGGAGTTCTGAACATCTCTCAAGCCCTGTCGCGTTTGGCCGATACGTTCAAACAGGGACGCAGGTCCCGTCGGCCTGATGTCGCTCGAAACCATACCCTTCACACAGCAATTCGACATCGCGTCCTCGCGGGCAATATCGTTCGGCGAGGTGGACGATAACGCGGTTCAGCCGGGCGTAATCCTGGTGGTGGACAGCGAGGAGATCAACCGCCGGCTCCTGAGGGGAATCCTAAAAACCGGTCCCTATAAAATACTGGAATCCCAACGGGCTTCGCATGCGATGGCGCTCTTACAATCGCAAAAGATCGACCTGGTGATCCTAGACCTGATGCTTCCGGAAGTGAGCGGACCGGAGCTGTGCCGCTGGATGAAGGTGAATCGCGCGATGCAGTTCATTCCCATCCTGATGCTCACCAGCGTGCATGGCGTCGAGAACGAGATCGTGGGCATCTCCTCCGGCGCCGACGAGTTTCTCATCAAGCCCTTGCATCCGGCGGTGGTGCGAACGCGCGTGCGCGCCATGCTTCGAAACAAGGCGCTGGTGGATTCGCTCGAAGAAGCCGAGACCATTCTGTTTGCGCTGGCGCAGGCGGTGGAGCGGCGAGACCCCTATACCGGCGAACATTGCCAGCGGCTGGCGGTGGCATCGGTCATGCTCGGCGAAGCGTTGGGGCTTTCGAAGCCCGAGCTGGTAGCGCTTTTTCGGGGCGGGTATCTGCATGACATCGGCAAAATCTGCGTTCCCGATGCGGTTCTCTTTAAGCGCGGCGTTCTAACGAGCGAAGAGTGGAAGGTCATGCGGGGGCACCCCCTGCGCGGCGAAGAGATTTGCAGGCCGATGAAGAGCCTCTGGCCGGTGCTTCCCATCATCCGCAATCATCACGAACGCTGGGACGGATCCGGCTATCCCGATGGCTTATCGCGAGAGAACATTCCGCTGATGGCGCGCATCCTTCAAGTGGTGGACATCTACGACGCGCTCACCACCGAACGGCCTTATAAGCCGGCCCTGACTGCGCAAGCGGCGTTCGCAATCATGGAGGAAGAAGTGCGGCGCGGATGGCGGGATCCCGAGTTGGTTTCCTTATTCTCCAGCACCGTTCAAACCGCGCCCATGGCGGATATGACTTCGCTCGACGCCTCGCTCGCCAATTTGCGCTTGGAGCTTTCCAGGTAGCATAAAAGTAGAATTGAAAGCCCTCCGAATCCTGAACCAGGAGATCGTCGAGTGTCGCCTCTGCCCGCGGCTGGTGGAGTATCGCGAAAGCATCGCGCGTCTGAAGAGGCGAGCTTTCCGGAATTGCGAGTATTGGGGCCGGCCCGTGCCTGGTTTCGGCGACCCTCGCGCGCGATTGCTGATCCTCGGCTTGGCGCCCGGGGCGCACGGCGCGAACCGCACTGGTCGCGTGTTCACCGGCGACCGTTCCGGTGATTTCCTGTACCAAGCCCTGTTCGAAGCCGGCTTCGCATCGCAGGCCACCAGCGTATCGATCGACGATGGATTGGCGTTGTACGATGCTTACATCGGCGCGGCGGTGCGCTGCGCTCCGCCCGGCAATAAACCCGCGCCGGATGAAATCCGCAACTGCCGGCCGTATTTGGAACGCGAACTCGAGCTCCTGCGGCGGTTGTCTGTCGTGGTGGCGCTGGGACGCCTGGCGTTCGAGGTCTACCTCGGCATTCTGCGGGACCAGCGCAAAATCGCCAGCCGCTCCGGTTTCGTTTTCGCGCACGGCGCTGAACACCGGACCGGCAAGGGGCAGCCGCTGTTGATCAGCTCCTATCATCCGAGCCAGCAGAACACTTTCACCGGAAAGTTGACGCCCGCGATGCTGCTGGCCGTGTTTCAGCGGGCGCGCCGTCACCTTTAGTCATCGGGAATCAGTACCGGTACGGCGCTTTTCGGTACGGGAGCGGATCGGCATTGCGACGATCTTGCCGCGATTGTAGACTGGATTCGAATAATGCGCTGTCATTTGCTCCGCGCGGCGGCGATCTTTGTCCTGGCTTGTGGAGTTTCCTCCGCCGCGGAACCTCCGCCCGCTTGTACCAAGAGCAATCGCGGCCAGGTGTGGCCCGAGGAGGCGGCTCGCGATCCCAAGCTTTATTCAAAACTGGCGCGTTGCGGCGAACTGCTGGTGTGTACCCAAGGGAGTAAGCGCTCGCATTGGGAATCGCCCACCGTCCGGCTCGATCAATTGCGCGGCGGCTCCAAGCTCCCGATACCCGTTGGTTGCGAAGCCTCGAGCGAACCGCAAAAGGACGAACAACTCGCGAGCCCGAGCGGGACTAATTAGCAGCCACTCGCACGTGGTGCTATCCTGAAAACTCTCGCGGGATTTCGATTCCCTTCTGTCCGCGCCTATGCCCAGGCTGAGCTACACCACGCCCAACGGAATCACCGTCACTCGCGTGGCGTCCGCCAGCTCATTTCAAAAAGGCCTTCGCCATCTGGCGCATAAGCTGGACCGGTATCGCGGCATCTATCTCTCTTCCGGCTACGAGTATCCCGAGCGATACTCGCGCTGGGACATCGCATCGGTCTGCCCTCCCATCGAAATCGTCGCTGCGGGGCGGGAGATCGAGTTCCGCGCGCTCAACCCGCGGGGCGAAGTGCTCAACCGGATTCTCCAGCCGCTGATCGAGCAGCATCCGCACTGGGACCGGTTCGAACTGCGCGGGTCCGCGCTGCACGGCATTTTGAAGCCGCTGCCTGCGCTGTTCCCGGAAGAAGAACGCAGCAAGCAGGCCTCCGCGTTTTCGATTCTCCGCGCTCTCACCCGCGAATTCGGCAATAACGCAGATGGCCGCCTGGCGCTGGTGGGCGCCTTCGGATACGATCTGCTGTTTCAGTTCGACCCCATCGAACTCAAGCTTCCGCGGGACGGTCACAAGGACCTGCACCTGTTCCTGTGCGACGACATTTGCTACATGGACCGCAAGCGGGAGCGGATCGAACGCTTTCGTTATGACTTTGAGCGCGGCCAGCATTCCACTGCCGGATTGGCGCGCGTGGGAACGCCGGTCCGCCGCGCGGCCGCGCGCGCGTCCAACGAGATCACCTCCGACCATGCGCCGGAAGAGTACATGGCCAAGGTAGAGACGGTGCGCGAAGGGATGCGGCAGGGCAATTATTACGAAGTAGTGCTGCGGCAGACCTTTCAAGCCAATTTTTCCGCCAGCCCGTCCGAGCTGTTCCAGCGTATCCAGCACGCCAGCCCCAGCCCTTACGAATTTTTTCTGCAACTCGGCGACGAAGCGCTGATCGGCGCGTCACCGGAGATGTTCGTACGCGTGGAAGGCAATCGCGTGGAGACTTGTCCGATCGCCGGCACCGCGCGCCGCACCGGGGACCCTTTGCGCGACGCCGACAGCATTCGGGAGCTCCTCAACTCGACCAAAGAAGAATCCGAGCTGACCATGTGCAGCGACGTCGATCGCAACGACAAGTCGCGCGTTTCGGTGCCGGGATCGGTGAAAGTGATCGGGCGCCGTCTGATCGAGTCCTACGCCGGCGTATTTCATACCGTCGATCATGTCGAGGGAACGCTGCAGCCGGGTTTCGATTCGCTCGACGCGTTTTTGACGCACATGTGGGCCGTGACCATTATCGGCGCTCCGAAGAAAGCGGCCGCGCAGGCCATCGAGAATTTGGAGAAAGACGCGCGCGGATGGTACGGCGGCGCGGTCGGCATGCTTTCCATGAACGGCGACATCAACACCGGCATTCTGATTCGCACCGTTCATCTGCGCGACGGAGTGGCGCGCTACGGCGCGGGCGCCACGCTGCTCTATGACTCGGTTCCGGCGCTCGAAGAGCAGGAGACGCGTTTGAAGGCCACCGGCTTTTTCCGCGCATTGCGTCCGTCCGCCGCCGCCGGCGCGCCGTCCTTGGGAGCGTCCACGGTGGGGCGCGGCATCAAATTGTTGCTGATCGACAACGACGATTGTTTCATCCATACGCTCTCGAACTACGCCCGGCAGACGGGCGCGGAAGTAGTCACATATCGGGCCGGAATTCCGAACGAGCTCATCACGAAGGTGCATCCCGACCTGATTCTGATTTCGCCCGGCCCGGGCCGCCCGGCCGACTTCGGCGTTCCTTCCCTAGTTAGATTCGCCGCTCAAGCGGGCATTCCGGTGTTCGGCGTGTGCCTGGGGCTGCAAGGAATCGTCGAGGCGTTTGGCGGCGAACTGGGCGTGCTGGATTACCCCATGCACGGCAAACCATCGGTGGTGATCCACCGCAATAAGGGCATTTTCGAGGGTCTGCCGGAGCGGTTCCAGGTGGGTCGATATCACTCGCTGTTCGCGCGCAAGGAGACTTTCCCGGCTTGTCTCGAAGTCACGGCCGAATCGGAAGACGGCGTCATCATGGGGCTGCGCCATCGCGACCTGCCAATCGAAGGGGTTCAATTCCACCCCGAATCCATTCTGACGCTGACCGGCAATTGCGGGCTGCGCCTAATCGAGAACGTGGTGGCGCAAGCCTCGGCTTGCGCTTCGCGGCTGTAGCGCCGTACCCTCGACGTGCTACTCGGTCTACTGTGCTAGCCTTAGAAATGATTCCGAGGCTGGCACTAATTCGGCCGTCGCGTTGCCGCAAAGCGGGTCGAATTACCTATCCAATTGAGGGATCGCAAGGGTTGTAACTTCGAGTTGAACCGTCCAGACTGGAAGAAGATTCGCAATGCAATTTGACGTTTCCGACATCATGTTTATCGCGGTTGTGCTTTCCATCGCGGTGCTGCTGATCAATAGCGGCGGAGGCGGGGGACATCGCAAGCCGGTTCCGGTTCGTCTCTAAGATCAGTCTCCTTCAGGCGCTCGCCATCCGAGTGCATAAATGCCCACAGCGATCGTAATCGGCGGCGGCTTGGCCGGACTCGCCACCACTGCGGCTCTGGCCGACGCAGGCTTCCAAGTGGACCTCTTCGAGGCGCGAGGATTCCTGGGCGGACGCGCCACCTCTTACCCGCTGGCCGGCCCGAACGATACATCCGAAGTAATCGACAACTGCCAGCACATCCTGCTGCGCTGCTGCTCCAATCTGCTCGACTTTTATAAGCGGCTCGGCGTCGCGGATCGAATCAAATTCTACAAGGAGTATCATTTCATCGAACCCGGCGGCCGGACGTCTACTTTGTCGGCGGGCCATCTTCGGGCGCCGCTCCATTTTGCCGGGAGTTTCCGGAAGCTTGCCTTTCTGAGCTTTTCCGACAAAGTGGCCATCGCGCGGGCCTTGCTGGCCTTGTCTCGGGAACGCACGCGGCGCACGGATCTCGACCGCATCACAATGCTCGACTGGCTTCGCGAAAAGCGCCAGCCGGAGCGGGCCATCCAACGCTTTTGGAGGCAGGTGCTGGTCAGCGCGGTCAGCGAGGAATTGGATCTCACCGCAGCATCCCATGGATTCCAGGTTTTCTGGCTGGGCTTCCTGGCGAGTTCGAATGCGTATGAGATGGGCGTACCTTCCATTCCGCTGGGCGATCTGTACGCGGCGGAGAGCTGGAAACGGATGGGCAATGTTCGGGTGCATTGCCGCGCCGGCGTGGAACGCGTGGCCATCGAGAACGGATCGGCGCGCGCGATCCTCACGCAGGGCGAAGAGCTGAAAGCCGACTACTACGTGTCCGCTCTGCCGTTCGAGCGCGTGCCCTCGCTAGCGCCGGAGCTGGATTTGAACGTCGCCGGTCTCGAGTACTCTCCCATCACCGGCATTCATCTGTGGTTCGATCGCAGTCTCACGCAACTTCCGCAGGCCACGCTGCTGGATCGAACCATGCAGTGGATGTTCAACAAATCGGGCGGGCGCTATTTGCAATTGGTGGTCAGCGCATCCCGCAGCCTGGTGGAGATGAGCCGCGCGGACGTCATCGCACTGGCGCTGAAGGAGCTGGCCGAATTTTTCCCGCGCGCGCGGGAAGCGACGCTCGAGAAAGCGCACGTGGTGAAGGAAGTGCGGGCTACGTTTTCGCCCCGTCCTGGGGTCGAGGCGCTGCGTCCGCCAAGCGCAACCAAGTTCCCCAATTTCTTCCTGGCCGGCGATTGGACGCGCTCCGGCTGGCCAGCCACCATGGAAGGCGCGGTTCGCAGCGGGTACTTGGCGGCCGAAGCCGTTACGCGCGCCGCCGGAAATCCGCGGGAGTTCCTGCGGCCGGACGCGCCGTGACACGGGGTATCATGAGCTATGCGGCGTCTGATCTTATTGCTGGTTTTAGCAGTCTCGTTCTTCGGCGCGGATCTGACCACTCTCACGATCTCGGTGAAGACTAAGTCGGGCAAGCCCGTCGAGCGCGCCAGCGTGGTGGTGCGATTCGTCCAAGGCCGCTCCAAGGCTAAATTCGGCAAGTCCATTCGAACCGAATGGGAGTTGCGGACCAATCAGGAAGGCCTAGCCAAGATCCCTCCCATACCGCAGGGCACGATCTTGATCCAGGTGATCGCCAAGGACTTCCAGACCTTCGGCGAGAAGTTCGACGTCGACGAAGAGCAGAAGACCATCGAAATTACTCTGAATCCGCCTCAACCGCAATATTCGGCGCACTAGCGACAGACATCACATCCGTAATGTCCCCACCAGCTCGGTGACGCCGGCGAGCTTTTCTTGCTTCAAGTATTGATCCAGTTCGCTCGCGATGCGGACCGGCGCCGCGGGGTCCCAAAAGTTAGCCGTTCCCACCTGCACCGCCGACGCGCCCGCTATCAGAAACTCGGCCGCATCCTCGCCCGTCCGAATGCCTCCCAGACCGATCACCGGAATGCGCACAGCTTTCGACGCCTCATAAACCAGCCGCAGCGCGATGGGCTTGATAGCAGGGCCTGAAAGGCCTCCGAACCCCGCTCCGATGTGCGGCCGACGCTTGTGAGCGTCGATGGCGAGCGAGACGAACGTATTCACCAGGCTGATCGCGTCGGCGCCGGATCCCTCGGCCGCCTGAGCCAGCGGTTCGATTCGCGCGACGTTGGGAGACAGCTTCACGATCAAGGGACGACGCCGCGCGACGGCTCGCGCCAGGGACACCACCTCGGCCAACAACGCGGGGTCGCTGGCAAAGTATATACCGCCGTGTTTCGTGTTCGGACAGGAGACGTTCAGTTCGTACGCCGCGACGCCCTCGGCGTCCTCGAGAACTCGGATCACCTCCGTATAGTCTTCGGGTGAATATCCGAATACGTTCGCGAAGATCGCGGTTTTGAGCATCCGCAAGCGCGGCAACTTGTCGCGAACGAAGGCCCGGACGCCGATGTTCTGGAGGCCGACGGAATTGATCATTCCGCCTTCGGCTTCAAACAGGCGCGGCGGCGGATTGCCCGCGATCGGCTCCCTTGAAAGCCCCTTGACCACCACTCCGCCGATGCGCGAGAGATCCGCGATCTTCTCGAATTCCACCCCGTACCCGTAGGTTCCCGAAGCGGCGATCACCGGGTTGGTCAATTCCAGGCCGCAGAGGGTGATCCTAAGGCGGCTCATTTCCACCAAGAATAGCACTGGAGCCGTAAGTGGCACGCTTGCAACGGCTCGGCTCCGTTAGTAGGGCATCCCCCTTATACAGAAGTCGAAGGAAAAGCCGATGGGAAACTATGGCAGAGGCTTCCGAAAGCTCCCAGGGCGTCGTATCGCGCCCCCGCGCTTTCCGTTCCCTGGCTTCAAAATACACCTTATTTTCCGCTACTTTGGTCTTTTGGGTGATGGCCACCGTGTTGGCTTACGACCTGCGCGAAGACAACGTCACCTTGCCTAAGGGATTATTGCTGTTCGTGATCGTGGTTCTGGTATCGACGGCCATATCCAGGTTCACCACCCGGCTAATGGCTCGGCCGCTCACCCAACTCCAGGCCGGCATCACTGCCGTGCGGAATGGGCAGCTTCAACCGGTCCCGGTGAGCAGAACGGGGGACGAAATCGAGTTTCTCGGCGACAGCTTCAACGCCATGATTGAAGCCCTGGCTCGTTCCCAAAACGAGATAAAACAGCAACAGAATCTGTTGGAGCGCGGAATTAAAGAACGCACTGAACAACTCCAAAAAGCTCTGCAAGAGGCGCAGGACGCGAATCTGGCCAAGAGCGAATTTCTGGCCAACGTGTCGCACGAACTGCGAACGCCCATGAACGGCGTGATCGGCATGCTGGACATGGTGCTGGACAACCATCTGGCGCCGGAGCTGGTGGAGCAGCTCGAAACCGCGCAGCGGTGCGCCTACTCGCTGCTCATGCTTCTGAACGATCTGTTGGACCTTTCCAAGGTGGAGGCCGGGAAGATGGTCCTGGAGAAGATCCCGTTCGACCTGCGAGTTCTGCTGGACGACTGCGTTAAGGCGCACCAGCCGAAAGCGGCTCAGAACAGCGTGGACCTGCGTCTGGAAATCGCGGACGAGATTTCCGCGCGGATTGTCGGCGACCCGCTGCGAGTCCGTCAGATTCTCTCGAACCTGGTGAGCAACGCCGTTAAGTTCACCGAGCACGGAACGGTGGTGGTCCGGGCCGAGCCGGTGTGCGCTCCCGGTCTGTTCAATCTGCAATTCAGCGTCGTGGACAGCGGCACCGGAATCCCACCCGACAAGCTCCTGTCCATATTCGATAAATTCACGCAGGCGGATGGGAGCGTCAGCCGCAAGTATGGCGGGACTGGGCTGGGGCTGGCTATTACCAAGAAGCTGGTGGAGCTGCATGGCGGCGAGATGAGCGTGGAAAGCGAGCTTGGCGTCGGTACCACTTTTACCGTGACACTACCCGCGGAGCGCGATAGCCGCGAACACGACGCAGAGTTGGCCGCGCCATTGCCTGTTTCGCCGAGCTGCAACGCCGTGGGTTCGGGCCGCATTCTGGTGGTGGAAGACAATGTCGTGAATCAAAAGGTCGTCACCTCGGCGCTCGCCAAGCGCGGCTATTCCATCGAACTGGCAAGCGATGGCCGGGAGGCGTTGGCCAAACTGGATGGGTCGCCGGCCTTTGATCTGGTGCTGATGGATATCCAAATGCCGGTGCTGGACGGCCTGCAAGCTACCAGGCTTATCCGGCAGGATCCGCGTTGGAGGGGTCTCAAGATTGTAGCGATGACCGCCCATGCCATGCTGGGCGATAAAGAGCGGTGTATCGAGGCGGGCATGGATGGCTATATATCCAAGCCGGTTCACACCACTCACTTGTTGAACACAATCGACGGATACCTGCTGCAGAAAACGAGTTAGGCGCCGGGCGTTTCGCACTCTCTCCGAACGCCGGGAAGCCAGGCGCGAAACCATTCTCGAAATTCCCCCAGCTTACGCTCTTCCTCAGGCCCGAGCGGCGTGCCGAACACACCCGCTTTGAGCTTGCGTTGACGGACCGCTTCCTTGATTACGGCCGACGGCGGCAACGTGGTCAGCCAATCGAGAAACTCAGCCAGAATCGCCTGAAGCCGCGCGACGCGTTGTTGTTGATCCAGCTTCAGCGCTCCGTCCAAGGCCACCATCAACTCGGGGACCGCGCAGGCTGCCGCGGAAATCACGCCGCGAGCGCCGAATTCGCGCGCTTGGCCATACCAACCATCCCGCCCAGCCAAGAGCGTACACGTCGAACCCTGGGATTCGGCCGCGAGCCGTCGCATAGCTTCAATATTCGGGCTGGATTCAACCATCCCTTCGAACAGGCCGGTCGCCAGCAATCCGGAGGCGGTGGAAGGCTCGAGTTCGGTTGTGAATTCCGGAACGTTGCACAAAAACATCGGGACAGCCTCGCCGATTGCGGCCGCGCAAGTCAGAAAGAACGTGCGGATGGTCTCTTGCCGGTATCGGAAATAGTAGGGAGGCATCAGCATTACAGCCGCGACGCCCGCGCCAGCCGCCTCGCGCGCCAACTCTACCGTGCCGTCGAGCGTGGAATGAGTAACGTTCACCAGCAAAGGCAGGCGGCTGCGCTTGGCGGCGAAGTTGACCATGTGCCGGCGATCGTCGAGCGCGAAGTGGACAAATTCACCGAGCGAGCCGAGCAGAGCGATGCCCTGCGCGCCGCTCTCCCCCAGATAGTCGATGAGTTCCAGCGTCGCGCCCAGATCGATGGAATGCTCCTCGGCCCGGCGCGGAGTTATGGTGTCGACGATGACGCCTTCGAATCGAGCGATTTCCGGCTGCCGGCGTTTCATGAGCTTGACTCGAACCGAGCGGCCGATCCGGATAATATGGCGGGCAGGCTCAGTTCGCGAGTTTCGAGATGCGGTTGACGCTACGGATCACCAAGCGGCGCGGGTCCAGCAGATGCTGCGGCTTGAAATGACGCGCCGACCAACGGCTCCCCGGTTCGAACTCGATTCCGAGGAAATATCCGATCTCGCGATAGACGCAATAGCGAACCCTTCCCAGCAGCTCGCCCTTCGGATAGCTGATCCTCAGGCCGGTTTGCAAGGGGATGGGCTGATCGAATTGAAGACAAGCGCCGGAGAGTGAGATGTCCTCCAGGTTGGCCACCCCTTTGCGCTGGCGGCCGGCTTTGTCCTTCCACTGGACGTCCACCATGTCCGCGCATAACATCCGGATTTCTACACGCCTGTCGAACATATACATCTTATCGGAGCGCATGCGGAGAACAATTATGAGCAGTACGGGGTCAAATTTGCCTTACGCCATCGTAAGGAGTTACGAGACCGTTTGTACTGTCAAGAGTACCATTTCTAGTACCGCTATACTGGTGTCTAATCGCATGGTACGGCAGGCGTTGGTTCTTTTGATCGTCGTGTTGACCTTCGGAATCCTGGTCCCCTGGTATAAGGGCGTGGCCTTCCTGCAGCCCTGGATCATTGCCATCTACGGCTGTATGTCCCTGCTGTTTGTGGCGCCGGCGGCGGCCGGTTTCTGGTCCGCCAATCCGGAACCGATGTCGACTAGCGCGCTGCTTTTCCGATTGGCGGTGCTGGTCGGCTATGGATGGGGGGTCGCGGTACTCACGCTGATCGCGGCGGTGGTTACGCTGAATCTGATGGCTTGGCGCGGCGTGTTCCTGCCGCCCTCGCAGTCCCTTTTCGCCGCGGTGCTGCTCTTTAGCTTGACCGCCTCCGGCGCGATGGCGGTTCTAAGCGCGCTGCTCGCCCGCCGCTTCTCGGCAATGACAGCGCGGGCGATTTTGCGGGCGCTGTTCCTCGCGGTCCTGATGGTGTTCGCGTTCGGTCCTCGACTGTTTCCCGAGAGCTGGCAGATCGCGTTTAGCGATCACACTACACGGAGGGCGGTGACGCGGCTGGCGTGGGAAGGATCGGCGATCGCGGTGGTGGCCGCGGTGCTGCTATTCGCCGGATTGCTGGACCTGATCCAAAAGCGCCCGTTGCAGGCGGCCGGCTAAAGACGCGGGGAAGCGTTTGATCCTTACGAACTAACGACCGAACATCGCTACAATGTCGCGTCTGCCGGGAAGCGGCGCAAGCCTACCCGCAAGTCATGATCGCGGCTTCGCCCCAAGTACGGTGTTG
>Ga0302326_10009527_pt1 | contig 21191 bp, 14 predicted proteins | sample Palsa_T0_3_FD_202264 | JGI IMG/M metagenome (GOLD analysis project Ga0302326, IMG submission 202264) | Peat permafrost microbial communities from Stordalen Mire near Abisko, Sweden - Palsa_T0_3 | ecosystem: Environmental > Terrestrial > Soil > Palsa > Peat permafrost | place: Sweden: Abisko... | reverse complement strand
TGCCTTGTGGCTAATCGGCTTTCAGCCGACCCTGAAATCCGCGTACTACTGATCGAGGCCGGCGGCAGCGACAATCACCCGTGGGTGCACTTGCCCTACGGTTATCTGCATTGCATTGGTAATCCGCGCACCGATTGGATGTTCATGACCGAGCCGGAGCAGGGTCTCGCCGGACGGGCCATCAGATATCCGCGAGGCAAACTTCTGGGCGGCAGTTCCAGCATCAACGGAATGATCTACATGCGGGGCCAAGCCCAGGACTACGACGGCTGGTCGGCAAGCGGTAATACCGGCTGGAGCTGGAGCGAAGTCCTGCAATATTTTGTCCGCCATGAAAGCCATTACAGGCTGGACCATCGCTCTGCCGACGCCCTGCATGGCGCCGCCGGTGAATTGCGGGTCGAGCGGCAGCGGGTGCGTTGGGATGTCTTGGATGCATTCAGGGATGCGCTGTGTGAAGTGGGTATTCCCGCAGTCAGCGATTTCAACGGCGGGGACAACGAAGGCTGTGGCTACTTTGAGGTCAATCAACGCCGCGGTATTCGGCAGAATGCTCGTAAGGCGTTTCTCAAACCTGTGCTTCACAGGCGCAATCTGACCTTGATTACAAAGGCCCACGCTACCGCACTTCGCCGCAATGGCCAGACGGGACGAATTGATGAGGTGGAATATGTGGCAAACAACACCACTCACACTGTCAAAGCAACCGACGAAGTCATTTTGTGTGCAGGTGCAATTGGATCTCCCCATTTACTCCAACTCTCAGGGTTCGGCCCAGCTTCCATGCTATTCGATGCAAGTATTCCGGTCCGCGCCGACATTGCGGGAATCGGAATGAACCTTCAGGATCATCTTCAACTTCGGATGATCTATCGTATCGCCGGCGCAAAGACCTTGAATGACATGGCGCACAGTTGGCTCGGCAAGCTATCAATCGTCACCGAATACATCCTTTGGCGCAGCGGCCCATTGTCTATGTCGCCGAGCCAACTGGGTGCATTCACCCGATCGGACCCTTCCCGGGCTCGCGCCAATATTGAGTGGCACATCCAACCTCTGTCGCTAGATCAGTTCGGGGATCCGTTACACCGATTCCCCGCCGTCACCGCATCCCCTTGCAATTTGCAACCTACGTCCCGGGGCTCAATAAGGATTCGCAGTCCGGACCCGATGTTGCCGCCCGCGATCTCCCCGAACTATCTGTCGACGGATGAGGATTTACGCGTGGCGGTCGAGTCGATGCGTTTGACGCGAAGGATTCTGGCCGCTAATTCCTTGGCCCGCTACAAGCCGGAAGAATTGCTGCCGGGAGCCGCCGTGCGGACGGATCTCGAACTGATAGAGTCTGCCCGACGCATCGCCACAACGATATTCCACCCCGTAGGAACATGTCGTATGGGACCAGAGAGCGACTCCATGGCCGTTGTCGATCATCGTCTGCGCTGCAGAGCCCTGCCTGGTTTGCGCATTGCCGACGCATCTGTCATGCCGCTTATCGTCTCCGGCAATACCAACGCTCCAACACTTATGATCGCCGAAAAGGGAGCGTCGATGGTGCTTGAAGACCGTAAGCATTAGTACGAAAGCTCAATTTGGTCCGCTGTTTCGCAATCTGCGCGGCGACGCCCGCTACAAATACTGCTGCGCAAGATGATTTACGGGGAATGACCGCCACTCGCGCAGCAGCGAAGGTATTATGGGTGCGAATCGTCACATCCGATGGAGGACTGCGTGAAGAAATTTATTGTTCCAAGCATGTGGATGGTATTCAGCTTTCTTGGTTGTGTGCGCGCGCAAGGAACCGAAAATCCCTTTGATGGTGTCTGGGATACCGTGCTTTCCTGCAGCAACTCGAATGGCGCGCTGGGCTATTCGTTTGACTTTAATTCGACTGTGAAAAACAACACTTTGCACGGCGAAAAGGGCACCAAAGACCAGCCCGGTTGGCTACAAATCGACGGAACGATATCGCCGGATGGGTCAGCCAGCTTGTACGTCAAGGGCCTGGTCGGTGCCGCACCCTTTGCTGTCGGCCAACGACCCGCGGGCACGGAGTACGGCTATCACGTCGATGCGAAGCTGACGACTACATCAGGCACCGGCCATAGAGTGGAAGGCCGTCCCTGCACCGTGGTTTTCACTAAGCGACCCTATCGCGAGTCCAATCATGGACGCTGTGCCTGTGTCACCCACACCGGAAGCATCGAACTCCAGCCCGCGGTTTAGTAATTCAGTAGCCCGGAGGCTTGATTAGACCCAGATCACCGGTAGACTTCTGGTTGACGTCGGAATCGGGATCCGCCCGCGTTTTCCCGCAGAAATGCGCGGATTCGTACTCGCTGTCGCCGGAATTGATTACATGACACGTATTTGAAATGCATCGCTCTCCCAGGCTTTCGCCACTCTTGAGGCCGCGTTTTCCGTGACAACTCAGAGCCTCTCCTCGAAGGCCGTCTTCGTAAGTTACGCGTCCCAAGACGCTGAGGCCGCACGGCGCATTTCCGATGCGCTGCAGCAGGTGGGGATCGAAGTTTGGCTCGATCAGAGCGAGCTGCGTGGTGGCGAAGCCTGGGACGCGTCGATCCGACGGCAGATCAAGAGCTGCAAACTGTTCCTTGCGGTCATATCGGCGAGCACGCAGGCGCGTGAAGAGGGGTATTTCCGACGCGAGTGGAATCTCGCCGTCGCCCGGACACTGGACATGGCCGAGGATACGGCGTTTTTACTCCCGGTCGTGATCGACACAACGTCGGACGCAGACGCTCGCGTACCTGAGAAATTCCGGGAGATGCAATGGACGCGCCTCGCGGGCGGCGCGACGACCGCCGGCTTCGTCGAGCGAGTCCGCGGACTGACCTCGGGAGGCCGAGGTCAGGCATCCGCCGCCTTACCATGTGCCGTACCCGGAGCTGGGGTTGCCGTCACCGAGCGCCACGAGAAGCCACTGGGTCCGACTGAAACGAAAATTCGGCGAACGCGCCGGTTAAGCCTCCTTAAGCTGGCTGTCCCCGCGCTATTGCTGATCGTCGCCGCTGTCGTGCTTATACCGCCGTGGCAAAAGAAGGAACATGCCCGAAGCACTCTGCTGCCCGAAGTCCAGGATATGGCGGGGACAATGTTCCGGAGCAACAGGCAGATCTTCGATAAGGCCATGGAGGCGGAGAAGTACCTGCCCAATGACCCAATCCTGGCAAGGTTATGGCCCTCTATCGCCAATACCGTATCGATTGAGACCGAGCCTGCGGGCGCCGAGGTCTTCTGGAAAGACTACGACACGCCGGCGGCCGACTGGCGGTCGGCGGGAGTAACTCCGATCAAGGAAGTGAAGGTGCCGCGCAATTACCTGCGCTTAGAAGTGAGGAAGGCGGGCTACCAGACGATCGAGCTTGCCGAGCCCAAGTTATCCTTGGGGATGCAGCCGATCGCGGAACATCTGACGATGGACCGGCTCGGAGACCTGCCGCAAAACATGGTGCGTATCCCCAAGTCAACGACTGGGATGAAAATCGTCGGTCTCGAGAAGTATGGACCCAGGGACGTGCCCGAGTTCCTGATCGACAAGTTCGAGGTCACGAACAAGCAGTTTAAGGCCTTCATGGATGCTGGCGGTTACACAAACGCGGAGTACTGGACGATACCGGTCTCTCAGGGCGGAAGAGTGATTCCGCTGAATGCCGCACTGGCGAAATTCACGGACCGAACGGGCCGGCAAGGACCCGCTACGTGGGAAGCGGGGACGTATCCCGACGGTACCGAAAATCACCCCGTGACCGGCGTGTCGTGGTACGAGGCGGCGGCGTACGCAGCCTACGCGCACAAACAGCTACCGACAGTGTTTCACTGGGCGGCAGTGGCGGATACCACTCGCTCTGAGTTTCTCCTGCCGCTGAGCAATTTCAGCGGCAAGTCGACGACAGCAGTCGGCACCCTCGCCGGCTTCAGTACCTTCGGGATCTACGATCTTGCGGGCAATGCCCGGGAGTGGACCGTCAATCAGAGTAGCGACTCAGAGCAGCGTTTCATCATGGGCGGCGGTTGGACAGATCCATCGTACGCGTTCAACGACGGCTTCGCGCAGCCAGCGCAGGATCGCAGTGAGTCGAACGGCTTCAGATGCATCAAGGAGCTCGCCAAGGATCCGGCATTGACCGGGCTCCGGCAATCGATCTTGATGGACTCCAGGGACTATTCCAAAGAAAAGCCCGTTGATGACGCAACCTTTGCCAACTTCTCCCGGCAGTTCATCTATGACAAAACCGCTCTTGGTGCCACGATTGAAAAAACCTTGCAGGACGATGCCTGGAGGGCCGAAGTCGTATCGATCAACGCCGGCTACAACAACGAGCGCCTGCTGCTCTACATCTTCCTGCCGAAGAGCTATACCGCCCCACTTCAGCCGGTGGTCTTTTTCCCGGGGTCCAATGGCATTCATCAGAGCAAATTCGATTTGCCCCTGATCAACGCCCGCCTGCTGTTCATCATGAAAAGTGGACGGGCGCTGGTCTTCCCGATTTACAAGGGAACATACGAGCGACAGGACGACTTAAACTCAGATCTCGCGGACACGACCGTCCGATACAAGGACCACGTCGTCATGTGGGTGAAGGATTACTCCAGAACGATCGACTATCTTGAAACCAGAAAGGACATGCAGGCAGATAAGGTCGCGTATCTCGGCATCAGCTGGGGCGGATACATGGGAGGCATCATTCCGGCCGTGGAAAAACGTATCAAGGTCGTGGTGCTAAACGTCGGCGGGATGGAGATGGAGAAGTCCCTGCCGGAAGTGGACCAGATCAACTATCTACCGAGAGTCACGCAACCGGTGCTGATGCTTAACGGGAAATACGACATGTACTTCCCGGTCGAAACTTCCCAGAAACCGATGTTCCGTCTGCTCGGAACCCCTCAAAGCGAGAAGAAAATGGTGGTGTACCCATCTGGGCATCTGGTTCCTCCAACCGAATTCATCAAGGAAACGCTCGCCTGGTATGACACTTACCTCGGGCCTGTCCACTGAGGGTCGTGCATTCTGGACCCTGGTAGCGTACTTTTTTGCGACCGGCCCATCGATACATTTTTCGTTGGGCGGTGGCAGCGACAACGGCCGGCGTTTGTAGAGCTGCTACACGAGCGAGGTCGCCACTCGAATACCAAGTCCCGGCGACTTCTTGGTAGAAATTAAGTTTTTATGAAAAGCGGAACACGCTCGGCTGCCGACGCTTGAACGTAGAAGCTTATCGAGAATAGCAATGCTCACGCAACTCGACCCGGCCTCAGCGCTCGCCTTCGGTTTACTCATCCTTACACTCCTAATGGTGATGCTGTTTGAGGCTGGGAGCGGGTCTGCGATATCGCATGCTGTCGCGAATTGTGATTGCGTGGGCCTTTACATTGCCTGTAACGATCCTGCTTGCCGCCGGAATTTATTTTCTGCTCGCAAGTCCGCGGGCATGACAACTCAGAGCCGCAAAGCGGCGGCGTGACGGCGTCCGAGCCATCCTGGACGCTGAAAGCCGATACCCGGTCCCCTGGTTCCCAACCAGGGGCTTGGCACCAGGACTCAAAAGGAAATTGTGCGCCCGCTCGACCGTTTGGCGCGGGTCCTAAAGCGGGGATCCGCGTGCATGGCACGGTGCGAAGGTGCCACGTTTTCCGTCAGCGGCGCGTTTCTCGGCCCCCGAATCCAGGCGATCAATCGCTAACGCATTAGCCAGCGTGGTCGGCGCGCCGACATTGACAGTGAGAGCGGTGTTGGTACGCTCACTCGTCAGCAATCTCGCCCGCTTTGCTCTTAGTTTGAGATCGCATGCATGTCGTTATTTGTCTTCGCAGTAGTGCTTTCGGCCGCTTTGCTTCACGCGACCTGGAACGCCATCGTGAAAGCAGGAGGCGACAAGTTTTTGACAACGATTATGGTGACTACTGCGGCTGCCGCGCTCTCGGCTGCATTACTCCCCTTCCTACGTACCCCCGCCATGGCGAGCTGGCCCTTCGCAATCGCGTCAGCGCTTTTTCAAATCACCTATTTCCTTCTCGTTGCGCGCACATATCAAATCACCGATATGAGTCAAGCGTATCCTTTAATGCGAGGAACTGCGCCGCTCATTGTCGCACTGGTGAGTGTATTCTGGCTGGGTGAAGCACTCTCACCCATTGCCTGGTTCGGTGTGATTGGGATCTGCCTTGGTATCTTCAGCATCGCGCTCGGTACCAACCTTAAGGACCGGAAAGGCCTGTATTTGGCGCTCCTGAACGCGCTCGTGATCGCAGCTTACACCTTGATCGATGGAATTGGAGTTCGCCGCTCCGGAACGCCAGCGGCATACACACTGTGGGTGTTCCTACTGACTGGCCTACCGCTTACTCTCTGGGCGATGACAGCGAGACGCTCCAGCTTTCTGGCTTATCTACGTCGTTACTGGCGCCTGGGAATCGCCGGTGGCATAGGAACCACTACATCATATGGTTTGGCTCTGTGGGCGATGACCCTTGCACCTGTCGCCGTTGTCGCAGCGCTCCGAGAGACGTCCATCCTGTTTGGTATCATGATCGCTGGCTTGGTGCTGAAAGAGCCCATAGGGCCAAGGCGGGTAATCTCCGCGTGCATAATCGCCGGCGGGGCCGCCATTTTGCGTCTAGGCTAACCACTGCCAAGGATGCGACGGCGATGCCGATCGTAGCGACATCGGGCTCGTAACAACGTCGTACCGAGAAGAGCTAAATCGATGCGATTCTTACTGACTTTTCACCCGAATTTTCGGTGCGCGTGAAAAGCTCAATCCGCGCGCGGCGACGCGCGCCCTACCGGCTGCTTCTCAGCTTCAGATCCGGGTTACTTCGGAACTCTAGGGGACGGAACATCGGTAAGCACGCGGAGTAAATACGGCGCCGTGCGGCTGTTAGACGCCTTCGCCACTTCAGCAGGCGTGCCAACCGCAATCACGCGACCACCCTCGTCGCCGGCACCGGGGCCAATGTCTATGACCCAGTCGCTTGCCCCAACGACCCTCATATCGTGCTCGACGACTAACACTGTATTGCCCGCATCAACGAGCTTGCTGAGTTGCGCCACGAGGCGCTCGACATCCGCCGCATGTAGCCCGGTGGTAGGCTCATCAAGCACATAAAGAGTATCGCCGCGCGCGATCCGTTGAAGTTCAGTTGCGAGCTTGATTCTCTGTGCTTCACCGCCCGAGAGTTCGGTTGCCGGCTGGCCGAGACGCAGATATCCCAGACCCACTTCCCGGACGACGCTCAGGGCTCGATGCACCTGTGTTTCCTCAGCGAAAAACTCCCAAGCGGCGTCAACCGTTAGGCCGAGGACACCGGCAATCGAGAGTCCCCGGTAACTGATCTCGAGAGTCTTGGCGTTATATCGGGACCCATGGCAGGTGGGGCACGGCGCATAGACGCTGGGAAGGAAAAGCAGCTCGACCATCACGAACCCTTCTCCTTTGCATGTTTCACAGCGACCTTTTGACACGTTGAACGAGAATCGTCCGGCGTTGTAGCGGCGTGCGCGCGCCTCCTTCGTGGCTGCGAAAAGCTCCCGAATGTGATCGAAGAGACCTGTATACGTCGCGAGATTCGAGCGCGGCGTGCGACCGATCGGTTTCTGGTCAACCTGCACCAGGCGCTTAATGCCTTCGAGCCCACCGGTTATGCTCCCGGCAAGCGTCGCAACGGGTGTTCGCTCAATTTCCTCGGCTTCGTCGCCGGCTGAGGGAAGCCCGTACCCGAGTTCTTGTGCGACGAGCTCCACCAACACTTGGCTCACCAGGGTCGACTTGCCCGAGCCGGACACTCCCGTCACGGCGGTCAACGCCCCGATTGGAAACCGGACGTGCAGGCCTTTGAGGTTATTGCGTGTGATATCAGTGAGTCGCAGCCATCCACGTGGGGAGCGGGGCGATCGGTACGGCAGCGTGACTTCGCCGAACAGGTAAGATCGCGTCTGCGAGATCGCCACGTTTTCAAGACCTGCGGGCGGGCCGCTATAGAGCACGAAACCACCGTGCTCGCCGGCTGCAGGTCCAACATCGACGATCCAGTCGGCGTGTCGTATCAAATCCAGATCATGTTCTACGACGAACAGCGAATTACCAGACGTCTTTAGCTGATCGAGCGCGGCGAGAAGAGCCTCGGTATCGGCCGGATGCAAGCCCGCCGACGGCTCATCAAGCACGTATACGACGCCAAACAGATTGGAGCGTATTTGCGTGGCGAGCCGCAGGCGCTGCAGCTCGCCCGGCGACAAGGTTGGAGTACTGCGTTCCAGTGACAGATATCCAAGACCAAGATCGAGGAGCGCGTCAAGCCGCGCAACGAGATCCTGGGTAACTCGCTGCGCGACGAGTGCCTTTTCGGGATGCTCCGTCGCGAACTTCGCCCACCCCGGAGTCGTTCCGTCCGCGTACGGTCGCATCACCGCGGCGAGACGGATCAGCGGCAAAGTCGATATCTCTGCAATGTCCATCCCGGCAAACTTTACCGATAAGACTTCGCGACGCAGTCGCTTTCCTTGGCAGAGGGAGCACGCCGTGCTCAACATGTACTGGGCCACCCGCTTTTTCATCAGCGCGCTTTCGGTATTCGCGAAGGTGTGCAAGACGTGGCGCCTGGTGCTGGTGAATGTTCCATGATAGCTGGGCTCCTCCCTGCGCTTGAGCGCACGCCGCGTTTCCTCTGGGGATAGCCCGGCGTAAACCGGCACAGTGGGCTGCTCGTCAGTGAAGAGGATCCAATCGCGAGCTTTTTTCGGCAGGTCGCGCCAGGGACGGTCGACGTCATAGCCAAGACTCACCAAGATGTCGCGCTGATTTTGTCCTCCCCATGCGGTCGGCCATGCGGCGATGGCCCGTTGACGAATGGTACGAGAGTCATCCGGTACCATCGATTTCTCGGTCACTTCATACACGCGACCAAGGCCGTGACACCTCGGGCAGGCACCTTGGGGGGTATTGGGAGAAAACGACTCTGCATACAGCAGCGGTTGATTGCGTGGATAGATGCCCGCTCGCGAATACAGCATGCGCAGCAAATTGGACAGTGTGGTGACGCTGCCGACGGATGAACGCGTGGTCGGGGAACCGCGTTGCTGCTGCAGCGCTACTGCCGGCGGCAGGCCGTCAATCTGGTCGACCTCGGGCACTGCCATCTGGTGAAATAGGCGTCGGGCGTACGGAGAGACCGACTCGAGATAGCGTCGTTGTGCCTCGGCGTAGAGGGTGCCGAATGCCAGGGACGATTTGCCAGAGCCGGATACTCCCGTGAACGCAACCAGTGCGTCTCTGGGAATATCCAGATCAACGTTCTTCAGATTGTGCTCACGCGCCCCACGCACGTGAACCATTCCCGTGGAATCCTTGGCAGCGGCCTTGCGAGAATAGCGGTTATCCGATTTCGCCATATCAGGGGCGGTCGCGGTAAGAGACGTCGCACTGCGACGACGAGCTAAACTTCGATCGTGAGCGAGGACAGTAGCCGTGTAAAGTCATCCAGCATTTACCGCTCGCCATTGGCCGCACTGGGAATCGTCCGCTGCAACACAGACCGAGGTTAGTTGGCGCGCGACTAGAGACGCACGGCGTACGACGGGGCAGAATGGTGATAATCGCCCGAGACCCGATCCAGTGCACTGAATTGTGCGCTTCGCCGCGCCCAAAGGCGCCGGCACTGGAGCCCGCGAGCGCCGTCGGTTATGGCGGACATCGCCGGAGAGACCGTATCGAGACGTTTACATCGCGGCCGCCCGCCAGCCCATTGTTCCGGCCGGCGAGCAGCGGCGATATCCTGCTTGAGATGCTTAAGCCTCGGCAGTTTTCAGGGGATCTTCACTCGAGCCTTGGCGGCTTCGAACTGCACATTCATCTCGAACCTATCGTCTTCTGAGAAGTTCTTCTTCACGTCGCTCCAGACATTGCTTTCCTCTTCCTTGATGTGATGCTCCACCAGCTCCTTCAACACTTTAGCGACGGCTTGATGTTCGGCAGAGTTGGATGCGCCCATGGAGTCGAGACGTTGCAGTGTCTTACTCGCTAACTCGTGTTCAAGGTAGCCTTCATGGCCGTCGGTCTGGGCGTCCTTGTCTTTCAATCCAAGGACGCGATCATAAACAACCTTTTCTTCCGCCTTGGTGTGAGGTATCAGTGCCTTCTTAATCTTTTGTACAAGCTGGTTTCGCTGAGGCCCACTCTCCGCATCCTGGAGCTCGGCAAGCAAGTCCTTGACCTCATCATGCTCCTGCTTGAGGGTATCCAGGATGTCGGTCTCTTCGGCCAAACCAGGCTCGGGGGACAGCGCCTTCTTTACGGCGCCGGTCGCTTTACGAACTTCGGATTTCATGTCCATCGGACTCACTCCTCTTGTATATGCGCTGATAAACTCCGCGCCGTTCATCGGGTTCCGCCATTCAGTCTGATCTTTGCGAAACCACTTAAGCTGAGCTTGCGCCCATGCTCCCGTAGCTGCGAGAACGTGCCAGCCCAGTAGCCAACCCGGACAACCGACGAACCCCGATCGCGGCTGATCGGGAAAATCTCGGAGCACCTGCGGGGAGGCGTACGCAGCTTGCGTCACAAGTCAGGCGCGAGAATGAGTCGCCACTGAGTATCCGCGAGCTCACGTCGGCCCCGGTGTCAGGAGCTCCTGAAACGCGCCGAATGTGCGGATTGCACTTCAAGCGCTTATGGCCAATGCTTCTCCCCCACGAACACCGCCCAACGGAGACCCGTCCATGTCACTTGATTGGAAAGTAGGTACCCCGCGCTTCCTGATCCTTCTTATTGCATTGGCCTGCATGATGGCTCTGTCTTGCAGGATCGCCCACGGGAAAGCTCCCCCCGCTGATCCCTGCTCAGTACTGTCCACCACCGAGTTGAACGCGGTCCTCGGCCAGCAGTTCGCTGCCCCCGCGAAGACCCCCATGCCCGCGGCCGTCGCGAACGGCGTCACGGGAAGCCAGTGTCGCTACGCCGCGCTCGGAGGGGCTCCCCGCACTGTCACACTCATCATCTACTTCGACCCTTCAGACGCCGACGCACAGACGAACTTGGCCCAATTATCGAAGTCCTTTCACCCAATGAAGACACTCCCGGGTTCCGCGGATACCGCGTACCTCGATGCCAACTACGCAGTACACGCCCGTCAGGGACGCGCCAGGTATTACATCAACATTGGCCCTGTCGGAACCTACACTCCTGAGGTCGAGAAGCATCTGACCGACCTGACGGCGTATGTCGCGGCGCAGGTTAAGTAGAGGCTCTACTGTCGCCGCTGCGGGCGGGAATCGGCAGGCCGATTTTCGTATCATGGCTCCTCCATCCAGAGGTGCCATATGCAATTTCGTAGTTTAGGACGTTCCGGTCTACGGGTCGCGCCTCTATGTCTCGGCGGCAATGTATTCGGATGGACCGCGAACGAGGCGGCGTCCTCAAAAGTGCTGGATGCATTCGTTGCTGCCGGACTCAACTTCATCGATACCGCCGATGTGTATTCGACGTGGGTGCCTGGACATCATGGCGGCGAATCGGAAATGGTCATCGGCAACTGGTTGAAACGCAGCGGGAAGCGCAAGGAAGTCGTAATCGCGACCAAAGTCGGCATGGAGATGGCGCCCGACCGCAAAGGGCTGTCTGCCGCCCATATCGCGCGGTCTGTCGAGGAATCACTGGGTAGGTTGCAGACCGATCACATCGATCTGTATTTTGCCCATCGCGACGATCCGAGTGTGCCTTTCGAGGAAACACTCGGCGCATTTCAGAGGCTGATCGAGCAGGGGAAAGTGCGCGCCATCGGCGCCTCGAACTACACCGCGGCGCGTTTGGCCGAAGCACTCAAGGTCAGTCGCGAACACGGTCTGCCACGATACGAAGTATTGGAGCCGCTCTACAATCTGTACGAGCGTGCTGATTACGAGTCTGCCCTCGAGCCATTGTGCCTCGACCAGCAAATCGGCGTCGTGAGCTATTATGCCCTCGCCTCCGGATTCCTCAGCGGGAAATATCGTACGGCTGCGGATGCGGGGAAGAGTGCGCGCGGCAAAGGAGTCGTCGCAAAGTTCCTCAATGTGCGAGGTCTGAAAATTCTCGCAGCACTTGACGATGTGGCGCGCCGCTTCGGCGCCTCGCCCGCACGTGTGGCACTTGCGTGGCAGATCGCGCGCCCCAGCATCACGGCGCCGATCGCAAGCGCAACAGCAGTAAATCAGCTCAATGACCTCGTCGCCGCTACGCAATTGAAACTGGATCAGGCCGCAATCGAGCAGTTGAATACCGCCAGTGGCTGAGTGAAATGATGACGCGACTCAGTCGGGAATAGTCCGGGTACTCTCCTGCGCCGAAGGAAGAGGACGCTTAAACGGCGCAAGTCTATATGCGCGTGCCGATCGGTGTGGGGATCGGAACGGCATTGCTCCGCGAACGCTTGACTTCCACTGCCGTACTCGGGCTGATATGCATCATCGCCCGTGCGGCCGATGACCATTCCGCCCCGTAAACCCGAGCCACCAAATTGAGCACCTATGTGACCGCAGATCGGATCTTCCCTATGGGCCGAGGCCACGAAAGACCGCAGGCTAGTCAGGGGAAGAGTCGAGTTCGGTGATGAGCTTGACGACGGATTCGAAGTCCAACAAAGTCCTGGCGCGCTAAAATTAGTTCGCGCGATCCGTGGACGGCTCATGCAGAAGAAACTCAACACGATCGATGCCGTGACGATTGCACTGAAGACACATGGACTGCTGCTCAAGCAAGACAAGCAAGTGCCATCGGTAGTCAGCATTATAACGGGCGAGTCGCTTCGCGGCTCATGGTGGGGTCATCCGCAATCGCATTCCATCTTTTCGGTACTTTCGGCGTTAGAGGACGATCCAGAAGTCGCACTAACAAAGCTTATCAACCGCAAGGATACGTTTGTCCATCGGCGACTGTGGCCGGCGCTCCTGGCTGTTGGGGGCGCACGCGAAGCTTGGCAGCTCCAAGGACTGTCGGACGAGGGCCTTAAACTCCTGCATCTTGTCGACCACGGAGCCGGTGCCGTTAGAGCAACGGGCACCGCCGCCAAAGATCTTCAAGTTCGCTTGCTTGTCACCGCACAGCAGGTTCACAGAGATGATGGACGCCACGAATTGGCCTTGGAATCATGGACCGCATGGTCCCGTAGACTCGGTTGCAAAGCTCTCAGGTCCAGCATTGAGGGTCGTCGCGAGCTGGAGCGCGCTACTCAAAGCCTGGGGGCGCCAGTGAGATGGCTCCCTTGGCAATCGTCCGTGTGACACTCGGAATTAGCCTGCCGGGCTCTACCCGCTTTTATCCTCGTTCAACAGCAAGGAGCAAATGTGCGCCTTCAAGCGTACTCGGGCGGCTCTTGAGGCCGCCCGAGTACTGCGTGGTCAGTTTGCTGGTTGACTAGAACGGGCCACGCAGAAACCGAGCAAAGTTTGCAACGTCCATAACGCCTAGCCCCGCGGCGGGGCTGTAACCATTGCGTCCGTAGTAGAACCAGTTGTCGCCATAGGCGATCGCGCGGAGCGGGGGCGCCGGACTCCAATCTCTCTGTGCCGCATAGAGCGGATAGTTCAGCAGTCCCAGTCGTTGATGCGCGTATTCGCCGAGCAGACTGGCCACGCCGTTCAGTTGCGGGGCCACGAAGCTCGTACCGCCCCAGAATGTATCCTCGGCAAATCCGGAAACGCTCGACGTGTAATAGATTACATAGCCTGTTTCAGGATCCGCGTTGAACGAGGCATCGGGAACATTTCGGCCCGCAAAGAACGCAGGCAACGCGTAATAGGTGGGGACATCATACAGCGAGGCGATTTCAGAGCCCACTTGGTACACCTGATGCGGTTGGGTAAGCTGAGTACCAAAGACTCCAGTCTGATACTGCGGCGAAAAGAATTCAAAGCTCACGCCCCCACCCCCGCCCCCGGGGAATATGCCGCACTCTGCAATCGTTATTCCGAGCGCATTGCACAGGCCCTCTAGATAGTCCCAACCCCACACGCGCTGATGCGGCAGGTTGATGATGTAATACGGCGGCGTGCAGGCCGAATTGAGGCAGTACTCCTGTTCACCGGGCAACGTCGTGCCACCGCCCGCGGTTATCGCGGGATCGCTCGCCGGGTAGTCCACGCTCAGCGTGTTGGCGCAGCTCAGCGGTTGCGATGACGAGTAGGGACCGGCACATCCCAAGTCATCATTGACATCGTAAGCTCCACCGTCTCCGGCTGCCGCACTTACCGTTTGGCCCTGCAGGCCCGCGCGAACCAAAAGTTCGTGCACTGCTTGTAGCGTGCTGACCGTGCGGCCGGTCAAAGGATCAGTCACGGGACCGTTTTGGAAATTGTCGAACCATTCCCAACTTCCCCAGCTGATCGAAAGACTGTCCGCCTTGTTGGCCTCGATCGCGGCTGCAAAGACATCGACGAAGGCCTGATCGGTGTTGGGTCCTAAATAGGCAATCATGTTTGCGCCGGGCGCGATGCCCCCGGACTGCTCAACATCCAGCGTAGTCTCCATCGATCCGGACGCATCACTAGGTGCTCCCGGACCTCCGTCCACGAGGACAATTTTCAGGCGATTGGAATTGACCGAAAGCCCAAGCGCGCTCCAGTAAGCGAACACATCCTTCGGGGTGAAGTTTGCAAACGACATGATGCCGATCGTGCGGCCCTTGCCGGTTATTCCTTCGGCGTAGAGCGGCTCCACGTCGTAGAGATGGGCAAAATCAGTAACGGTCAACGACCCAAACGGATTGAGCGTGTATGAAGAGCCTTTTTGCACCGGGTTACGAAGAAGCTTCGGCACCGTCGAAACTCGATGCGGATGCAGGTAGGGTCTGCTGTCCAGGCCCGCAACCGCGGAAACGACGGACGCAATCTCGGCGGGAATAGTGCCGCGGCTTACCGGCGCGTGAAAGCGATAGCCGGTGGCATCTCCCTGTGCCTCAACGTCGTAACTATGCAAGCTCACGCCAAAAGCTCGGTCCATGCTGGTGGGCAACCCGGTCACCTTCAGCGTTGTCGCTGTCGTCTGTTCAGCCGTGAGGCCGTATTTCTGCAGACTGGCGATTACGCTCGCGACGACACTTTTTGCAGGAGCGAAACGCGACTCGAATTCCTCGGTTGTCAGAAATTGTCGGTATTGCGAACTGCCCGGCTTGCTGACTGATTCCAGCAAGCTTTCCGCCGCCGTAAGATCGGTCAGCTTAAGGGCGACCGTTACTGAAATCGGCGTTCTTGCCGACACAGCCTCAAGTGCGCCAAGGTCGACCGCCTTTGGCGTCTGTGCTGAGCGCGACAGTGTTGATTCCGGTGCCGCGCTGCCGGCGGTCGCACCCGTTAGCGCCGCAAGTCCCAACAGCAGCATCGAGCATTTGCTTATCGACGAGGACATAGTATTTTCTCCCCACCGCTTATTGCGTGCGGCTCAAGTTTTTATGCTTTCTTCGCGTACCTGCGCCTTCGCCCGCGCAGGCCGGATCCAACCGATCTCTTACTCCTCGCCACAGATGGTGTCAATCGCACCGTGCCATACGGTAAGGCCCTTCGTCGGCGTGCTTGCAAGTCATCGAGCCAGCGATGTTAAGTTCAATGACCGCCATGCCGGCTGGCACACATGCGTTGCGAGGTGCTCCGCCGAGCAACCCATGATTAAGACCAGTCGGTGGTACAGGACACCAACGAGTCAATGACTGCATCCCATGTTCATTCAGAGGCTCGCACCGTCGCCGCCAGCGCCTTTGGTGCTCTATGCAACCAAGCCTTCTTCAGTAGGCTCACGACCACGGGCCTTTTGGCTTTACTCAGTGCGACGCGCAGCCCGCGCACCTTGCCACCCCACAGTAACTTCTCGATAAACCCTGGTTCGATCAGTAGGGCAAGCTCACGGTCTTCATCCGTGACGAATATGTGCAAGTGTCCGCCATCCGGCGGGGCTGTGGCAAAAATCTTGCCCTTAACGCGAAATGACGTGTATTTGAAGTGGGGCTCTTCTGTCACCTCGGGCAGTGACATCGCAATGCGGCGTGCGTCGTTGAGGTTCACAAGCACATTTAAAACCCAAAACGCAATCGTGTCGAATGATGAACACCTCGAAAGCAGCTGGTCGCGGTTGGCGGCTGGAGTCAACACCGATCTAAATCCTAAGGGCGCGTGAAGTTCGCCCTTCTCCAGCTCGGCGTGGACGCCACCTTCAGGTATCCCGCAAACCCCGGGAGCCGTTCGATCTTGCTGGGTTGCACCGCGGATCCGGTGATGTATTGTTCGCTCCGGGGCTTCGAGGTCCGCCCCGTACCGGGACGTGTTGATCGGGATTCATGGATGCGCAAATTTTCCCGTGCGCCAATCAGGGGCTCGTGAAACACGCGGCCCGGCCCCGCCCTGCTCCGAGCAGAGCAGCACTTGCGTATTGCCGCAGGACCTGCTTAGCGTTGTGCGACGACTGCATCCTTGGCATGCAGCGCCTGTAGCGCTGCGGACATTACCGCCACCTGTTGCTGCGTGCGAAGTTGCTGCTGTTTCAGTTCAAGAATTTCCGCAGCCTGTATCGCATTCTTGCGTTGCTGCTGCTGCATTTCGTTCAAGAGCATGGGCGCAAGCTCGTCGTATCGCACCCCGTCGATCCGGCCCGTCGTGGCATCGCGCACCACCAGCTCCGGGTACACCTTGGCCACTTCCTCGGCGATGAGCCCGTACTGGATCGGCTTCTCACCCGAGACGTCTGCCTTCTTGTAGCGGAACTGGACCGGACGCAGCTTAAGCAGCCGCTCACTCGCGCTGGCGATCGGTTGAATGTCTTCCTTGTACCGTATTGAGGATGACACGGTACCGAGCTGCCCGCTTGAGTCGATGAAGACCGCCGTGCCCGCGGTTGCGGTCTTGACGCCGTAGATGCCCGCGACGTAGGTGGCTGACTGGGTGGAAGTCGTGCCCGTGATCGTACCGATGCGGATCACGCCGCTCTCTGCCTTCACGCCGGGACTGCCGATGTCGATGTTGTTACTGCCGGTCGTCAGGTTATAGCCGCCGTGCCACCCCTCCGCAATGTTGTTACTGCCGGTCGTGTTGGCGGCGAGCGCATGCACTCCGGTTGCCGTGTTTTGTATGCCGGTTGTATTCACATACAGCGCCTCGTAGCCAGCGGCGGTGTTGCTGTTGCCGTTGTTGCTGTAGAGCGCGCCGTACCCCGAAGCGGTGTTGTAGTCGCCGGTGTTGTTGGTGCTGAGCGCGTTGGCACCCGAGGCGGCGTTTGCGGCGCCGGTCGTATTCTGGTTGAGCGCGCCCGACCCGAAGGCCGTGTTGTCGTTGGCTGTCGTGTTGGCGGCGAGCGCTTCGGTCCCGGAGGCGGTGTTGTCGTTGCCTGTCGTGTTGGAACCGAGCGCGCCGACGCCGGAGGCGGTGTTGTAGTTGCCGGTCTGGTTTGTGTAGAGCGCGTCGACCCCGAGGGCGGTATTGAGGACGCCGGTCGTGTTGGAAAAGAGCGCCTGGTATCCGGAGGCGGTATTGGACTCGCCGCCGGCCGTGGCGGCTGGCCCGCCGAGCGCGCCGGTTCCCATTCCGGTGTTGTACTGATTGTCGGTCGTGCTCGTGTCGTTCGTGGACGGCACTTGAGCGAACGATGTTCCGAAAAGCGACAGCGCGCTAATCAATCCGAAGGTCGATCTATAGAGAGTGTTCATGGCTAGTTAGGTGTCCCCGTATGTTCGTTTTAACTTAATCCGGTGCTGAAATTCTCTTGCAACAAGGATTGCCGATAGCCTCGCGGCAGCTATCGCGCATTAAATGACTTCGTTGGCGTCGCGTGAAAAGTATATGAAAAGTACGCCTTTGCGGTTGCGAGTCAACTTCCTTGCGTCCGCGGCGGAGCGAAATCTCTTCAAATTGAAACGACCAATGAGACTAAGAGAATGCCACGCGTCGATTGTGTATCGAGCGCGCCTGGCACGTTGGGCGCTTGGATGGAGTTAGGCAATTTTTCCAGACGTGCTTGGGGCCCGTAGTAGCCATTGCGATTCTTCACCTAATATCACGAGACACGATCGCCGATTCGGATCGGGCATCACGGGGGATTAACCTCCGGAGGCAGCGAAAGTGACGCATTGGCTTGATGCCAGCATCAAGCACCATTGCTAGGAGGTCTTAAGGCCATCGGCCCCGCAACGTCCTCGAGTGACTTGCGCTCCGCGTCGACGCCAAAAGCAAGCGCCAAGGCGCCCGCTAGCAGCATCATGGTCGCGCCGATACCCCAGCCGGTTGCTACGGCGAGGCGGCTTCCTGTCTGGATTAAAAGTCCGAGAAGGACGGGCGCCACAACGCCGCCGACGCCAGTGCCCACCGCATAGAACACTGCAATCGCGAGCGCGCGCATCTCCAGCGGAAAAATCTCGCTGACCGTCAAATACGCCGAACTCGCGGCAGCCGAAGCCAGAAAGAACACCCCCGACCAGCACAAAGCTTGGCTGCGTGCATCGAGCCAGCCCGCAACGAAAGCCCACGCCGTCAACGCCAGCGCAAGCCCCGACAGGACGTAGGTCGCGGCGATCATGCGTCGTCGCCCCACGGTGTCGAAGAGCGGTCCGAGCAGAAACGGACCCAGGACATTGCCCAACGCAAACGGAAAGATATAGAGGGCTACGCGGTCGTCCGGAACGCCGTAGAAGCGGCTCAGGACGAGCGCGTAGGTAAAGAAGATCGCGTTATAGAAAAACGCCTGCGCCACCATCAGTGCGAGAGCCACCAGGCTGCGCCGGCGGTATTGGATCAGCAGCACACGAGCAACCTCGGCCAACGAGGGCCCGCGACCCGCGCCGTAGTTGGTCGTTTTGGTCGCAGGCGCGAGGTTTCCCGAACGCTCCACAATCTCTAGCTCGATCTGCGCGACGACGGTTTCGGCTTCTTCTGGCCGGCCATGGGAGAGTAGCCAGCGGGGACTTTCCGGAACGTGCCGCCTCACTAAGAGAATGACGCCTGCGAACACGGCACCCAAGAGAAAGCAGACCCGCCAGCCAAGAGCGGGTCCCAGGACATGCGGATCAAGTAGGACGAGACTTAGCGCCGCGCCGAGCGCAGCACCGAGCCAAAAGCTGCCGTTGATCGCAAGGTTAACGCGACCGCGCAGGCGTGCGGGAATGAGCTCGTCGATTGCCGAGTTGATTGCGGCGTATTCGCCGCCGATACCAAAGCCCGTGCCGAAGCGACACACTGCGAACCACGCGTAATCGGGAGCAAAGGCAGTGGCGAGAGTCGCAACCATATAGACCGCAAGAGTTGTCAAGAAGAGCCTCTTGCGCCCGAGCTGATCGGTCAGTCTTCCGAAAAAGAGTGCACCAAGCACCGCGCCGCCGATATAAAGCGAACCCGATGCGCCGATCTCGCCCGCTGAAAGCGAGAGACTATCCGATCGTTGGAGCACCGCACCAAGCGAGCCCACAAGCGTGACTTCAAGTCCATCGAGCACCCAGGCGACGCCAAGTGCGATGCAGATCCGCCAATGCCACCGCGACCAGGGTAGCCGATCCAGCCGTGCCGGGATGCTGCTGCTGATCAATGCGGTATTTCTGCTTGGCAAAGAGACTGCGGCTAAATCCCGTAAACTCTGATCGTTAGGAGACGTACGTTCCGAGGGAGACGATTTGTCGAGCTACACCTCGGGCTGGCTACCGATACGTCAGGATCAACGGTGTACGTTCATTGGTTCTTCGATTGTTCGATCTGATAAATCGCCCGGTAGTCATAGGTGGGGTAGAACTCTGTTCGATAGCCACCCCACGCCTCCTTTTCGATCAATTGATTGATGTCACGAAGTTTCTCCGAGGGGAAGCGGAGGGTTACAACCTGCCCGACTCCCATCAGGACGTACCACGAAATTACCTCGGCCCCTGAGGGCGGGAAATTCTTGTACCAGCCTGTTGACTTGAGATGCTGATTGATTTCGTCAAGCGTCTTCGTCTCATCATGCCGCAGGAATATGGTGAGCATTTCCATTCCAGGGCCTCCCGTTGGGGAGGGCTGAGGAGAGCTCTGTGTAGACGCGGATAACGCGGAGCGGATCATCACGGGGGTGAGCAGTAGGCAACTTGAGAGGAGCTGCCACATTGATCGGCGGGTAGGCATCGGTGGACCCCAGGAGCAGATCTTTTGACTAGTTTAGCGAGTAGCTCGGAGCTTACAAACAAAAGTACAACGCGGCCCTAGAGAGCTGAGCGCAACGCTCATACCGTGCAGGACGGCGCTGATAAGGCTGCTAAGCAGGTCAGGGGTGAATACATTCGACAAGAGAGCCCGATGTACATCGCCATCGGGTTCGAAGATCTTGCCAGCATCCGACGCACGCGGCTGGCCGTTGCATCGAACGGCAGCTTTGCCCCGGCCACTCCAACCAGCGCTACGCCGCTTCTGGCCGTCTTCTGTCGATTGCACTGATCGGCACGCGAAGAACACTTCGCTCAGAAATGTGGAACTGGAAAATCGCTCGTACTTTTTCCCCGTGAACCCAAGCAAATCATCTTCGATGACTGCCCTCGCGATGACGGCTGTGCGGGATCGAGACTTCGCGGCACTGCTCCAGACGGCTCGCGAGGCGTGCGATACCGTCGCAGTCTAATGCCGAGCGGCGCAGAATTCATGTATTGCCGCGGTCCCTTACCCACTCCTCTGTTTGGGTAAATCCAGTCATTCCTGCGCGACAAGCGCATGCTTGACCTGGAGCGTCTGTAGTGCTGTGGACATCACGGCCATCTGTTGCTTGAGATTTTTCAACTCTGCCACTTGTTGCTGAGTGCGCAGTTGCTGCCGCTTAAGCTCACGGATCTCCGCAGCCTGCATTGTTATGTGCTCATCCTGGGCCGCAATTTTCTCCGCTTGAGCCGTCATCTGGCTATGCTGCTGCTGCACTTCGTTCAAGAGCATTGGCGCAAGCTCGTCATAGCGCACCCCGTCAATCCGGCCCGTCATGGCATCGCGCACCACGAGCTCCGGGTACACCTTGGCCACTTCCTCGGCGATGAGGCCGTACTGGATCGGCTTGTCGCCCGAAGCGTCGGCCTTCTTGTAGCGGAACTCGACCGGCCGCAGCATAAGCAGCCGCTCGCTTGCGCCAGCGATCGGTTGGATGTCTTCCTTGTACCGAATTGAGGATGACACCGTACCGAGCTGTCCGCTCGAATCGATGAAGACCGCCGTGCCCGCG
>Ga0302326_10009526_pt1 | contig 21192 bp, 19 predicted proteins | sample Palsa_T0_3_FD_202264 | JGI IMG/M metagenome (GOLD analysis project Ga0302326, IMG submission 202264) | Peat permafrost microbial communities from Stordalen Mire near Abisko, Sweden - Palsa_T0_3 | ecosystem: Environmental > Terrestrial > Soil > Palsa > Peat permafrost | place: Sweden: Abisko... | reverse complement strand
GCAGCAGCTGTCCGCGCGCCTGGAACAAATCGACGTGCGCCCGCCGGTGTATCGCTATATCAGCGCCGTGGACGCGGCCGAGCATTCGGACCCGGCGGATATACGGGCCACCCTGGTGCGACAGCTGGCGAGCCCGGTGCGCTGGACACAGACCGTGCGCGCGCTGCTGGCCCTGGCGCCGATCCTGATCGAATGCGGGCCGGGCAAGGTGCTGACCGGCCTGAACCGGCGCATCGAGCGCAGCGCGAGTTGCTATGCACTCGAGGATCCGGACGCCCTCGCGGCCGCGCTGGCCGCCGCCGCGGCCGCGGCGGCTCCCGGAGCAGTACATGCTTGAGTCGGATCTGGCACTGGTGACAGGCGCATCGCGTGGCATCGGTCGTGCCATCGCGCTGGCCCTCGGCGGCGCCGGCGCAACAGTGCTCGGCACGGCCACGACGGCCGACGGCGCTGACAAACTGGGTGCAGATTTTCGCGCGGCCGGTATCAAGGGTCGCGGACTGGTGTGGAATGCGGCCGAGGCCGCCTCGACCGATGCGCTGATCGATGCCCTGGACGGGGCGGAAGGGCTGCCCACGATCCTGGTCAACAATGCCGGCGTCGCCCGCGACGCCTTGATTTTGCGCATGAAGACTGAGGATTGGGAGCAGACGCTGCAGATCAACCTGTCGGCGGTGTTCCGGCTGTCCAAAGCCTGCCTGCGGCGCATGCTCAAGGAGCGGCATGGCCGCATCATCAACATCGGGTCGGTGGTCGGATCGATCGGCAACGCCGGCCAGGTGCATTACGCGGCGGCCAAAGCGGGACTGGTCGGTTTCACCAAGGCACTGGCCAAGGAAGTGGCTACACGCAACATCACGGTCAACACCGTGGCGCCGGGCTTCATCGAGACGGATATGACACGGACTTTGCCCGCGGCGCAGAGAGAGGCCTATTTGGCACAGATACCGGTCGGCCGTTTTGGCGCCGCCGAGGAGATCGCCAATGCCGTGTTGTTTTTAGCATCACGCGAGGCGGCCTACATCACCGGCCAGACGCTGCACGTCAATGGTGGCATGTACATGGGCTGAAGGGGGCGCTCAAGGCTGGCTCCCGGCGCAAAAAATCTGAATAATCAAGTACTCCCGTACCGGTGTGGTGGCGAGTGCCCGGGGGTTCCCCTACAATACGCGCCCCATGCGACAGGCGCCACGAAGGCGACTCCAGCGGGTCCTAAGAGTCAACACGAAAGAGGGTTATTAAAAGATGAGCACCGTGGAACAACAGGTGAAGGCGATTGTTGCCGAACAGCTGGGTGTGAAGGCCGAGCAAGTCACCAACGCCGCCTCGTTCGTCGACGACCTGGGCGCCGACTCACTCGACACCGTCGAACTGGTCATGGCGCTGGAGGAGGAGTTCGAGATCGAGATTCCGGACGAAGACGCCGAGAAGATTACCACCGTACAGCAGGCGATCGATTACATCAGCGAACGCCGCAACAAAGCCTGAATTCATCCCTGTTGACGCCGTCTGTGGCGCCGCGTTTGCCAGTTCCGATTCGAGGTCGCGGTGAGTAAACGCCGGGTCGTCGTTACCGGTCTCGGCCTGATCTGCCCGGTGGGGGGCAATGTGGCCGACGCCTGGGCCGCCATCCTGCGCGGTGAGAGCGGCATCGGCCCTATCACTCGTTTTGACGTCACGGCTTTCCCGACCCGTTTCGGCGGCGCCGTGCGCGACTTCGCCGTCGATCAGTACATGAGCGTCAAGGACGCGCGCCGCATGGATGAGTTCATGCACTACGGCATCGCCGCTGGGGTGCAGGCGGTGGGCGACGCCGGCCTCGACTTCGAGCGCGTGGACCGCGACCGCTGCGGCGTGGTGACCGGGGCCGGCATCGGCGGTCTGTGGACCATCGAGGAAACGCACGCCGCGTACGTTGACTCGGGACGCAATCCGCGCAAGATCTCGCCGTTCTTCGTGCCCTCGACCATCATCAACATGATCTCCGGGCATCTGTCGATCCGCTATGGTCTGCGCGGTCCGAACCTCGGCGTGGTCACGGCCTGCACCACATCCACGCATGCGCTGGGCCTGGCAGCCCGATGCATCCAGTACGGCGATGCCGACCTGATTGTCGCCGGCGGAGCGGAGATGGCAACGACACCCACCGGCCTCGGCGGCTTTGCGCAGGCGAAGGCGCTGTCGGCACGCAATGACTCACCGCAGAGCGCCAGCCGGCCGTGGGATCGCGATCGCGACGGCTTTGTGCTCGGCGACGGCGGCGGCGCCATGGTGCTCGAGGAGTACGAGCACGCCCGGCGTCGCGGTGCGCGCATTTACGCCGAGCTGATCGGCTTCGGCATGAGCGGGGATGCCCATCACATCACCGCCCCGCCCGAGGACGGCGACGGCGCCCGGCTGGCGATGGTCAACGCGCTGCGTGATGCGCAGCTCAATGCCGAAGACGTTCAATACCTCAATGCACATGCGACCTCGACTCCGCTCGGCGACCGCGCCGAGACCATCGCGATCAAGCGTGCCTTCGGCGAACACGCGAAGCGACTGGCGGTCAGTTCCACCAAGTCGATGACCGGGCATCTGCTCGGCGCCGCCGGTGTGGTCGAGGCGATCTTCAGCGTGCTTGCGATCCGCGACCGGGTCGCCCCGCCGACCACGAACTATGAGAACCCCGATCCGGAGTGCGACCTCGACTACGTCCCCAACAGCGCGCGGCCGATGGCTATCGACGTCGCGGTGTCAAACTCCTTCGGTTTCGGCGGTACCAACGGTACGCTCGTGTTTCGGCGCCTCGGCAGCGGCTGAACGCGAAACCCCGCGGCCGGGCGCGCGGACTTACGCGCAGGTGGCACAGGTGGCGCAGGTGCAAATCCCGGACAGGTTGACGGTGCGGCCGGTTGCGGCCGGGCCCGACAGCCTTCGGCGGCTGGCCTACAGCGACCCGCAGGCCTTTCCGGTGCTGCTCGATAGCGCGGCCAGCGGGCCGCTGAGCCGCTATTCCATTCTGGCTGCCTATCCCGAGGCGACACTGTGGCAGGACGGGAACGGGCAGTTGCACGCCGCCGGCATGCCATTGCCGCGGGGCCGCGGTTTTCTCAGCGCGTTGGAGGCCGCCTGGAGCGCAGAGCCGGTGACTGGCGGTGGCGTGGCCGGCGGCACGCTGAGCGCGGCCGCGCGCGGGCCCGGCCCATTTCAAGGCGGCTGGATGGTGTTTCTGGGCTACGAGTTAGCGGCGGAGATCGAGCCACTGCTGGACCTGGCGGCGCGAGTGCATCCCGCTGGCGACGCGCCGGCGGCATTCGCCCTGCGCATTCCAGCGGGGCTCGTGTATGACCACGTTACGCGGCGCGCCTGGCTGTTTGCGCAAGGCGGCCGCGAGGATCGGCTCGAGGCCTTGAGCGCGGCCCTGGCGGCGCTGCCGGGCGCCTGGCGGGCCGCCGACGTGCCGGTGCGGGTCGAGGAGGAGGCCCCGCATCGTTTCCGCTCTCGTGTCGAAGGTGCTTTGGACTACATTCGCGCCGGCGACATCTACCAGGCGAATCTGTCGCGCCCATGGCGCGGCGAGCTCGATCGGCATATCTCACTGAGCGTGGCGACTGCGGCGCTGTACGAGCGCCTGCGCGCGGTAAACCCGGCGCCGTTCGCGGCCCTGGCCCAGTTCCGGAACTGGCGCCTGCTGAGCTCCTCGCCCGAGCGCCTGGTACGGGTCGGCGGCGGCCGCGTGGAGACGCGACCAATTGCCGGTACGCGGCCACGCAGTGGGGCGGCCGGTGAGGATCAGCGCGAGATCGCGGCGTTGATTGCGCATCCCAAGGAGCGCGCCGAACACGTCATGCTGATCGACCTGGAGCGCAATGATCTGGGACGCATCTGCCGCGCCGGCAGCGTGCATGCCGACGAATTCATGTGCATCGAGAGCTATGCGCACGTGCATCACATCGTGTCGAACGTATGCGGTCAGCTGTTGCCGGACCTGACGCCGATCGACGTGGTGCGCGCGGTGTTTCCCGGCGGCACCATTACCGGCTGTCCGAAATTCCGCTGCATGCAGATCATCGCCGAGCTGGAGGGCGAGGCACGGCAGGCCTATACCGGCGCGCTCGGCTTCATCAACGCCGATGGTTCCATGGACCTGAACATCCTGATCCGCAGCCTGACAGTGCGTGAGCGCAGCGTAGAATTTCGCACCGGCGCGGGCATCGTGGCGGATTCGGACTGGCAGCGCGAGCTGGCCGAGACGCGCGCCAAGGCGCGCGGCCTGCTCGCCGCATTGGCCGGCCCATGAATGCCCCGCTGATCGATGGCCGCCCCGGCGACAGCATTGCCTGCGACGACCGCGGGCTGCAGTACGGGGACGGCTTGTTCGAGACCATCTCCTGTCGCGATGGGCAGGCGCGCTGGTTGGCACTGCACCTCGAGCGCCTGCAGCAGGGCTGTCAGCGGCTGCGGCTGCCGTTCCACGACTTCGAGTCCCTGTGCGCCGAGATCTGCGGGTTCGCGGCCGGGCAGCAGCGCTGCATAGTCAAGGTCATCGTGACGCGCGGCACCGCGACCCGCCGGGGCTATGCTCCGGCCGGTGACGAGCGGCCCAAGCGCATCGTCAGCCGGCATGAATGGCCGGAATCACCGGCGCCGGGCGAGGCGGGGTTTCGGCTCGGGGTCTCGAGCATCACGCTCGGCATGAACCCGGCGCTGGCCGGCCTCAAGCATCTGAACCGTCTCGAGCAGGTGCTGGCGCAAATGGCGCGCGCCGAGGCCGGATTGGATGAAGTACTGATGTTGTCCAGCGCCGGCCAGGTGATCGGTGGCAGCATGTCGAATGTGTTCTTCGCCGACGACAGCGGATTGTTCACCCCCGAGCTCAGTGAGTGTGGCGTCGCGGGCATCATGCGGCGCCTGGTGCTGCAAGCCGCGGGGCGGCACGGTAGCGGCGTTTGTGTGCGCCTGGTGGAGCCCTCCGAGCTGGCCACCGTGCGCGAAGCGTTCCTCACCAATGTACGCTGGGGGCTGCAATCGGTGCGGGTGCTGCAGGGGCGCACGCTGCCGAGTGATGCCTACGCGCAGCAACTGCGCGGCCTGATCGATGCGGCGCACGCTTAGCGTGCTGGCGGTGGCGGCGGTGCTGGCCGCCCTGGCGCTGCTGCTGTGGCGCGGCCTCGACCGGGAAATGGACCAGCCGGCAGGGATGGCCGGGCCGGTGCGGGTGGAGGTACCCCCGGGGGCCAGTCTGCGCTCCATACTGCTCTTTCTGCAGCGACAGGGGGCGCTGCGTCATGCGCGGCTGGTCGAGATCTATCTGCGCCTGCATGGCGCATTGCCGCGCCTGCAATCGGGTACCTACGAGCTGCCAGCGCATGCGAGCGCGCGCGAGGTGCTCGAGCAACTCGTCACCGGCCGGGTGGTCCTCGAATCGGTGACCGTGGTCGAAGGCTGGAGCTTTGCCCAGATGCGACACGCGCTCGATGCGCAGCCGGCGCTGGCGCACCAGCTCAGCGGACTTGCGGCGCCGCAGATCATGGAGGCGCTCGGGCACACGGGGGAGGATGCGGAGGGGCGATTTTTCCCCGATACTTACCGCTTCGCGGCCGGCACCAGCGATCGCAAAATACTCGAGCGCGCCTACGAACGCATGCAGAGCGAGCTGAACAGTGCCTGGCTCGAGCGTGCCGCCGATCTGCCACTCGCCACTGCCGATGAGGCCCTGATCCTGGCCTCGATCGTCGAGAAGGAGACCGCTCGGGAGGACGAGCGTCCCAAGGTCGCCGCGGTGTTCGTCAATCGCCTGCGTGCGGGCATGCGCCTGCAATCCGATCCAACCGTGATTTACGGCTTGGGCGAGAGCTACGATGGCCACATCCATACGCGCGATCTGGAGACCGATACGCCCTACAACACCTATACCCGCGCCGGTATGCCGCCGACACCGATCGCCCTGCCGGGTGCGGCGTCGCTGCGGGCGGCGACGCATCCTGCCGACATCGACGCGCTCTACTTCGTCGCCACCGGCAATGGCGATGGCACGCATCAATTCTCCGCCACGCTGGCGCAGCACGACGTGGCGCTGCGCGCTTACCTGCACAAGCTCGGCGTGCAGCCAGATTCCAGGCTCGCAGCGCCCGGCGGTGCCGGACATCACCAGTGACCGCGCAGGGAAAATTCATCAGCCTCGAAGGTATCGAGGGGGCGGGTAAGTCGACGCTCGCGCAGGCGCTCGAGGCCGCGCTGCGTGAGCGCGGGCTCGAGGTGCGAGTCACGCGTGAGCCGGGCGGCACGCCGCTGGCCGAACAGCTGCGTGCGCTGGTGCTCGCGCGCGGCGCGGAGCGCATCAGTGCCGAAGCCGAGACGCTGCTGATGTTCGCGGCGCGCGCGATTCACCTGGAAAATCTGATACGCCCGGCGCTCAGGAGCGGCGTCTGGGTGATCTGCGACCGCTTTACGGATGCCACCCGCGCCTATCAGGGCGCGGGCCGGGGCGTTGACGCTGGGCTGATCGAGAGGTTGGCGATCGCGGTGCACGGCGACCTGTGGCCGCACCGCACGCTGTTGCTCGAGCTGCCCGTGGAGCTCGGTCTTGCGCGCGCCGGCAAGCGCCGGGGGCAGGGTGATCGGTTCGAGGACGAGGACCGGCGCTTTTTCGAGCGGGTGCGCGCCGGCTATCTCGGGCTGGCGGCGACCGAGCCGGGGCGCGTGCGTATCGTCGATGCCAGCGGCACGCCGCACAGCGTGGCCGGGTACGCGCTCGAGGCCATCGCCGATCTGCTGCCAGCGGCGGCCGCATGATCGGCGTACGCTCGATCCCGTCATGACACAGCAGCTAGCACCGGTAACGCAATCGGCCCTGGATGCACCGTGGCTTGCGCCGCAGATCGAGCAGCTGCGCCGCGCGCGCGCGGCCCATCGCTACCCGACCGGGCTGCTGATACACGACGAGCGCGGAGCGGGCGGCGAGGCGCTCGGGCGCTTTGCCGCGCAGCTGGCGCTGTGCCGCGAGCCGGATGCGCCCTGCGGCCGCTGCCGCGATTGCCGCATGTTCCGCGCCTCGCAGCACCCGGATTTCATCGAGGTGCATCCGATCGAGGACTCGAAGTTAATTCGCGTCGAGCAGATCCGCGAGCTGTGCGAGCAGCTCGTGCTCACCTCGCACGGGGGCGGTGCCACGGTAGTGCTGATATCTCCGGCCGATAGCATGAACGCAAATGCGGCCAACGCGCTGCTCAAATCGCTGGAGGAGCCGCGTGCCGCGGTGACGCTGATCCTCGTCACGACCGCGCCATCACGCCTGCCCGCGACCATCCTGAGCCGCTGCCTGCGACTGCGCATCGCCACGCCGGCGAGGGCGGCCAGTGTGGCCTGGCTGGAGCGTCATCAGGGCCCCGGCCCCTGGTCCACCGTTCTGGACGTGCTCGGTGACGCACCGTTCGAGGCACTGCAGGCCGATCCGGCCGAGCTGGCACGCCTCAAGGCCGAGACCGACCGCAGCCTGAGCGACGCGCTGGCCGGGCGGATCGATATTCCCGGAACCGCCGAGCGCTGGGGCCGTGGCGAGTCGCTGGCCATGCGCCTGGCCTGCCTTGAGACCTGGATCACAGCGCGCATCGATGAGGCCGTGGGCGCGGCGCGCCAATCATCGGAACTGCGCAGTAGCGCCCACTTGCCAGAATCGGGTTCGGACATGAATATTGCAGGGTTGCTGCGGCTGCTGGACGGCGTCTATGAGCTGCGGCGGCTGCGGCTGACTTCCATCAACCGTTCGCTGGCACTCGAGCAGTTGCTGTGGCAGTTGCCGCGCGCCCGGCAGCGCGGTGGCAGCCGCGTTGGTGGCGAGCGGTGACTTTCCGTAGATTGTCCATTCATCAGTAAGGATTGCCCGGGGACTATGGCCAAGGATCCAAACTCCAGATCCGGCATCAACAAGCCGGGATTGCTGACGCTCACCATCAAGGACAAGAGCGCCCTGTATCTGGCGTATATGCCGTTCGTGCTGAACGGGGGTCTGTTCATCCCGACCAACAGCAACTATCGGATCGGCGATGAAGTGTTCATGCTGCTCAATCTGATGGGCGAGGATGAGAAACTGCCGGTCGCCGGTCGCGTGATCTGGGTGACGCCCAAGGGCGCGCAGGGCAAGCGCACCGCCGGAATCGGCGTGCAGTTCTCCGATCAGGACCGGGGGCAGACCCGCACCAAGATTGAGAACTACCTCGCGGGCGCAATTTCCGGCGATAAGGCCACGCACACGATGTAGCCTCGGGCGGCGCCGATGGCCATTTGCAAGCGCTTATCCCGGCTCAAATCCGCGCATGTTGCAGTCGTCGTTGCGCTCGGCGCGCTCGCGCTGACGAGCCTGCGCCTGCAAGCCCGGGCGGCCGCGCTGGTCGACGGGCCTGCCGGGTACGAAGTCGCCTGCTCGATCCATGCCGCATCGGGATACCGTGCCTGCAACGAGCTGGCCTCGGCCCGCTCCTGCGATGCGGAGCCCAACTATGCGTCCCGGCCCTCGAAAGAGCCCACCGGCATGACCTTCGTCAACCGCAGCGACGAGCCGGTCAAGATCTATTGGCTCGGTTTTCAAGGCGAGCGAATACTCTATCGCTACCTGGCGCCCGGCGGCCGGCACACACAGCAGACATTTATCGGGCACAACTGGCTGGTCACGACGCTGGCGGAACAGTGCATCGGAATATTCAAAGGCGCCCCGCAATCGATCGCATTTTTCTAAAACGCATCGGTGGGCGGGGCGCACAGCGGATGCTTTGGCGATTGGACCAGGATCAGTAAATATTTAACAATAGATCCTAACAAATTGTTATATATGAATAATATTGCAGTAACGCCCGGTCGGGAAGTCGCGCCGGACCAGGTCCAAATGCAGCGTGATCCGCTCAGCCTGCCGGCCGCACACTCCCCTCCTCAGCGTCGATATGGAAATCGCCCTGGAGCAGCCGGTGGCGCCACTCGGCAGTCTTCAGGGTGCCACCAAATGCAAAGAAGTGCGGCGCCACCAGTTGGTGCGACCTGCCGGCGTCGTGCGCCCGCGCCAGGGCGATCAGGTGCTGATCAGGTGTAGTGGACAGCTGCGACACGCTGCTCAGTGAACTCAGGGTACGCGCGGCGGTGCGCAATGACGTGGCGACACCGCAACGCACGGCGAACTGCAGCAGCTTGAGCGGCGGGGTCGGTCCCGCGATACCGACGCGGACTGGCAGCCGGATTCCATGAGCGCTCAGGTCACGCTCCCAGGCGAAGATCGCATCGGGATTGAAACTGAACTGGGTCACGATGTGGATGGCGGTGCCATGACGCTCGCCGAACGCCTGCTTGTGTGCCAGCGCCTGCCACAACGCCTCGGAGTCGATCGCGCGGTGGCCTTCCGGATGTCCGGCGACGCCGATGACCGAGATGCCGTTGTCAATCGTGACCCCGCTGTCCAGAATCTGGAGCGTGCTGGCAAAGTCGCCAAGTGGTTTCTCAAGGTCACCGGCCACCAGCAGAATCTGACCCACGCCAGCGCGTTGCAGCTCGCGTAGCGCCGAGCGCAGTGCGCTCAGGCTGACGATTCGTCGCGCCACGATGTGCGGGCAGGCGCTCAACCCGGCTCGCTGCACCGCCAGTGACAGATGAACCACCTGCTCGAGGGAGGCCTTCGGGGTGTGCGCGACATGGACGCAGCTGCCGGCTGGCAACTGCGCGGCCAGCGCAGGCAGCAACGCATCGTCACCCACGGTGATTTCGGTCGATGCCTGGCGCATGAGTTCCAGGATGCGGGATTTGAGACCCTCGGCGCCGGGGGCCGCGGGCACGGCATTGACCTCGATGGCGTTCACGATCGTTTCCGCACAATACCTCTCCTGCGTCACCGGCAACTGTGATCCAAACCGATGCCATCATGGTAAGTGCAGCAATCGGCGGCGCCGAAATTAATTCAGTGGATGGCAGCTATCCATCAAAAAAATGCCGCCGGAATTTGCACCAGCCATATCGCGCACCGGGTTCGCGGCCGGTCGATCGACGCTGCTCTCGGGCTTGAGTTGGCCCGGCGGTATTCGAGCCCCATAATGAATGGCATTGGAGGAGAGCATGCGCGCGGCGGTGTTTCACGGGCGAGCTGACCTGAGGCTCGAAGCGGTGCCGGAGCCGGAGCCGGGGCCGAGCGATGTCAAGTTGCGCGTGCTCTACAACGGCATCTGCGGCAGCGACCTGCATGAGTACTACGACGGCCCGATCACCACGAGCTCGACACCGCATCCGCTCACCGGGGTTAAGAACCCGGTGATCTTCGGTCATGAGCTGTGCGGGGAAGTGGTCGCGCTCGGCGCCGAGGTCCGGGATCTGGCGCGCGGGGAGCTGGTTGCGGTCGAGCCGGTCGAGACCTGCGGGCGCTGTCTGTACTGCGTTTCGGGCCAGTACAATCATTGCCCACTGCTCGCATTGCACGGCTATAACCGGGCCGGCGGCGGACTCGCGGAGTACACGGTGGTGAGGCGCACGATGGCGCATCGCCTGCCGGCCGGCATGAGCGCGCAGCAGGGCGCGCTGATCGAGCCGCTCGCGATTGCCTGGCGCACCGCGAATCGCTGTCAGGTGCAGGCTGGCCAGACGGTCGCGATCCACGGCGCCGGGCCGATCGGCGTCGGCGTATTCCTGACGCTGCGAGCGCACGGTGTCGAGACCATCGTCATCGATCCCTCCCCGGTGCGGCGCGCGGTGCTCGCCGGGCTCGGCGCCCGCACCCTGCTCGACCCGGGCGCCTGCGATGTGGTGGCCGCCATTCGCGATCTCACCGCGGGACATGGCGCGCACGCATCGGTGGATGCGGCGGGGGGCGCCACGGCGTTTCATGCGATGTTGCACGGCACGCGCATCGACGGTACCGCGGTGGTAGTCGCGATTCATCATGAGCCGGTGGTGATTCCTCCCTTCGATCTGTTGATGCCCGAGGTGCGGCTGACCGGTGTGGCGCTGTCGCTCAACGCGTTCCCGAGCGTGATCGAGGCGATGGCCAGGGGCACCTATCCGCTCGACGGCTGGGTTGAGACGATCCCGTTCGCGAATCTGATCGACCGCGGCATCGAGCGGTTGCGCCGCCAGCAGGGCATGAAGATCCTCGTGGATGTGGCTGGGCGCTCGCCGTAGTGCAATCGACCAGGAGTCGATCAATGAAAAGCGATCAGCTGTTCAAAGTCGAGGGTTACGGGGTTGTCGTGACCGGGGGGGCGAGTGGCCTGGGCCTTGGCTTCAGCGAGGCGCTGGCGGAAAACGGCGCCCGGGTCACGATGCTCGATATCGATGCCGCGCGCATCGAGCGTGAGAGCAAACGGCTGCGCGCGCTCGGCTATGCGGTTCGCGCTGAACTCATCGATGTGCGTGACCATGCCGGCCTCGAGCGTGCCTTCGACGCCGCGCTCGCGGCGCATGGGCGACTCGACGTGGTGTTTGCCAACGCCGGCATCGATTCAGGTCCCGGCTTTGTCGGCAGCTGGGTTGGATCGGAACGAACACGCAATCCCGACGGGGCGCTCGAAGACTACGCCGATGAGCGCTGGCAGCGCGTCATCGATATCAATCTGACCGGGATCTTTGCCACGCTGCGTGCCGCGGCGCGAATTATGAAGCCGCAGCGCGCCGGACGGTTGATCCTAACCACGTCGGTGGCCGCCTATCAGTGCGAGCCGGCCATAGGTGCCGCCTACATGGCGGCCAAGGCCGGCGCATCGCACCTGATGCGCTGTGTTGCGCAGGAGCTCGCCGCCTACAACATCACGGTCAATGCCATCGCACCAGGCTTCTTCGTGACCAACATCGGCGGCGGTCACGCGAAAAATCCGGCCGTGCAGGCGGCGATGGCGAAGGCCATCCCGATGCACCGCGTCGGCTTTCCCGAGGACATCAAGGGCCTGGCGCTGTTCCTGGCCTCCCCGGCCTCGGCCTACCTCACCGGGCAGCAGATTTCGATCGACGGCGGTTGGACGCTGGGCGCCGCGGACTGAGGACGCCGGCCGGCCGGCCCCGCCACTGAGGCGATCAGGCATCCCCGGCGCTGCCGGGGGCGGCCAGATTCACGTCGATCAGCAATGGCGCGCGCGCGGCGAACGCGCGCTCGAGCGCCGCATCGAGCTCGGCGCAGGTGTCGACGTGGACCGCGGCCACGCCCTGGCTGCTGGCCAGCCCGCAGAAATCCAGATGTGGCAACTGCGTGCCCGGCAGCTCGGATAGCTTGAAATGCTTGCCGAACTCGACCAGGGCCTGGTAGCTGCGATTGTTGACGATGACGAACGCGACTGGCAGCTGCAATTCCGCGGCGGTCCACAACCCCTGGATCGAGTACATGGCCGAACCATCGCCGATCAGGCCGATCACCTTGCGCGTAGGTAGGCCGAGCGCGACTCCGACCGCCGCCGGCAGGCCATGTCCCAGGCCGCCGCTGGCGCAGGTATGAAAACTGTCGGGCTCGATCATCGGCAGATGCTCCTGCATCGCCGGGCGGCTGCTCGGAGCTTCCTCCACGATTACGGCGCCCGCCGGCCTGAGCGCTGCGATCTGCTGCATCAGATAGCGTTCGGTCAGCCGGTCGGCGGGTTGGTGCGCGGCCCGTCTCGGCTCAGGCGGCGCGGCACGGGGCGGCGCCGGCTGCTCGAGCAGCGCCGCGACGCCGAGCTTCAGATTGGTCACGATCGCAAGACCCACCGGGGCCCAGGCGGCGGCGGCCGGATCGTCGGTCAGCTGCACCAGGCGTGCTCCGGGAGGGATGTGCGGCCCGTGGCCCTCGACATGGTAGGTGAATACCGGGGCGCCGAGCACCAGGATGAAATCGGCGGGGCGCAGCCGCTCGACGATCGAGGCCCGATCCGGCGGCAGGAAGCCGGCAAACAACCGATGCCGCTCAGGAAAGCTGTTGCGGGCCGAGCGAGGACTCACCCACACCGGCGCCTGATGGCGTTCGGCGAGCGCGATCGTCTCGGCCCAGGCGCCGTCGCGCGCCACCGAGGCGCCCACGACGATCACCGGGTGTCGTGCGGCATTCAGCGCTGCTGCCGCGCGCCCAAGCAGCACTGGATCCCCGGCCAGCACGCGGCTCACCTCGCGCGGCTGGATCGGCACGCACGGGCGATCCCAGTCATCGACCGGCACCGACACGAACGTCGGGCCGCGCGGCGGCTGCATCGCGGTGTAGTAGGCGCGCGCGATCGCCGCCGGCACGTCCTCGGCGCGCGCCGGCTCGCAGCTCCATTTCACGTAGGGGCGCGGCAGATTGGGGGCCTGCTCGGAATACAGGAACGGTTCGAACGGCAGGATCGAGCGTGCCTGCTGGCCCGCGGTGATCACCAGCGGCGTCTGGTTGCGATAGGCGGTGAAGATGCTGCCAAGCGCGTGGCCAACGCCGATCGCCGAGTGCAGGTTGACCAGCGCCGCATTGGCGAGCGATTGCGCATAGCCGTCGGCCATCGCCACCACGATCGATTCCTGCAGGCCGAGCACGTAGCGGAAATCGCTCGGGAAATCGCGGAACATCGGCAGTTCGGTCGATCCCGGGTTGCCGAATACCGTCGTCAGGCCGAAGGCGCGAAGCAGCGAGAAGGTGGCCTCGCGGACGGTCACAGGTGTCGGATCGGAAGGGGCGGGCGGCATGCCGATGGCTCTTTAGATCCGGATCACGACCTTGCCGAAATGCGCCCCGCGCTCGACAAGGCGATAGGCCTCGGCGGCCTCCTCGAACGCGAATGTCCGGTCCACCACGGGCTCGAACGCATTGCAGACGATGGCTGCATTCATCTGCTCGAACATCGTGCGCGAGCCGACGAACACGCCGTGCAGACTCGCGTACTTGGTCATCAAACCGAAGGGATTGGCATCGCCAGTGTGGCCGGTCAACACGCCGATCAGCGCGATCTTGCCACCCAAGCCGATCGCCTGGATCGAGCGCCCCAGTGTCCCTCCGCCGCCGACCTCGACGATGCAGTCGACACCACGGCCCTCGGTCAGCCGCAGCACCTCCTGCTCCCAGGCGGGTGTGGCCCGATAGTTGATGCCCTCGGCGGCGCCGAGCTTGCGGGCGCGCGCGAGCTTGTCGTCGCTGGAGGACGTGACCAGGACGCGCGCCCCAGCCATGCGCGCGAACTGCAGTGCGAATATTGATACGCCACCGGTGCCAAGCACCAGCACGGTATGTCCGGGTTGCACCCGGCCGATCTCCATCAGGGCATGCCAGGCCGTCACTCCGGCGCAGGGCAGCGTCGAGGCGGCCTCGAACGACAGTCGCGGCGGAATGGCGACCGCGTCCTGTTCGCTGAACAGCGCGTACTCGGCCAGTACCCCGTCCGCCGGCGGCGCGCCGAGCGCGATGCGCGGTCCCGGCAGTGGCTGCCCGCAGATCCAGTCACGAAAAAACGTGCCCGCGACACGATTGCCGACGCGAAAGCGCGTGACACCGGCGCCGATTGCGACTACCTCGCCGGCGCCGTCCGACAGCGGCACGGTGTTCTGCTTGAGCGAGCCGCCGAAATATTGCCCACGCGCGATCGCCAGATCGCGAAAATTTAACGAGGCGGCGCGCAGGCGCACCAGAATCTGGCCGGCGGCCGTCTGTGGCTCGGGTCGGTCGACCCGGCGCAGGCCGTCTATCCCGGTGCTTCCGGCAATAATCTCGTACGCGCGCATCGTTTCGCTCCCTTGGGTGGACGCCGATTGAAGCCCAGTGGCCCCGGGCCCACTCGACTATTCGGGAACCTGGCCTGAATTCCCAGGGAACCGCGCGCCGCTGCTACGCGCGTATCCCGCTCGCTATGCTATACGTTTTTTCATCATTTGCAGCGACGGCGTTCGGCAGGATCCGATCAGTCGCGCGGGGGTTTGCCGGCGATGTTCAGTTCGATCTTCACGCCGTTCGGATCGGTCAGGAACAGTTGTCGCAGGCCGATACCCGGCACCAGGTTCTCGGCCGCGACGATGCCGTGCGAGCGCAGACGCGCCGTGATCGACTCATAGTCCACCGCGTTGAACGCAATGTGATCGAGCGGTCCGGTGCCCGCGGCACGCACTGAAATGGCGATGCCGGTGGCCTGGGAATGCGCGCGATAGCTGTTCCAGTCGGCGATGTGGATGCACGGGACATCGCCGAGGTAGACCCAGTAGCCCAGAAAGTCCAGCGGTGGCCTCGGTCCTACCCGCAGCCCGAGCGCATGGCAGTAGAAGTCGCGCGTGCCATCGATGTCGTCGGACAGCACCAGGTAATGTTCGAGCTGGGTGAGCGGCATTGGATCAGTTCATCGAGCGTGAGTTGAGCGCGGAAATTGCGCGCGCGTGGTCACGGCCGCGCGCTGCGCCATGCGTTCGAGCGGCCACTTGCGCATCTCGGCGTTGAGCACTTCGATACCCCACGGTCCCTGGTAGCCGGCCGCGAGCATCGTGGCGACGAATCCGCGCACGTCGAACTCGCCTTCGCCACACAGCCGACGATGCTGGGTGGTGTCGGTCGCGAGGTCCCACGGTGCCTGGAAGGTGCCGTCGTTGATCTCGATGCCGCCGAGAAAGCGTGCCGGAATGCGCGCGACGTCCTCGTAGGCGATGCCCAGTTTCACGATGTGCCAGAGATCGACGATGATACCGCCGTTGGTGGCGCCAGCGCCCGTGACCAGTTCGAGCGCGCCCGGCAACGAATGGATCTGCGCGAACGGCATCAGCTCGAACAGTACGCCGGTGCCGCGCGCAGCGGCCTGTTCGCACAGCGAGGCGAACGAGTCGATCAGCTGCGGCATCGGGCAGGGGGTATTGAGGAAATCGCCGACCTTGATGTGGCGCGCATCGAGGGCCTCGGCCGCATCCAGCAGCAGGGCCTTGCGCTGCTCGCACAGCGCCCGGCGCTCACCTTGCGTAAACCACCAGTCGGTCAGGAACTCCAGCTCGATGTGCGTCATCGCGTGATCGTCGAGGATGCGGCGCATATCGCGTAGCGAGTTGGATTTTAGCGTGTGCTCGAGATCTGCGTGCCAGATGCCGATCCCAGTGAAGCCGGCCTTGGCCGCCGCGCCGACCCGCTCCTGGAAGCTGAAATCGCTGTACTCGTGGTCGGTGTGCGGTTCAGCGCCGCCGGCCAAGGTCCAATAAGACGCCACCAGTTGCACCTGCTTTGCCATTCGCGATTCTCGTCTTTTATGTGGGTCGCCTGGAGCACCACGGGAAGATTCAACCTGGTGGTCAGTGCAACGGCCCGTCGCTGAACCTTGCCGCCGCGCCGCCGGACGAACAGCTTCCGGCAAAGCACCCGATTGCGTGGCCGACCCCGATGATAATAGGAGCGTGGATTGAGGGGCGAGCGGTTTAGCGGCATCGAAGGGCCGGGGCGCTCACGAAGCACCGCCCCGGCCACCCAGGTGCCCGCCCCGATGCCGGCTGCGTGCGAGGATCAAGGGGCCCCTGCGGCCCAAAAGCACGCGCATGCTCTCAATCTATCGTGTCGGCTACCCGCTCCCGACCACGCGCAACTGTACCCGGTGGCCGCGTCGCTTGCGTTCGCTCGGTGGCCACGTCGATTTCGCTGTCAGTCGAGCCCCGGCCTTCGGTTCGACGGAAGCTGGATTCGACGCGGCAGGGAGCCTTAGCGCCGGTGTATCTGTGCCCGACAGGAAGAGGGCGTGAATGCCGGAGGCACGCCGGGGGCGTCGCCCGGCAGACAGACCCTGCGTGGTCGGCGGGCAGAACCGGGAGCGAGTCGCGGTCGTTGACGCGAACTAGAATGCGCCGGCCGAGTGGTACGTGACATTTCGGTACTATCCTGCGCTCGGAGCGGCCGCAGAGCAGCCACGCGCGGCTCGCCATCCAGCTCGAAGGTGCCGCCATCGACTAAGGATCGCGATCGCCGCGCTGATGCTGCGCCCGGCGCGTCTACGTCGGTCGCGCGCTCGCCGCCGGCAGACTTTGACGATATCGTTGCCTGGGCGGCCGGGTATTGCCCGGGATCTGTATGAGACAGCAGGAGGTTATCAGGATCATGAGCCAGCAAAGTCTAGAGAGCTTGTTACAGACCGCCGGCAATCCGGTGAAGCTGCTGCGCAATTCGCAGATCGGCGCCTATGTTTATCCGGTGGTCCCGAGCGAGTTCAGCAATTGGCGTGACGAGCAGCGCGCATGGCGGGAGACGGCGGTGCTGTTCGACCAGTCGCATCACATGGCCGAGATACTGGTCAAGGGTCCCGATGCAGCGAAGATGCTGTCGCACCTGGCGATCAACACGTTCGCCAACTTCACGCCCAACAAGGCCAAGCAGTTCGTGCCGTGCAGCTACGACGGCTACGTGATCGGCGACGGCATTTTGTTCTACCTGGCGGAGAACGAGCTGCTGTTCGTCGGACGAGTGCCGACGGTGAACTGGATCCAGTTCCATGGCGAGACCGGCGGCTACCGGGTCGAACTTCGGCGCGACGACCGCTCGCCGTCGCACCCGCGCGGCAAGGCAGTGGTGCGCCAGCACTATCGCTACCAGATCCAGGGGCCGAACGCGACCAAAGTGCTCGAGAAGCTCAACGGCGGACCGGTACCGGACGTTAAGTTCTTCACCATGGACGCGATCAACATCAAGGGCCGCAAGGTGCGCGCTCTACGGCACGGCATGGCGGGGGCTCCGGGGCTGGAGATCTGGGGTCCCTACGAGCAGGGGGATGAGATCCGCGACGCGATTCTCGAGGCCGGCAAGGACTTCGGCCTGGTGCCGGTGGGCTCGCGCGCCTATGCCAGCAATACGCTCGAATCGGGCTGGATCCCCTCGCCGCTGCCGGCCGTTTACACCGGCGAGTCGATGAAAAAATACCGCCAGTGGCTGCCCGCGACCGGCTATGAGGGCACCGGATCGATCGGCGGCAGTTTCGTCGCCGACGACATCGAAGCCTATTACCTGACGCCGTACGAGCTCGGCTATGGCCCATTCGTCAAGTTCGACCATGACTTCATCGGCCGCGAAGCGCTGGAGAAGAAGGCCAAGACCATCCACCGCAAAAAAGTGACGTTCGCATGGAACGCCGATGACATCAGCAAGGTGTACGCATCGCTGTTCGTGCCCGGGGGCGAACCCTACAAATTCTTCGATCTGCCGATCGCTAACTATGCATCCTCGTCATATGACCGCGTAACGATGGGCGGTAAGACGGTTGGTTTCTCGATGTTCGGTGGCTACAGCTACAACGAGCGTACGGCGCTGTCGCTCGGAGTGGTGGACGCTAACATCAACGTCGGTGACGTGCTGAACCTGGTCTGGGGCGAGGAGGGCGGCGGCACCAGCAAGCCTCCGGTGGAGCGTCACAAGCAGCTCGATGTGCGCGTGAAAGTCTCTCCGGTGCCGTACGCGCGGGATGTGCGCGAGGGCTACCACGAGGGCTGGCGCACGCGTCAGGCCTGATCAGGCCTGAGACGATCCGACAGTCGGCGCGTCGTGAGTCCGGATAGCGCGGGCGCGGCCGACGCAAGTGCTATGGGTGGATCGGGGAGGTGAGGGCCGGGTCGGCCTATTTCAGGGTGTAATCGTGCTGTTGCGTGACATAGGCAACGAAGAAGTCGAAAGCTGCCGGATCGCTCATGGCGCTGCGGTTGCCGGCCTGTTCCGGCGACGTGCCCATCAGCAGGCGACGCACGGGGACTTCCATCTTCTTTCCGGTCCGCGTGGTGGGAATCGAGGGCGCCTGATAAATCTTGTCGGGCACATGGCGCGGCGTGTAGTCCTGCCGCAGAACCGTTCGGATTTTCTGCTCGAGCGCGGCGTCGAGCTTCAATCCCGGGGCGAGCTTGACGAACAGCGGCATGAAGAAACCGCCGTCCGGAAGATCCAGATTGACGATGAGTGAATCCTCGACCTCGGTCAGTCGGGCCAAGGTGCGATAGATCTCGGCAGTGCCGATGCGCACTCCATATCGGTTCAGCGTGGCATCCGAGCGTCCAAGGACCTGGCTTCGCCCATGGGCATCGATGCGGAAGAAATCACCGTGACGCCACACACCGGGGAATTCCTCGAAGTAGGTCTCGCGGTAGCGTCGCCCGGAATCATCGTTCCAGAAACGCAGCGGCATCGAGGGCATGGGCTCGGTGATGACCAATTCTCCGACCGTGTCGATGACGCTCTCGCCGCGATCATTGAACGCCTTCACTGCTACGCCGAGGGAGGGCGCCTGGATTTCGCCGGCCCGCACCGGCAGCGTCGGTACGCCGCCGACGAATCCAGTGCAGCAATCGGTGCCGCCGCTGCCGTTCGCCACCCACAGGTCACGCTTCACATTGCGATAGAACCACTGCATGCATTCCGGCGTTGCAGGGGAGCCGGCGAGCACAATGCTCTGCAACGCCGCGAGGTCGTATCGCGACGCGGGTATGATGCCGGCCTTCGACTGTTGCTCAACGTAAGCCGGGCTGGCACCGAACAATGCGACCCTGGCATCCTGCGCCAGCTTCCAGAGCAGATCGGGCTGCGGGTAGGCGGGATGCCCGTCGTAGAGCAGGGGCACGGCCTTCAGCAGCGGGGTGCTGGCAACGAAATTCCATAACATCCAGCCGCTGGTGGTGAAGAACAGCAGCCGGTCGCCGGCATGCAGGTCGAAGTGAAACGCGCCATTCTTCTGAAGCTCGAGCAGAATTCCGCCGTGGCCTTGCACGATCGGCTTCGGCAGTCCCGTGGTGCCCGATGAAAAGAGTATCCAGAGGGGGTGCTCGAACGGCACTTCGTCAAACTTGAATTTGGCGGCGGGGATCGGCGAACGGTCGAAGATCTCGGCCCACACAATCACCGATCTGCGCAGTGTTGCAGGCGATTCCGGCCGCAGGTACGGCAGGAAGATCACGTGCTGCAAATCGGTCAAACCAGCGATGATCTCATCGCTATCCCCGCGGCGATCGAATTCCTTGCCACCGTAGCGATAGCCGTCGATGCAGATCAGTAGTTTCGGTTTGAGTGGCGCCAGGCGATCGAGTACCCCGCGCACGCCAAAGTCGGGAGAGCACACGGCCCAGATGGCGCCGATCGCCGTCGTGGCCAGCAATGCGATCACGGCTTCCGGAATGTTCGGCAGCACCGCCACCACGCGGTCACCGGGCTGTATGCCCATTTCGCGCATGCGCGTTGCCAGCAGCCGGACGCGGTTGCCGAGCGTGTCCCAACTGACTGAGCGCACCGGCTGCCCCTCGCTGGCATACAGCAGTGCGTCTCCGCCGGCGGATTCTCCGCGCAGCACGTGACGCGCGTAGTTCAGCCGGGCGCCGACGAACCACTGTGCACCGGGCATGGTGCGCTTGCCAAGCACGTGCGAGTGTGGCGCAGTGCCTTCGATTTGGAAGTAATCCCAGAGTGACTGCCAGAAGGCTTCCAGATCCTGCACCGACCAGCGCCATAGCGCTGTGTAGTCGTCGAATCGCAGTCCGCGCTCGCGCTGTAGCCACTCCTGGAAGGCGGTGACGTTGGCGCCGGCGATGCGCTCGGCAGAGGGCGTCCAGAGCACGTCACCGGCCTTCACGGCCGCTCCTGCACTGTGCTGCGCCACCTCCGCTATCACGCTTTGCGGTGCTGGCGCACCAAGGGGTGGGTCTGTTGGTTGTTCAAACAGCGGTACATCACATCCTCGTTACATGTCGGGACAAAACTAGCAGGATTCTTAATGACGCGATCCCATCTGTCAACGCACCTGGCACTGTGCAGCGCCATCTGAAGGGCCGATAATTACTGCATCAAGCGGCTGTATAGCCACCATCCGCCATGACGATAGCGCCGGTCATGAAACTCGACTGCGGCGACGCGAGGAACACAATGACATCAGCGATCTCTTCGGGCTTCGCCGAGCGACCGATCGGATGGTGCGCTCCGAAACTCTCAAGGAGTGCGCGGCTGTCGGGCACCGCCCCCTCCAGAAAGCCCGTTACCACGGCACCGGGTGCGACGGCGTTGACGCGGATCCCAGCCGTGCCGAATTCGACTGCCAGCGTCCTGGTGATCTGGATGATGGCGCCCTTGGATGCCGCATACGCCACCTGTCCTGCGATCCCGATCACGCCTGAAATGGAGGCGACGTTGACGATAGATCCCGTTCCGCGTTGAGTCATTGCTTTCAGCGCTTCGCGACAGTGCAGGAAAGTAGCGCGCGCATTGGTGTCGAGGATTTCATCCCACTGCGTGGTCAAGGTCTCGAGAATCGATCGCTGGAGATGCCGACCGGCATTGTTGATGAGAAT
>Ga0302326_10009525_pt1 | contig 21193 bp, 20 predicted proteins | sample Palsa_T0_3_FD_202264 | JGI IMG/M metagenome (GOLD analysis project Ga0302326, IMG submission 202264) | Peat permafrost microbial communities from Stordalen Mire near Abisko, Sweden - Palsa_T0_3 | ecosystem: Environmental > Terrestrial > Soil > Palsa > Peat permafrost | place: Sweden: Abisko... | reverse complement strand
CACCACGGCGACGCAGCCGCTCGCTCCAGAGCGCTTCTTGTAGAATGCAAGCACGGCCCCGAGGAACGCGCGCGTCACTTTGCCGAGGAGCTTGGCGTCGTACGCGAGACGGTGACGAATCGCGTGCGGCATCGTGAGCACCCACTGCCTGAGCGGCGCCTCGGGCAAGACGCTCTCCATCAGATTCGCCGTCGTCTGCGCCATCCGCCGGCCCATGCAAGATGGGCAGAACCCTCGACCTTTGCAGCTAAACGCGACCAGCCGGCGCTCGCTGCATCCCTCACACTTGAGGTGCGCAAAGCCCCGGCAGAGAAGGCCGCAGTCGAGATAGCCCTCAAGCTCGCCGCGCACGAACGCGGGCAGCCTCGTGCCGCTCTCGGCCAGCGCCGCGTAGAGCGTCTCGACGTTGTCGCGCACCACCGCGTAGAGCGTCGTCTGCTCCGGCTTCCTCCTCTCGTAGACGAACGGCGCCACGCGCGTCGCTCGGCAACCGCCGCGCCATCACCAACTCCCGCGTTTTACCGTTCGACACCTGGCCAGGTGGCCCGCGGGCCGGCCTCAGGGCCGCCTATGAACCACCCCGACTTGCCCGGAGGCCATTTTGCGTGAGTCACGCCACCGCGGGCTAGCGCTCTAACGAACGCTGCGTCCCGTTTGGGCGTGTCTTGCAAGCCGGGGGAGCTAGCGCACGCGTCTCGCGCGCTCTGCATCGAGGTCGCGAATCGCGACCGACGAAAGCCGGCGCGCTCGCAGCTCCTCAGCGAGCACCTTTACCGTGTCCCACTCACGCGCCGCGGTCGAGCGCTCGAATGAGCGCGGCCTCCGCATCCGAAGCCGAAACTCCGCGTTGCTTGGCGTCGTCTTCCGTTGCGCGATTCGCGTCGTTTCCGCCGCCGTTCGCGACGTTTGGCGCGGACGTGTCGGGCGCTTCAAATCCTCTCGCCGACAGAGGGAACGAAAAGCCTAGCGATGGCGAAGCGTTCCAATTTCGAACGCCGGCCGTTTCCCGCGAGTTGGCTGGAAGCTTCGCGATGGCGAGCGATTCGCTAATGCGTCGGTGCGACACAACAGTTCACGTGCCCCAACCGTCGAGTCTTGGCGACGAAATCGATCGCGTGTGGTGACGACTCAAAGGGCGGGGAGCCGCCCCATTCGTGCTCCCCAAGCGGAAACCACGATGACCCGACTGGCGACGACCTCGAAATACAAGTGGCAACGCGTGCGGGGCATCATCCAACGTCGGATCGCGCGACCTTCGAGGTTGCGTACGACTGGCAAGGACGCACCTCGGTCGCCGATGGTCGTGATGGCTACGCCAAGCTCGATGTCGAACAAGTCGGCTGATACCCGATTCGCCTTCCACCATGTGCGTCGCGCCTCGAGCTGCTCGAGCGCTTCGGGCGAGAAGCTGACGTCCACTACTTGGTTCGAAGGCGCCGCAAGACATCAGCCGCGCTGACGGTCTCTCCGCGGTCCGCCTGTGCGAGACCGCGCGCGATCGATGCGTCGAGCTCGCTGGAGTCGACATCATCATCGGCCGCAATGAGCTCGACGACAGAACCCTCGGGTAGATCCGTGGCCTCGTCGAGCACGAGCCGGCCATTATGAACGCGGGCGAGCAGGGGTTGCACCATGCCAGCATAGCAAGCGATGCGCGTGCCATCGAGTATCGCCGCAAATGCGGCGACGCTACGTGGCCCAGCCTGACTCGAGCCGAGCTCATCTCGAGCTACTGGCTCGACACCGGCTCGTAGCCCGATGTTGATTTGTACGATTGTGGGTACGTTAAATCCGTCCACCCCCCCCTAGTCCTATTGAGCGACGAACACACCGCCGTCGCCGCACAAAGGACTAGAACCGTGAACCACAACACCAACAACGCCCACAACGACGAAGTCGCGCAACCGCTCGACACCACGCCGGAAATCGACCCGGCCGCCCAGCTGCCCGCCAACGACACGAGCATCGAGCTCGACGAAGGCGGGTTCGAACCCGACGCGGACGACGAGCCCGCGAACGACACCGACGACGACGACGCCTCGGAAGACGCCTTCGCCGTCGAGCGCGACCCGCGCCTCTACGACTGGCTCGAGGAGCCCGGACGCCTCGAGACGTGCCTCGAGCGAGCCGGCTACCACGCGGCGCTCATCCCGGAGGACATCCGGCGCGCAGCCTTCGAGGTCGCTCTCTGCTACCAGAAGCGCGTCTTCGATTTCGGCGACATCGCCGAGATCACCTCGTTCACGCGAGGTCTGGTCCGCCGCTCCGTCGAAACGCTTCGTGTCGCCGCGAAGCCTGGTACGACGGTCGCGTGAGGCTCGCATGCGAGCTTCACGGGAGGTAGCGGGATGGGGACCGACGAGAGGAGGAAGACGCCGCTCGAGGCGCTCGAGGCGTTCTTCCACACATACAAGCGCCTGCTCGGGCACATGGCACGCGGCATGTACAAGGGCAACGTCACTGCCGCGCAGGATCTCGTGCAGGACACGATGGTGCGCATGATCGAGCAGGTCGAAAAGGGCGAGCTCGACCCCAGCGTGGATTCGTTCCCCTTCGTGACCGAGGCGCGCAGGCACATGGCCAATCGCCGCAAGCACAACGCGAGCAAAGCCGAGAACCGCAGAACGGCCGTCGCACCGGAGGGGAACCCAGTCGAAGACGGACCGAGCTCGAAGCCGAACCCCGAGGCCGTGCTCATCGCGAAGACGGACGAGCTGATGAACGCCGAAATGTTCGACCAAATTGAAGCGCGCCTCACCGGCAACGCACGTGCGGTCTTCGATCTGTCGAAAGAAGACGTGTTCGACGAGAAGACGCAAGCCGAGCGCCTCGGCCTCACGGTGACGCAGGTCAACAACGCCCGCCGCACCATCCGCGAGAAAACGGCGGAAGTGCTAGCGAGCCACGGAATGAAGATGCCCGAGTTGCGGAAGAAGAAGAGCCATGACTGACGACAAGAAGCTGAGCAAAGCAGAAGCCCTGCGTGGTCTCTGGGCAGACCTCGAGGCCGAACGCCTTCAAGAGGAAGCCGAGAGCATGACCGAAGAGGAGCTCATCGCAGCCGAGAAGGCCGATGGCTCGCACGAGGCGATGGAGCGCGCTTACGCCAACGTCGACAAGGCGTTCGCCGAGGCCCACGCCAAGGCAGCGAAGGCAGAGAAGCCACAGAGCAACGTCGTCGACATCCGCTCCGCCAAGCGGTGGTCCACTTTGAACGTCGCCACGTCCATGGCGACTGCGTTCGTGGCGGCCGCGTGCCTCGTCCTCGTCCTTGGTCGGCTCAACAAGCTGCCGAGCGGCGCGTATCCGACGCCGACGTCCACCGCGACGGCCGCTGGTGGGCAAGGCGACCCCAAGGCCGATGCGGCCTTCCAGCTCGCTCTCCGAGAGTGTGCGACCGACGAGTACGACCAATGTCTCCGCGACCTCGACTACGCCAAAGAAGTGGATCCCAGCATCGCCACCGACGGTGCGTGGGTCTACTGCCACGCCAAAGCCACTCGCTTGCTCGAGCTACAGAAGAAACAGAAAGGAGGTCCATGACAGCCTGCCCGTCTCCCGCATAGTCCCGCCCCGCCCCCCACGCCCCGAGGTTTCCCATCCCTAACACCACAGAGCATTCGATTGTGGTCGTGCTCAAGCTCGACCAGAAATCGATACCCAAGCTGGTGGATCGAGTGACCGCCATCGTCAGTGCGATGACGGCCAACAAGTCCACCTTTCCGACGCCGTCGCCAACGCTCGCGCAGATCCAAACGGATCTCACGGCGCTGTCGGCGGCACAAGCGGCCCTCAAAGGCCACACGGGCTCCCGTGTCGATCGCGACGCTGCCGTCAAGGTCATCGTCGCCGACATGAGCCAAACACACGCCTACGTGCAGTCGCTCGCAAACGCCAACCCGGCGCAAGCGGCGACCATCGCAGGCGACGCTGCCATGACCCTCCGCACGTCGACGCGCCCCCCCAAGGCGCCGCTGGCTTCGAAGCAGAAGGTCTCCGGCTCCGTGATCGTGGTCGCGAAAGCGGTCAAGGGCGCGAAGTCGAACGAGTGGCAGTACTCGACGGACGGCAAGACGTGGATCGACTTGCCCCCGACGTCGAAGGCGACCACCACCGTGCCGAACCTGACGGTCGCCACGACGGTCTCCTTTCGACACCGTGTGCTCACCAAGACCGGCCAGTCCGACTGGGGTCAGCCGATCTCGGCGCTCGTGAACTGAAGTAAGCGCGGAGGCGGGGGCGCCACGTCGTTCACGTGGCGCTCCCGTCAAAGCGCAGGATCAGGCCTCCAAGCACACGCTCGGCAGCAAGAACCAACGGAGGGACTCCATCTCGGCCGGCATCCCCGACAAGGCGCTCGCGCTCGAGTCGGGCGCACAGCTTCGCGCCGCGAAGAGAGCGCGGGCTTCCTCGAGGTAACGCGGCAGCTCGTCGACCGACGCGCGCTCGTCGTGGTGGGGCGCGATCATGTGACCACCCTCGTAACGGATGTCGCCGAGCTTGAGCGGAGGTTCCACCGCGCCTCGCTTGTGGGTCCAGAGTCCCGTCAGATAGTCGAAGCGATAGTCGGAGAGCAGCTTGTCGCCGTGCTCCGCGACGAGCTCTACGGCCGAGACGACGTACTCGAAGACCCGGTCGTCGATGAAGTAGTTGAAGTTGATGCGCACCCATCCGGGCTTGATTCCCTCACACCCACGCGAGATCTCGCGCTCGTATTGGTGCGAGCGCTCGAGATCGATGCCGAGCAAGCGATGCCCGTAAGGGCCGGCGCACGAGCACCCACCGCGCGACTGGATGCCGAAGAGATCGTTGAGCAGCGCGACGACGAAGTTGTGATGCAGGTACCGCGGGCCGTGCTTGACGACGAACGAGACGATCGAGAGCCGCTCCGAGTGCTTGTTACCGAGCACCTCGATGTTGGGATGCTCGTCCCACGCGGCGATGGCGCGCCGGATGAAGTACTCCTCGCGGGCCGTGATGATCTCGGGGCCGATGGTTTCCTTGAGCTGGAACACGAGCCCGGCTCGAATGCTCTCGATGATGGCCGGCGTGCCGCCCTCTTCGCGCTGCTCGGGGTCGTCGAGATAGCGGTGCTCCTCGGCGTTGACGTAGCGAACGGTGCCGCCGCCTGGCACGGTCGGCACGCGGTTCGTGCAGAGCGCTCGGCGCATGGCGAGGACGCCAGGCGTACCCGGGCCACCGATGAACTTGTGCGGAGAGAGAAAGACCGCGTCCTTGTAGGCGAGCGGCTCGTCGGGCGGGTTCATCTGGATGTCGACGTAGGGGCCGGCCGCGGCGAAGTCCCAGAACGACAGCGCGCCGTGCTCGTGAAGGAGCTTCGCGATGGCGTGTGTGTCGGTCACGATGCCGGTGACGTTCGAAGCCGCCGAGAAGCTTCCGATGCGGAGCGGCCGCTTCTTGTAGCGCTCGAGCTCGGCCGCGAGGTGGGCCTGGTCGATGTGGCCGTCGGCGTCCTCGCTGATGGTGACGACCTCGGCGATCGACTCCCGCCACGGAAGCTCGTTCGAGTGGTGCTCGAATGGCCCGATGAACACGACAGGCCGCTCCTCGCGCGGGATGTGCTTCGAGAGCTGATAGCGATCCTCGAGCGCGGCGGGAATGCGCAAGCCGAGGATGCCGACCATCTTGTCGATCGCGGCGGTCGATCCGGAGCCGCAGAAGATGATGCAATCGTCGTCGTTGCCACCGAGCGCGTCGCGGATGATGCGCCGGGCTTCTTCGCGAAGGCGCGTCGTCTGGAGGCCCGTGCCGGAGCTCTCGGTGTGGGTGTTGGCGTACGCGGGCAGCACCTGCTCCCGAATGAAGTCCTCGATGAACGAGAGCGCCCGCCCGCTCGCGGTGTAGTCCGCGTACGTCACGCGCCTTGCTCCGTAGGGGCCGTGCATCGCGTGGTCATCGCCGATGACCGACCCGCGAATGAGCTCGACGAGCGGAGCAGTCGGCGGATCCGCCGCAGGCGGGACGCCGCAGGCAACGGTGTGCGGATCCGCCGCCGGCGGGACGCCGCAGGCAACGGTGGGCGGATCCGCCGCAGGCGGGACGCCGCAGGCAACGGTGTGCGGATCCGGCATGCTAACAGTAGAGCACATGCTGGAGCGCGCGGTGGTGATCGGCTCGGGGATCGGGGGATCAGCCGCCACGCTGCTGCTCGCGGACGCAGGCATCCCCGTCGTGCTCGTCGAGAAAAACCGCCGCATCGGTGGCTCCTGCTCGGGCTACGACAAGCAGGGCTTCCACATCGACATCGGCACCCACATGTTCTGCCGCGGCGACAAGGGCCCCCTCGGTGACGTGCTGAGGCGCGTCGGCGAGGGCGGCGCCATTGATTTTCGCAGGACGGACGACATCGCCGAGCTGCGATTCGCTCGCAAGGCGAGCGAGGGAAAGGACGAGATCGTCTCGGTTGCCGTCCCCGCACGGCTCCGTCGCATGCCGCGTTTCGCGTGGAACCTCGCGCGCGCCATGCAGCTGCCGCCGGTCGAGGCCCTCCGCGCCGCGCGGCTCTTCGCGCGCATCCTCACGATGAGCGACGCCGAGGTCGAATCGTGGGACGGCCGCACGCTCGACGAGTTCGTCTCGCAATACACGAGCCACGGCCCCACGCTCGGCGTCTTCGGGTTCTTGCTCGGTCTCTATTTCATCTTGCCCTTCTGGCACGTCTCCGCTGGCGAAGCGCTCCACTGCTTTCGCGCGATGGCGTTCGACAATAACCTCAGCTACCCGCGCGGTGGCAGCATCGCCATCCCCGCCACCTACGTGAAGCTCGCCGAGGCCCGTGGGGCCGAGCTCCGGTGCGGCGTGGGCGTCCGGCGGATCGTCGTGACGGATGGGCGCGCGTCGGGCGTCGAGCTGGCGGATGGCACGCTCATCCCCGCGACGATCGTCATCAGCACGTCGAGCCTGCGGACGACCGTGCTGCGTCTCGTCGGCCCGTCATACTTCCCGGCCCACTACGTCGACCGCGTCAAACGCATCCGCGGCTCGTACATCGCGGTGCAGGCGAAGATCGGCCTCGACAAGAAGCTCGTCTCGGCAGGCGCCATCTGTGGCGGCGTGGGGGAGAACGTTGATCTCATGTCGATGTCGCAGCGCGATATCGAGCGCATGTTTTCCGCCATCACCGAGGGCCGCGTGCCGCCGGTCGTGCCGTTCTATTGTCCCGTTCCCACGAACTTCGACGCGTCACTCGCTCCGCCTGGCCATCAGCTCCTCACGGCCTGCGCGGTCGCGCCCACGAGCGACGTGGCGCTCTCGGACCCCGCGCCCGCGTGGGAAGAGGCGATGATGCGCGCGCTCCGCCGCGTCGTTCCCGGGCTCGACGAGCACACGGTGTTCGTCGATCGCTTCTCCGTCGACTTCATCGAGAAGTGGATCGGAAAGGAGTTCGGGCCCGCGGTGTCGACGGCGCAGACGCCCGACCAAGTCGGCAAGAACCGCCCATCGGTGGTCTCGCCAATCCCCGGGCTCTACTTCGCCGGGTGCAACGCGGGCGCGCGTGGCGTCGGCACCGAGCTCGCCGCAGCGAGCGCGATGGAGTGCGTCGATCGCATCAGAACCCTCGAGTTTGCGTGAATGTTGCAGGCGCGAGGCCTGCGCGAAGAACAACGCATGCAGGATGCATGGAGTTGCTGGCTCCTCATTGGAGGCGGATCATGCTCATCGCCCACATCACGGACATGCATCTTCTCGAGCGGACCGAGCGTCACGCGTTCGATGTGCGCTTCGTCAGCCTCGGTCGCCGGCTCGACGCCGAGGATCGCCTCGCGAAAGCCCGCCGCGCCATTGCGACGGCGCGTGCGGCGGGCGCCGAGCACTACGTCTTCACGGGTGACCTGACGGAAACAGGCACGCTGGCGCAGTTCGAGGTGCTGGCCGAGCTCCTCTTCGAGTGCAAGCTCCGCCCGGATGACGTGACGCTGCTGCCTGGAAACCACGACGCCTACACCGCTCCCAATGTGTGGCGAGACGCACTGTCGGGATCGCTTCGCCCGTTTGCGCGCCACGCCGCGCTCGAGCCGGGCAAAGTGGTCGACCTCGGAGGAGCGTACCTCCTGCCCGTCGACGCCACCTTTCATCAGCCCGTCACGCGCTCGGCGGCCCGCTTCAACGACGAGATCGAGACGGCGCTCGCCGAACGCCTCGCCGATCCCGCGCTCTCTTCGGCTCCGGTCGTGATCGCCATTCACCATCCGCCGCAACCGCGACCGGGTCCCTGGCACTGGGTCGATGGGCTGCTCGGCGGAAAGCGCCTCCTCGCGATGATCGAGCCTCGTGAGAACGTCACGGTCCTCCACGGCCACCTGCATAAGGCCGTCGACCGGCCTCATGGTCTCGCGCGTGTGTTTGGCGGTGCCGCGGTGGTCGATGGCGGGGCCGCGGCCTTACACGTCATCGGCACGACCGACCCCACCATCTCGATCGAGCACGTTGCCTGAATCACCGCGGGATCGGAGGCTTGCCGCGCGAGCGCATGCGTTACGATGGGAAGGGGTGGGAACCTCCATCCCTCGGACGTGCGGCGACGATTTGGCATCGTGCCCGGCACGGAGCTCGTGTGGGGGACAATGAGCTTGTCGTGAGACCCAAGCGCTTCACGCTCGATGACGTCCGCGCCTTGTGTGCAAGCCGAACGAAGCATCAAGGACGTCGGACGCTTCAAGCGATGCGCTCAGCACGCGATGCTGCCCTAGCCGCCAAGTATGGCCGCGGCTGACACGAACGTTCTGCTCCGTCTCGTGCTCGATGACGACGAGGAGCAAGGTCGCGCTGCCCGGGCATTTCTTCGCCTCAACGCACCCGCATAGCGTGCGCGGCATGAACACGTCCCCCTTCGTCACATGTGCGTTTGCAATGCTCTCGCTCGCCTTGTTCCCTCAGACGGCAGCCTGTGGTGGCAGTCGCGACAGTGCTTGCCGAGAACGGCGACGAGAAGCTCGATATCACGATGGGCCGACACGCGCACTATAGATACGATGCGATCTCATCGAAGGTGCAAGACGCCGCTCGTGCTAGATGGCCTCGACCGTCAGGCCGTGTAGGGTCCGTGCAAGGGTTGGCGAAACATTGCCCAATTCTGCAATGGATCCTTGCCGTTCCATCGCATCACAAAGGTAATAACCGTGTAAACAGGGAGCCCCTATTGTTCGTCGCTCACGATAGGAGTTCTCACATGAATCGCATCTGCTCGCTCGCTCGTCAGACAGCACAACTGTGTGCGCTCACCGTCGTCATCGGATTCGCTCGTCAGGCGCACGCCAGTGGCGGAGTCGCCGACTGGACCAGCGCGGATTGCGGCGGTCAGTGTGACTGGACCATTGATCTCGGCAATCAGTCGGCGTTGTTCTGGAATAGCGGCGCGTACGTGCCGCTCAACACAACCGACATCGTCTTCTATGGCTATTATGACTCAACGACACCACATGCGGTCTTCACTGAGGACTATTTATATACAGGCTCCGGCGCTCAGGCCGTGACAAGCGGCGGTAGTGATATCTATATTACCGCCGCCGACTACCTTCTCGCATCCGCCAGCGTAAACGGCACCATCACCGGTTACCTTGATTCCAATGACGCCGTCACGGCTCTCAGCTTCACGATACCACTCATCGTGACGTTCACCACCACACCAACGAACGTTCTTCCGGGCGGATGCCACATCAGCACCACATTCACCATCAAGCCCTCGAACACGTGGATCGCTGGCAACCCCGGGTATCCGCAAACCGGCACTGCGTACGGCTCCTCGAGTGGAGCATTCAAAGCGCTTGATGACGGTGAGACATCGACGGCGGGCGTCTCAGGTTGCGGCGGCACCTACACAAACACGTTAAACAATGACCTTCAGGTAGGTTCAGCTTACGGCGGCAACGTAATTGGGATGTACTCGACAGGTACGATCTCGTACACGGGTAGTACGACAATCTACCCAGATTGATTGCCCAAATCGCAGAGCTCCGGAAAGGCTTGCGCCAATGGACGCCGCGCGTCAGTCTCGATGCGTGCGTACCGTCGTCGTGCTGTTCGTTGCAGCGTTGCCTGCGTGTTCGTGTGGTGGGCCTCACCCTTTGGAGGATGGAGGTGCCGACGTCGCGATTGAGGCGACGTCGTTGATGGACGCTTCCGACGGCTCAGCGCCGTTGCCCGATGCGAGTGATGCCGGCATGACACCTTGTGAAGTGAGCGCTAGCACGGGCAACGTAATCGGTTGCGACTACGTCGCTATCTTCCCTTCAATGATGGACAATGGCATTGGTATTGGGGCCTGCGCCGCCGTCGTCGTAGTCAACACCAACGAACAGACGCTGACGCTCTCGGTTCAGTACCAAGGCACCGAGCAGGTGCCGTACCACTCCGCGCTTATCGATGGTCACGGGCAGTCAGCAAGCTACAGCGCCCTACCGTCAGGTGATCAGGTACCACCTGGCGTTGCGGCGGTTGTCGTGCTGGCCGATCCTAGTCCGTCGGGTGATGACTGCTTGGTTCCGCTGACAGCTCCGATCGTTGATCACGCCAATATCATCGATGTTGATACACCGGTAAACGGGGTCGGCAATGCGTTTCGAGTTCAAACAAGCTTACCGGCCGTAGCGTACCAGATGTGGGGCTATACCGTAGCTGATTGGGCGCCGAATAACGTCATTCCACTGCGCGCCGCTCCATCGTGGGTGAAGCAGTATACGGACGTAGGCACCTACATTCCAGGGTGCGACGCGGGTGGAGCTGAGTTTGCCACCGGTAACGCCTGGACAGCGGCGGTCGCGAGTGTTGCCGGCACGACCGTGTCGATGCCCTCCGCACAGAACGGCACAATCTCGAACACGCTCGCCGCGTATCAGCTTCTCAATGTCGCACGATGTAATGAGTTCATTGGGCAAACTGTCACGGCGAACAATCCATTCGCGTTGTGGGTCGGCACGGCTGGATTGCAGGTGCCATCGTATGCGGACTGCGAGCCAACTGAAAATTTTCCCGCGTTGCAGGTTGCGCAGACCGCCGACTGGGGCCACACATACGCGTTCGCGCGCCAAGACAACCGCCCGCCGGCTACGGACGAGCGCACGTTCATGCGGATCATCGCCGCCGCGGATGGGACGATTCTGACGTACTCGCCGTCGGTTCCGAGTGGCGCGCCTACTACGCTCTCGCAAGGAGAGATGGGTACGTTCTGGGCCTACGATCCGTTCGTCGTGTCTTCCGGCGACGCGAATCACCCGATCTTCGTTGTGGCACACATGGTCGATCCACGGGACTTCGACTCGAACTGTCTCGAGCTAGACGCCAGCACCTATTCTACCGAGGGTTCCAACGCAATGCACGCGGCGCCATCGGTAGAACACTGGGGAACACGCTACGATCTTTTCATGCCACTCAACTCTCCTGCATCGGAACTTGTGGTTGTGCGTGCGATCGGCGGCAACGATGTGACACTCGATTGCGCCGGGACCATCACCGGATGGCAACCGATTGATACCGCCTATGAGTTCACGCGCGTTTGGATCTCGCAGGACACCAACGGCACGTTCAACCCCGTCGTGTACACGTCTGGAACATGCGACACAGGCGTTCATACGATTTCGAGCGTTGGAAGCTTCGGCGTAACTGCTTATGGCTGGATTAGTGCACCATTCAATGGCAATGCGTGGCTGTTTGGTTGGAGCTACGCGTACGCACCGCTGTCAGCACATGCGACGGTCGCAGTCGCGGACGGTGGTCCTCAATGACGAAATATCGAGCTGCTTCGTGCTCGGCGTTACCGGGCAGCCCTGGGGAGGGCCATCAAGCGTGCGCCGCAAAGCTTTTGGGAGCGGAGTCCTGAGCGCCCCGTTCGAATGCGAGCCTGACCCGTCACCATGCGACATCGCACACGCTCGGCACGAGGTGTATCCGTCACGCATCGACCTCGCACGATCACCGTGCAAGCGGCCACCTGCATAAGGCCGTGGACCGGCCCCATGGGTTGGCGCGTGTGCTCGGCGGGGCTGCAGTGGTCGATGGGTCGCCCGCGGCCTTACGTGTCATCGGTACGACCGAGCCCTCGATCGAACACGTCGCCTGAATCACCCGCGGGGGTCGAATTCAGGGTCCTGGGGCGAGGATGATCGGAAACACCACGCTCACGGTCCCCGATTCCGGCTGCGGATAGCTCAGGTTGCTAAACCCTCGCACGATGCATGACGTGACGGCCGCGTCCGGCATCGTGGTGCTCGCATCGCGCTCGGTCTTCGTCACCGAGCCATCTAGACCGATGACGAAGTGGACGGTCACCGTGCCGGCGAGCGCGGCGTTGCTGCGCAGACCCTCCACGTAACAGAGCTTGAACCGACCGAAGTTCTGCCGAACGATGCGCTGGATCACCTCGGGCGGGAGCCGCCCGTTTACCTGCGTCACGCCCTGACGAATGCTCGGAGTGCGGCCACCGAGCCGTCCGTGCCCCGAGCCGAAGCCGGTCGTCGCGCCGGTCCCATCGGAACCCCCGCTGTCATCGCGGCCCCACGGAGTGTCCGCGGTACCCGTGACCATGCCGTGATCGGTGTCGTTGCTCGTTGGCGCGCTCGACGCCGTCGCAGTGGCGGTCGGGGCTGCGCTCGACGTTGGGGCCGCCGTGACGCTCGCCGTCGCTGTGGGTGGACCCGTGACGACGCTCGCGGACGCGATGGGCGCAGAGGATGTCCCGCCCGTCTGCGCCGCAGGCTCGGAGGCGCCACACGCGCACAAGAACAATGAAATCGATGCCAAACGTTTCATGCGATCGGAATCCTCCGAAACCGCACGTTACGCTGCAAGCGATAGGTAGAGAAGCCCTCCGTCGAGCGTGAAGATCGGTCGCGTTGACGAGCGCGACCACAAGCCCATCGCCGCCCTCGAGCGCACCCCGATTTCGAGGTGATGGTCCTCATCGAACGTATAGAGCTGGATAATCGCGTTTCTGTGGTTTCTCGTGCCATCGAATGCGAGCGTTCTTCATGACGCTGCCTGCCTGAGCTTTCGTCGTCATGTCACGGGCGATGCACTTACGCCTGGGCGAAAGGAGGCAGTCATGTTGGATCTACTTTGGGCAGTCGCTGCCATTTGTGTCGTTCTTCGTAGCTTCCTTGGCGCTCTTCACCTTCGACATCACGCTTTTTACCTTACCCGTGACCTGGTCTGCCTTGCCGTCGCGCTGGAGCTTCTTGTCGCCCGTCAGGTCGCCCGCAGCTTGCTTGATCTTGCCTTTTGTCTGTGGAGGCGACGCTGGACAGGCAGCGCGTCGGACACGAGGGGTCGGCGACCGGCGATGCTCATCAGCGAAGTGGGCAACGTGGCCGGTCGTCAGCATCAGCCGTCCAAGGCCTCGCGGGCAGTGCAGGCGGCGCTGCGAGATGCTCGGTCTATTGCTCGGCGGCATTCTCTACGAGTCCGTCGGACGGGCAACGTTCTTCGTCGCCTCGGCGGCGATCATTGCGTGTGGGATCACTCCTCAAACGTCGAGAGAAACGCGTTGGCTTCGGCACGAAGCGCAGAAGCCAACGGTGACCGGTCGTGTTCGAGGCGTTGGAGCACCTCGCGGCAGCTCTCCGCAAAAAGCGGACGCACGTCGCTACTCATCGTTCGCGAACGGTCGTCGTCGACGGCCGGGCCACAAGAAGCCGCGCTCGACCACCACATGTGGAGGGGAGAGGCTGTAGAAGCGGTCGAGCGCAGCTTCTCATGGTCAGACGTCAACGTGCGTCATGGCAGCTGCGCCGTGAGGTGTATTGTGTCGTTCGTCTGCAACGTCGTCGCAAGGATGACGCCACCCCCAACGAGCACTGCAGCAGCGCCAACAGCAACCCAAAACCACGGAGAGTCATAGAACGGCCTGGACTCCCGTCTCGCCTTAGGTCGGTCGACCTCCGGCGCGACAAGCGACGTCGGCTGCCTCAAGTAAGGCCGCTCGAGCGCGCGGATCGCGTCATGCCACGTGTCAAACCGCGGCGCGTCGGGCAAGTAGCGCGCGGCATCGAACGCGCGGAGATCGCTGTCGTAGACGCGCGCACTCGTTTGGTGCTCTGCAACTGAGACCACGATGATGGCATGCACATCGAGTTTCTCTACGAGCGCGGCCAGGACCTCGCGCGATGCGGCGTCGTCTCCCTTCACCCCGCGCCGCAGCTCGGAGAGTTCGGTGATCTCGACTGGAGAGAGCGCTGGCGGAGGTTCGCCGGCGAGAACCCGCGCGCGGGCGTCATCGATGCCGGCGGGCCGAAGGACAGCGCTTTGGTAGACTCGCTGCGCGAGTGGCCACGCCGCGTCGGTCGCTCCGTCGACGGCCACGACGACAAAACCATGTCGCCGCTCGTCTGCACGTGCGGATTGGGTGATGAGCACCAACGCGGTGAAGACCAAATAGAAGGACAGACTGCCCCCAAGTCGTTGAGGGGAGGAGACCTCGAAGGCAGCCTGACCCATGTGTAACGCGTCGATCGTCCGCCACGATTGTTGCGGGGGTATGAAGAACATGTGTCGACATGTTACGGGGGCGCGGACGCTACGATGACGGTCACCGTCGTGCCTGCCTTATTGCTCGCGACTTGGATGGAGCCGCCGTGAGCGTCAACGATCCGTTTGGCGAGCGTGAGGCCGAGACCGACGCCGCCCGCCGAGCGCGAGCGGCTTCGTTCGCCGCGGAAGAACGGCTCGAAGACGTGCGGCAGATCCTCTGCGGTGATGCCACTCCCGCAGTCCGACACGACCAGCAGCGCACGGTCGTTGTCCGTCTGTGCACGCAGACACACGAGACTTGCCTCAGGTGAATACTTCGCTGCGTTTTCAAGCACGTTGTCGAGAACGCGACGAAAAAGAACGGGGTCGACGTTGATGAAGCCGAGGGATCTTGGAACGCTCACCTCAAGGCGTCTGTCGGGATACTGGGCGTGAAATCGCTCCACCGCATGCTGGCATACTGCATCGATGGCGATGCGCTCGACGTGGAGCGGAAGGCTTGTCAGCGGAGCACTCGCCACGTCGAGCCTCGCGGTCGTGACGATGTCGGTGAGGATCTGCTCGACCTCACCCAGATCGATCGCGATCTCGCCGAGCAGCGCAGGTACCTTGTCGTTGGCGTCCGCGGCAACCTCAAGGGCGACACGGATGCGCGAGAGCGGCGTGCGAAGCTCGTGGGAAACGTTGGCGAGTAGGTCGCGTTGCGCGAGCACGAGATCTCGAATGCGCTCGGCCATTTCATCGAAGGCGTCACTGAGCTCTCCGAGCTCGTCGTTGCGGCGCAGGTTGGCCCGCGCTGCCAGATCACCGCGGCCGAACGAGCGTGCGTGCGAGGCAAGCGTGAGGAGTGGACGCACGATGGTTCGGTGGGCCACGAGCGCGTTCAGGCCGAGGACGACCAGGCCGCACACCAGCGTGAGGACGGGCGGGACGATCGGGAAGTGATGCGGCATCCGTGGGGACGGCCCGTCGCTGCGGAAGCGTCCGGGACGCGGCATCGTTGCGAAGCCGATCAACACGACCGTTGCGCCGATAAGTAGGAGCTGCGCGACGCCTACAAGATACAGTCGTCGTGTGATGGACCCGGCCTTGCGCTTTCGCATGTTGGACCATTCTATGTTTGTGGGGGGCGAGGGCAGAGCATGTACCCCGCGTTACGCACCGTCTTGAGCATCTGCGGGCATCTCGGGTCGTCCTGCAGCTTTTGCCTCAAGCGCGACACATGAACGTCGATCGACCGGTCAAACGCGTCCGTGGCCGTACCGTGGAGCAGCTCGAGCAGCCGCTCGCGCCCGAGCACGCGGCCGGGCTGGGCGGCAAGCGCGCGCAGCAATGCAAATTCGATGGACGTCAGCGCAAGCGGCTTGCCGCCGAGTGTAACGGTCATCGTTGCAACGTCGACGATAAGATCGCCGACCTCGCTGCGCTCACGCGGTGGTCCAACGTGGCCACGCGCGCGCCGGTGGTGTGCGCGAATGCGCGCCACGAGCTCCCGCGTTGAGAATGGCTTCGTAACGTAGTCGTCGGCGCCGCCCTCGAGGCCGATGACGCGATCTACCTCGTCGATGCGCGCGGTGACGATGATGATAGGGACGTCGATCTGCTCGCGTAGAAGCTTGCAGACGACGAGCCCGTCCTGGCCAGGCAGCATCAAGTCGAGGACGACGACGTCCGGCTTGAAGCGCATTACCTCCGCGACGGCCTCATCGCCTCGCGTGACCAGTCGCGCGTCGATCCCGTGCGCGCGAAAGTACGTCGATGTGATGGCCGCCAGCCGTTTGTCATCCTCGACGTAGACGATCCGAACCTCTTGGGGTCCCTCCATGTACGAATCTTGCCACACGGTTGTCAACGCGGTCGGCGCCGAAACATTCCGACACACGGACGGTTACTTCTCGACACGCTCGACAGTGCGCTGCGGCGGCGTGACGGTGACGTTTGTCGGCCCAGGCGTGCTTGTGTGAAGCGGCGATGGCAACTCGAGCGGAGCCGTCGGCATGTGGCCGAGCACCTCTTTGGGTCGCATGAGCGTTTCTAGTCGTTCCTTCTCGTCGAGAGCCCGATACGTCGCCTTGATGTCTTCGAGCAGCCCGTTGGCGCGTGAGTAGTCCTTGAGGGGCTTGTAGTCGTGGTCCTCGGAGAACACGAAGTAGCGGTCGAGAAACTCCTGACGTTCTTGCATCTTGCGCTCGAAGATGGCGCGCAGGTCCGACTGCTGGCGAATGATGTAGGGCGTCAAGACGAGAAGCAGGTTCGACTTCTGCGTCGTGTCCTTCGTTTGACGAAACAGCATGCCGAGCAGTGGGATGTCCCCGAGAATTGGGATCTTGGTCTCCTGATGGGAGATGTAGTTTCGCATCAAACCTCCGATGACGATGGTCTGTTGGTCTTTGACCGTGAGCTGGGTATTTGCGGTGCGTTTTGTGATGCCCGACGGCATCGCCGGCCTCGCTGATCTCCTCAGCGAGCTCGAGTCTTACCTCGTCAGATTCGTTGAGGTGAGGCGTGATGGTGATCTTCGTTCCCACGTCTTGCCGCGCGGGGGACGCGGCGACGCCCAAGCCGAAGCTCGTGCCCGTCGACTGCCCAGTCGAGGTTGACGACGACGATGAGAGACCGCCAACGTTGGTTTGTAGGGCGATGTTCTGTCCGACGTTGATCTCGGCTTTGATGTTGTCGGTCGCGAGAATGTGCGGCGTCGACAAGACGTCCGTATCGCCCGTTGTCTGGAGGGCCTGCAAGATGAGGCCAAACGCCGGGATCTCCGTGCCCGTCGTTGAGAGCGACTCGGTTCCCGGAATGCCAGGGCCGCGGATTCCGAGAGCGAGCGTGACCACGCCTTCCGCAACCGGCACGGTTGGGCAGGAGAGCTTCGTGGGGCTAACGCTCGCATCACTTCCGCCTGGCGAGGGGCTGGGCGACTTCTGGCCGGGGTCGATAGCGGAGGTCATTTGCTACGGCGCGATTCTGCCGGCTGCAAGCAAAGCAGCACTCAGATCCTATCTGAGTGGGCGGTACAGAATCGCTATGACATGACGGCTCGCGACAAAGTAACGTAGCGGGGTGACCACAGTCCACTCGGGTATTGGCACGATGAACAATGTAATAATGAAAAGTGTGACCGTACGCTGATGGTGGCAAAGCTACACCGTGGCGTAGAATCGCAGGAGCAATGATGCCATCACCACGACCAGACCTAACCACACCACCGTCACCCGTGCACTGGCGAGCAGCTGCGCCCGACACCGTTCAGTACACTGGTGAATGCGAGGAAAGTGCGGAGGATGTCCTTTCGACTCCATCCACTCCACTGGCGGGCGCTGATCCGCGCCGCGCAACTGGAACAGTGGCCCCAACCATGCCGTCCTCTTCCCGAGTGGAGACCTCCTCAGGTTGCGGCCTATTCTACGATCCCGACGCACACGGCGCGGAGGCGTGCTCCTGCACCAGCGGCGCCGCCACAACGATCCTGGCAGCTACGTCGTCGGCGGCGCCTTGGCTTGAAAGTGGCGTGCCAGCGCCGCTCTCGCAGTCGGCGTCGACCACGGCTGCGGCTTCGAGCGCATGCGGCTGTTCCGAAACACGGTCGCAGACCACGCCGCGTCGCGCACGTCGGCCGATATCACCGACTACGGTCGCGCATCTTCGATGCATTAGGCGTGTTCTGTAGTCGGCGCGCCACGGCCGCCGCGAAACGAGCTACCTATTGGGTGCTGAAATGTCACTAGCATACATACCTGCAAACGATCGCATCGTAGTTATCGATACCGACGAGCCTGATCCAACCCTAGCAGTGCTGTACACTATTCATCTGTCGTATTATAAGTGGACAACACCGCAGACCGCGACCATAGATGGGGCGCTCGCAATAAGCACGAACCCAACGTCCACGGGGAAAGTGTACGTAGTGGGCAACAGCTTCAATCCGCTTGCGTCGGACCCATTGATGGGACGCGATCAGTTCGCGTGGCTCGCCATACTGGATACCGATGTACATCCAGTGAGCCCGCCGGGCATCCTTGTCGCTCTTCCAATATCGGTGGTGTATTCCGTTCTCGTATCGCCAGATGAGAAGACGCTTTACGTAAGCGGTGACAACGCATTCACTTTTCCAGAGACTGGTATCCTCGACATAGCGTCGACTTCGAATATTCTCATCTACGATCTCACATCGTATACGCTCTCGCCGCCGCAGTTGACTCAGACAAGTGACGTCGGACAATGGAATACATCGGCGCCAACCGAAGCGTTCCCTCCCTCGGGTACAGGTATGTGTCCTCCTTCAGGGTCCCCCGTTGCGATGGTCGCACACCCAACGATACCTGAGCTCATCTTCGCCAGCCTGTATCATGGCGGAGGAGCTGGCAGCGTACTAGCCGCAGACGAAAGCAATCTTGGCGAGTGGCTCGCGACGGATCTAGTGAAGTCACAGCAGTCGAGCAGTGACGACATAAGGTTTGGAACGTTCGTATTTGATGGAATACTAGTCAATGGATACTTCGACATCCCGCACGACCCGCTGTTCCATGAATGCACCATGTTTACCACCTACGCGTGTTTTGGGCCAGGCGGCTTAGATATCACGTCAACGGGAATTGTATGGGTGCCTGGCACTGGCGACAACGGTAACTGTATCCAATACGCGGGTTATGGCTGGGAGTTCAATTTTGCAGTCGGCGCCTTTGACACTGCGTCAAATAGCTGGGTCAGATTTTATGATCTTGCCCCCGGGCGACAGAACGACTCGAGCCCCGGTCCCCCACTAAATGTGGCACTACCACCGAACAATAGCGTCCTCTACATCGCGTTTCCCGAGACCCAACGCGTCGGTATCATGCGGCTCGCTCCTAGTGGTCTGCCCGCGCACGGAACGGGCGGATTTACTATTCAGTTCCCACTCACGTACGTCAAGAACATCGCATCCGCTGTCTCTGGGCTGCAGGTGACACCGGATGGGGCATGGCTGGTTGCCGTAGACAGTACTGGCCAATCTCCGTCAGCGCACATAATCGAAACGTCTTCACAAAGTGTAGTCCGCGATATTCTGCTTAACAAGCCCATGGATGCTGGAGCGGGGTTCCTAGGTAAGTTCATCAAGAGTGTTGCTCCTCCACCAAACAAGTACCTCACAAAGACAGAGACCGACAACTTCAAATACGTTGGTGAGTTGTATCCACATGCGCCATATGGTGGTGATCCCTGGATGCAATTCATAAACACCGGGGATGGTGAAACGGTTGGGGATCAAAAGGCCTTCATCAGCGAGCGGCCGCAAGTTGTCGGCCAAGCAGCACCTCTATCCGACCCAGGGGCTGGCCGCGGTGGCAAGGGTTCGCCAGGCTCCAGTTCAGCGTGAGTCCGCATGGGCGAATCATTTCGCTGAGATGTAGACCTGGTTTTCGCGAACCGTCGAAAGGCCACTTACGGCGGTGGCGGTAAAGTATACGCATCTGTCATCGAGCGCGACGGCTTCTGCCTGATATCCTGTCTCGGCGCTCGCGATCACAGTTACCACCCCCGACTCCTTGGTGATCCGGACGATGCTGCCTCCGCGGTCAACAAAGTAGACACTGGCGTTGTCGACAGCGATCCCGCCAAGTAAGTCCGAGTAGTCGCTGACGAGCGGTACCGGGTCTCCTCCTATTAACGGTTCACGCCAGACCGAGAGCGGAGCCTCGTTACCGCTATCGAAGCCCTCGGTAAAGACGATGGAGTCGCCATCCAACGCGAGGTCGGCAACCTTGATAGATGTAAGCTTCGTTAGCGAGGACGCCCCATCCCACGCAAACAGACCCTGCGTAGCCCCCACATAGAGCGTCGGGCCCGAAATAACCATTCGCTGCGTATTTGCAGGTAGCGGTGACAGCACCGTGACCGTTCCGTTCGTTGCGACGAAAGCGACGGCGCCCGGAGGATCGTCGGAGCCGTTGTCCCACGCATAGAGGCCACCGTTGGCGAGAATGACCGAATCCGCGTCGGTGAACGGAATCGTTGCGACGAGGTTTGGAAGGCCACCGCCCCGTGCCGCGGACATCACCTCGCTGGTGGACGAGGTGCCAATACTGTCGACCCAGAAGACATCGGTTGCACTAACGTCGAACAATGAGAGCTGCGGCCAATTCTCGTCGCCACCGCCCACGTAGTCGATCGCGCCCCCTGTGATTGAGGTGTGCCAAACGCCCTCAGAGTGAAAGTAAACGTCGCTTCCAGCCACTAGGATCTGGTCGATACCGTCAGCGTTGTCGTCGGCCCACGGCTGATGCACGATGACGCGCGTAGAAGGACAAGGTGAAGAGGAGTTCGCGTCACTAGTGTCAGCGGGTGCGTCCGCCCCTACATCGAGCGCAGTCGCCTCACGCAGGCCGTCGTCAACGTCGAGGCCGGTTCGCGCCCCACAGGCCATAACCAACGCCATAGCAACGACGCGTTCACGCACGTGCGTACTCTTAACACCACGACACCCGATGTGCACTCGGGACGGACGAGCCACCGCCGACTCCAGTCCGTGATAAGTCCAAGCCATGCTTGCTCGTTCGTCGCGTGCGCTCGCTCGTCAGCGGCTCGAGGCTCTGCGCGTAGCCGCGCGTCGAGACGCCGAGCACGATCTGTTGGGCGACGCGATCGGGAAGCGGATCACGACGACGAAGCTCCTCGATGAGCGGCAGTGCAAGCTCGCCATTCTTTCCGCGCACGCGAGGGCGTTCGACGACGA
>Ga0302326_10009524_pt1 | contig 21197 bp, 18 predicted proteins | sample Palsa_T0_3_FD_202264 | JGI IMG/M metagenome (GOLD analysis project Ga0302326, IMG submission 202264) | Peat permafrost microbial communities from Stordalen Mire near Abisko, Sweden - Palsa_T0_3 | ecosystem: Environmental > Terrestrial > Soil > Palsa > Peat permafrost | place: Sweden: Abisko... | reverse complement strand
CGCCGCGAACGAACCGACACTCCGCTGCAAGCCCTGGTCACGCTTAACGACACGCAATTCGTCGAAGCCTCGCGCCAGATCGCCGCCCGAGCCATTCTTTCCTCCGCCAGCTTCGATTCCCGCCTGGACAAGATCACCGAACCGCTGCTGGCGCGAACCTTGGCCCGCGACGAACGAGCCATCGTGCGCAAAATGGAACAGGATTTCCTCGCGAAATATCAGGCGAATCCGGCAGACGCCGACGCGCTGCTGGCAGTCGGAGAATCCAAGGTGGACAAGAAAATTCCGCCCGCCGAACTGGCGGCCTGGACGCTGGTTGCCAGTGAAATTCTCAACCTGGACGAATCACTCACCAAATGAAATCCTGCCATGAACTTTGATCCGCAATTGATTCCCATCTTGAACCAAGTGAACGCTTCGTTGACGCGCCGGCAGTTTTTCCGCAAGGGCGCCACCGGGCTGGGCGTGGCGGCCCTCACTTCCCTGCTCGGCCCGCGCGCATTCGCAGCCTCGGATAACGGCGCGGCCCTTTCGGAGAATCTTTGGCGCATCGCCCCCAAGGCCAAACGCGCCATTTATATTTCCCTCATCGGCGCGCCCTCGCAATTGGACACTTTCGATTACAAACCCGGCCTGCGCGCCCGCTTCAAGGAAGACCTCAAAGACTGGCTCAAGAATCAGGGCGAGCGCCTTACGGGAATGACGGCCGGGCAGCAGACATTTCCGCTGGCCCCCACCATGTTCAAGTTCGCGCAATATGGCCAAGGCGGAGCGTGGGTGAGCGAGCTTCTGCCGTGGCACGCCAAAATGGCGGACGACCTTTGCTTCGTTCACTCGATGCACACCGACGCCATCAACCATGAACCGGCCAACCAATTGTCTTATACGGGCTCGATGATCAACGGCAAGGCCTCCATGGGTTCGTGGATCGCCTATGGCCTCGGCTCGATGAATCATGAACTGCCTACATTTGTCGTCCTGCATGCCACCCATTCCAGTCCCTATTCGAATGTGCAGGCCATCACCTCGCGCCTATGGGGGGCGGGTTTTCTGCCGGGCCAGTACGCAGGCATCGCGTTGCGGGCCAAGGGCGACGCGGTGCTGTACCTGAAAGATGCGCCGGGCATTTCGCGCGACATGCGCCACGAAATGATGGACGGCCTGAGCGCCCTCAACGAGCGTTCCTACGCGGCCATCGGCGACCCGGAAATCCAGACGCGTACCCAGCAATTCGAGATGGCGTTCCGCATGCAAGCGAGCATACCGGACTTGACCGACCTTTCCAAGGAATCGGAGCAGACCTACGAACTTTACGGCCAGGACGCCAAAGTGCGCGGCACTTTCGCCAATTCAGCTCTCATGGCGCGCCGATTGGGCGAGCGCGGCGTGCGTTTCGTGCAAATTTTCCATCGCGGTTGGGATCAGCATGGCAGTCTTCCCCGCGACCTGGCTTCGCAGTGCAAGGACGTTGACCAGGGCTGTTACGGACTTATCCAGGACCTCAAGCAACGCGGCATGTTGGAGGACACGCTGGTGATTTGGGGCGGCGAATTCGGACGCACCATCTATTGTCAAGGCAAGTTGGAGGAGGCGGATTACGGACGCGACCATCACCCGCGTTGTTTCACCATTTGGATGGCCGGCGGCGGCATCAAGCCGGGATTTGTCTATGGCAAGACGGACGAGATGTCATACAACATCGTGGAAAACCCGGTCCACGTCCACGACCTGCACGCGACTATTCTGCATCAACTCGGGATCGACCACGAAAAACTGGCCTTCAAATATCAAGGCCTCGACCAACGCTTGACAGGAGTGGAACCGTCTAAAGTGGTGACGGATATTTTGGCGTGAGGGTGGGCCGCCGTTGTGGGCTCGCCGGCCTCATTGCAGGATCAAGATGGAAGTGGCTGGCCGTAGATTCGCTGGAAAAGTTGGCGTTTCAATTCCTCTGAAGGAAGCCCGGCGGGCAGCGAGGCCAGCACCATCGCACGAGCGGCATCGAACATCCGCACTCCCATCAGAAAGCGTTCTTCGGCGGAGAGAGCCATAAGCTTTTGCCGGACCATTTCGGCGATTTCTGGCGAAGTGTCAGTCATGGTTTATTTCTTCATTACCGGTTCCTTTTTCTCTACCTGCTCGGCCACCGGTGAGGAAACCCATCCGCGATCAATGTCACAATGCGGCAGCGATTTTTGCAAGGCGGCAGCGCCCGCGTCCGTCACCTGGGTTTGCCAAAGGTGCAGGTTTCGCAGGTTGGTCAAGCCTTTCAAATGTTCCAACCCGGCGTCGGTGATGGGAGTATCGTAGAGGTTGAGATACGTCAGCCGAACCAATCCGCTCAAATAGGCGAGGTCGGAGTCATGCACCTGCGTGTGTTCCAGATGCAATTGGGCCAGGTTTGTCAGCGACTTCAAATTGGCCAGGCTGGCGCCGGAGAATTTCGTGCCGGCCAGATTCAGGCTCACCAGACTCGCGGCGTCCTTGAGTTGCGCCAGCGCGGCATCGATGTTGTGGTCGCCTTGCGAGCGAAGATTCGCCTCGTGCCAATGCAAGCCCGCCGCCACGGGCCACAGTTCGATACCCATCGCCTGAAGGCTGGCGGCGGCCTTCACCTCCGCCGCGCCCGGCTTGAAATCGACCGCGGGGACATCCGGCGGCCGCGACGGCGTTTCCTTGGTGGCTTTGGCCAGCGCGGCTTCCGGCCAGGACGCGCCTTGATTGATCCAGTCGCGAATCAGATCGGTTTGGGCCTTGGTCAGGACATCGCCTTTGTTCGGCATGACATCATCGCTGCCATCGGGCAGGATGATGCGACGGTAAAGATCGCTCTTGGCCGCGTCGCCGGCCACCAGCACGATGCCGTCGTCGCCGCCCTTCAAGGCCGCGGCCTTGGAATCCAGGCGCAGCCCGCCCTTCTGCTTTTCGGGGCCGTGACAGGAAATGCAGGACTTCTCAAGAATGGGAAAGACCTGGGCGCCGAATTCAACATTGGCGGCGGCCAGAGCGAGGCGGGCATTGCAGACGAACAAAGCCAGCGACAAAACGAAAGTTTTCATGGGCAAATCATAATTTGCCCGGCAGAAAAAGGGAATGAGGAAATGAGTGAAAGTAAGAACAAAAAAAGATCGGAGAACAAAATGTCACCTCCATGGTTTTGTACGAATTTTGCGGGTTTGGCCGCTGCCCTGATACTCGCGGACGCGGGCCAGATTGAGGCGCAATTGCTCATCAACGGCGCGGGCGCGACTTTCCCTTATCCCATTTACTCCAAATGGTTCGAGGCCTACAGCAAGGTCGATCCCTCCGTCCGATTCAATTACCAATCCATAGGTTCCGGCGCCGGCCAGAAACAGATTCTGGATGGCACCGTTGATTTCGGCGCTTCCGATGGGCCGATGAGCGACCAAAACCTGGCCAAAGCGCCGGGCAAAATCCTGCACGTCCCCACCGTGGCGGGGGCGGATGTCATCGCTTATAATCTCCCCGGCGCGCCCAGTCTGCGTCTTGACGGCCCGGCCATCGCCGACATTTTTCTGGGCCACATCACCAAATGGAACGATCCGCGCCTGTCGGGCCTGAATCCCGGCGTGGTCCTGCCGGAGTCGGATATTCTCCTAGTGCATCGCGCCGATGGCAGCGGCACAACTTACATTTTTGTCGATTACCTTAGCAGCGTGAGCCGCGAGTGGGAGAAGCGCGTGGGGCGCGGCATGGCCGTCAAATGGCCGGCCGGCCTTGGGGCCGAAGGCAATGAAGGCGTGACGGCCCAGATCAAACAGATGGCCGGAGCCATCGGATGCGTCGAACTGATTTATGCCACGCAAAATCAACTGCTTTGCGCGAGTGTCAAGAATGCGGCGGGCAACTTCATTGCGCCGTCCGTTCAATCGGTCAGGGAGGCGCTGGCCACGGTGACGATTCCCGCAGACTTCCGCTATTCGATGGTGAACCCGCCGGGGCCGAACGCCTATCCCATCGCAGGAACTACCTGGCTGTTGGTGTACCAGCAACAACGCAACGCCGAGAAAGGCCGGAAAATGGTCCAGTTCCTCGAATGGGCCATGAAGGAAGGCGAACAAATGGCTCCTCAACTTGAATATGCGCCATTGCCGCCAGATTTAACAAAACGCGTGCTGGCCGAAATCGGAGGCATCCGGTATTAAGTTTCCTCGCGTTGATGCATACCGCCGCTGTCAAACAAAGCATGGGTCTGGCGCCGCCTTCCAAGGCGGGCGATGCCGCCTTCAAATGGCTGACGTGGTGCATGGCGATGATGATTTTCGTGCTGGTGGTCCTTCTGGGCTGGGAACTGTTTCGCGGCTCCGCGCTCTCGCTTAAAAAATTCGGCTGGAGCTTCCTGGCCAACTCGGATTGGGACCCGGTCAACGGCAATTTTGGCGCGCTGCCTTTCGTCTTCGGCACCTTCGTTTCCTCCGTGCTGGGCCTGATGCTCGCGCTGCCGCTCAGTTTGGGCGCGTCAATTTATTTGACGGAATGGGCGCCAGGCTGGGTTGGGCAGCCGGCCATGGCCCTGATTGAAATGCTGGCCGCCATTCCCAGCGTCATCCTTGGGCTTTGGGGAATGGTGGTGCTCGTGCCCTGGTTGCGCGCCCACCCGTATCCACTGATGCAAAAGGCGTTCGGCTTTCTGCCATTTTTTGGCGGACGCATCAATGGCCCTTGCGTTCTTTCCGCGGCGGTGATCCTGGCCATCATGATTGTGCCGATCATCACTTCGATCTCGCGCGAAGTGTTTCGCGCCGTGCCCGATTCGCACCGCGAAGCGGCCTTTGCGTTGGGCGCGACCCGCTGGGAAATGATTCGGCTGGCCGTGTTGAAGGGATCGAAGCGCGGCATTTTTGCGGCGGCCATGCTGGGCTTGGGCCGGGCCTTGGGCGAAACGATGGCCGTGACCATGGTCATTGGCAAAAGCACGGTGATTGCTTCCTCGCTCTTCGCGCCAGGTTGCACGCTGGCCAGCGGTCTGGCCACGGAATTTGGGGATGCCTCTGATGACTTGTACGTAAGCGCGCTTTTTGAATTGGGACTGGTGCTGCTGCTGGTCACCATCGTGACGAACATTCTGGCACACGTCCTGGTCGGCGCAACGGGCGCGCCCAAACACGCATGAATCAATGCCTGGACAAACAACGCAAAGCCATGAGCGCGGTGGTTTCCACCCTCTGCTTTTTGTGCGCGATGATGGTGCTCCTGCCGCTGGCGCTGATTCTTTTTCACCTGGTTCGCATGGGCGCGGGCGCGTTGAATTGGAATTTCCTGACACAACTGCCCGGCGGCGGCGGCATGGCCAATGCGATCGTTGGCAGTTTTGTTTTGGTCATGCTGGCGGTGTTGCTCGGCGTGCCTGTGGGAGTGCTCGGCGGAATCTACCTTTCTGAATTCGGTTCGCCCCGGCTCAATTGGGCCGTGCGTTTTGCGGCCGACATTCTGAACGGCACGCCGTCCATTGTTTGGGGCATTCTCGTCTATGCGTTGATGGTGGTGCCGATGAAAGGCTCTTCCGCTTATGCGGGCGGGGTCGCTTTGGGATTAATCATGATCCCGCTCATCATTCGAACGACCGAAGGGATGCTGGCGCTGGTGCCGGACAGTTACCGGGAAGCGGCCTTGGCCCTCGGCATCCCCAAATGGAAAAGCGTCCTGCACATTGTCCTCAGGACAGCAGGAAAAGGGATCATCACCGGGATATTGCTGGCCTGCGCGCGCGTGGCGGGCGAAACGGCGCCGCTGCTCTTCACCGCGGCCGGCAACCAGTATTGGAGCCACAGCCTGACGGAGCCGATTGCCTCGCTGCCGCAGCAGATTTATACTTATGCCAGGCAGCCTTATGTTGACTGGCACCGCCAGGCGTGGGCGGGCGCGCTGGTGCTGGTTTTTTTCGTGCTGGCCTTTAACGCGGGCGTGCGCTTCCTCACGCGCGGTAGAAATCCTCCGTTGGCAAAATGACGAAAATGACGTGATATTGTTCCATGCAAACCTATTTCGATGACGATCTGGCCCGCTTCAAGGAGAAGCTCCTGCTCATGGGCAGCTACGCCGAAAGCGCCGTTAGCCAGGCCGTTCAATCTTTGGTCGCGCGCAACGACGAGTTAGCTCTGAGGGTCCAAGCCGACGACGACTTGATGGACCGACTGGAAGTGGAGATCGACGATTTGGCCATTAGTTTGCTGGCCAAGGCGCCGCTGGCTTCGGACTTGCGGCTGATCACCGTGGCCATGAGAATTTCGCAGAACCTGGAACGAGTCGGCGACGAAGCCACCACCATTGCCCGGCGCGCCACGGAATTGAGCCAGGAGCCGCCGCTCAAAACATTTGTTGACATCCCGCGCATGGCCGGCATCGCCCTGGGCCTGCTCAAGGAGGCGTTGGATAGTTTCGTCCGCAAGGAGCCGGAAAAGGCCCGCGCCATCGTTCCGCGCGACAAGGAAGTCGATTCCATCAACCGGCAGATATATCGCGAGTTGTCGCTCTGCATGACGGAGAATCCCGCGACCATCGGCCGCTGCCTGAATCTGATGACCGTTTCCAAAAGTTTGGAGCGCGTGGGGGACCACGCGGCCAACATCGCTGAGGAAGTGGTCTATCTGTGCGAGGCGCGCGACATCCGACATGAAATCAATCGCGCGTCTTTCTAAGTAGTGGGGTTTGTTTTCAGAATCCATTCGGCGATGTCATCGATGACGCTTTCGGCCACGTGACCGGGGTGCTCGTATTCGCCGGGAGTGCTTTTGCCCTGGCCGGCCATGAAAAGATGGTTCAGTTCTGGATACAATTTGAACGTGACACCCGGTCGCGAGTCAAGTGCTTTTTTCCAGCCAGCGAAATCCATCTCTGTCACCTGATAATCCCGTCCGCCTTGCAGGATGAGCAAGGGCATGTGTAATGATTTGACAGCGGTCAACGGGTCGTGCTCGCGCAGGTCCAGCCAATATCCCGGCGGAACATGCAGCAGGAGCCCCGGGGCAGATGCATCGGCGGCCGTGAGCTTTTTCACTTTGGCCACTTCCGCCAGAAGTTCGTCGAGCTTGGCCTGGCCCTCTTCGGATGACTGGCCGCCAAGTGAGAGCAGATAGCGAGTCTGCTCGACCATAAGGTCTTCCAAGTGACGCGTCGCGCCTGCCATGATGATCAGTCCGGCGAGATTCGGGTCCGCCTGGCCGATTCTGGGCGCGACCGTTCCGCCGAGACTGTGGCCGAGCACGAAAATGCGTTTGGGATCAATGCCCTCGGTTTTGCGCAGTTGCGCCGCCGCGATCACGGCGTCATCGATGGACTCTTCTTTCACCGTGAGTTGACTGAGGTTCGTCCCAACGAGTTTGGCGCCGTGTTCTTTGGTGCGTTTTTCGTAGCGCAGAACGGCAACGCCTTTGGTCGCCAGCCCCCAAGCCAGATCGCGGAAGGGCTTGTTGGCCAGGATGGTTTCATCGCGATCATTTGGCCCGGAGCCGTGGACCAGCACCACGGCGGCCACTGGATGATTGACACCGGCGGGCATGGTTAGGGTGCCGGGAAGACTCCATTCGCCGGAACCGACGGTAAAGTCCTTTTCGTGAAAAGCATCCGCCTTCGCATAAGGCGGCGGGGCGGAGGGTTCGGGCGCGGCCTGGCTGGGAACAAAAAAGAGGCCGGCGATCTTCTTCTGGGCGTCGAAAACTACTTTGGCATCCAGGTCCGCCTGTTCGAAATGGCAGGTTACGAATACTATTTGATAGCCTCCCAAACCTTCCACCCGCGTTCGGATCTGTTTCTTGAAAGGGCCTGCCTGCTGTTGGAGAGTTTGCCAAACCTCCCGCAGTTTTGACTCGGGCAGGGCGCTTTTCATGGTGGAATCGAACTGGGAAACGCCTCCGGCGAAATCCTCCTTGACCAGCAGCTCCACGAATCGCGAGGCGGCAGAAACGAGATCGCTGGAAGGGGAGTCTTGCGCGAAAGCCACCTCCACGACGGCGGCCAATAGGAAGGCGGCGATGGTGGCAAGAAAAAATAGGGATGTCGCACTGTTAAACATGTTCGATCTTTCTAATTGTGTCTTCATAAATAACTCTGCCCGCCGATTGTTACCTGCATGTTACGGAAATGTCCTGTGTTCGATAAAACACGCTCTCATACGGGCGCAAGTCAACTCTCGCGCTGGTCATTTTGAGCCACATTTTCACAAAAAATTATTTTCTAGGCGTTATTCGGCGTTATTAGGCGTTAGCAAAGTGCCGGCTCGTAAAATCCCGCGAGCATACGCACATCATATATTTTTTCCATGCCTATCCGGTTGATTGACAAAGGAACCCCTCTCCCTGCCCTCTCCCCGCAAGGCGGGGAGAGGGTGGCCGCAGGCCGGGAGAGGGGTTCGTGTTTGCAGGATCAGAATTTGTCAATCAACCGGATAGGCATGATTTTTTCATTTTGACCAGCTTTGACTTGGTTTGACCCGCCTTGACCAGCTTTGACTCGGTCAAGGTCTGTAACGCAGGTTTCCAAACCTGCCGTATCGCCGACTTCCAAGTCGGCTTCACGAAGTTTCGGCCAGCGGGTTGGAAAACCCACGGCACGGCAGACTTGGGAGTTTGCGCCGCCGCTGCCACTATCTTTTTTACATTCATGCAACGATATTACCATAAGCCCTCAAAAACAAAAAACCTATGGTAGGTTTTTTGGCACGATTTTTTTTGGAGGCGCACATTCGCCGGAAGATTTTGCCAGCCAACAACTTATAAACGCAAAAAACCACTAAAACGTGAAAAAGTGCAAATTAAAGTGCTTTTTTTCCGCGCCCGACCTCCCATTTTCCTGCCAAAACGCCCGAAAAGAGGCCCTTTTTCGCGGTCAGTCCATTTTTTTGTAGGGTAGCCCAAGTTCGGTTAAGCATTGATAGCGAGTCATTTACAAAAGTTTTTGCAACGACGCCTTTTCGGGCCAAAACGTCGTTCCCCGCCGCGCAGGGGCGCAATGCGCCCGATCTTGCCAAAAACGGATTTTCGCCCAACGTCCCTCATTTCTGAATATTTCTATTGCTAGCGGGATTTGCGTCTGGTTAGCATTTAAGACAAATTACGATTTTAAGGCCTGCGAGCATGCTGAAAAACGACAGAACCGAATTAAACTACGCGCAATTGGTGAAAAGGGCCCGGCACCTGGACGCGGCATCTTATCCCAAGTTGAAAGTCGCGCTGCTGGCGGATGTTTCGACCCAACATTTGGTCCCCCTGCTGCGCGTTCTTTTCGCCAGCCACGGAGTGGATGTTGTCATCCATGAGGCCGGCTTCGACACGGTGGAAGTGGAAACGCTGAACCCCAGTTCGGAGCTTTACTCCTTTGCGCCGCAAGTCATTGTCATCCTGCGGTCGATCATGAGGCTGAAAAGCAGCTTTTACCATGCTTCCGGCAATCGCCGCTCTTTCGCGCAGATCCAGGCCGATGGAATCGAGGCGGTGTGGAGCGCGATTCGAACGCATTCCCAGGCCGTGATCTTACAAAGCACCTTCGTAGTGCCGTACGAACGACCGTTCGGGAATTTTGGCCGTTTGGTGGAGGACGACCTGGGTGGGTCCGTGGGCGAGCTGAATCGCGAGATTTGCCAGCGAGCGCGACTGCACCCAAGCGTCTTGATCAATGACATTGATTATATCGCCGCCTGGGTGGGCCGCCGTCATTTTCTTGATGAAAAATTGTGGGGGCTGGCCAAGTCGCTGTGCGCCCTTGAATTTCTGCCGGATGTCGCACAAAATATTATTGACATCAGTCTGGCCTCCATGGGCCGTTCGGTCAAGTGCGTGGTTCTTGATCTGGATAACACGCTTTGGGGTGGGGTTGTCGGTGACGACGGGTTGGAAGGAATCGGACTCGGTGACCTGGATGAGGACGGCGCCTTCCGCTCTTTTCAGTATTACCTGCGCGAACTATCGGCGCGCGGAATCATTCTGGCGGTTTGCAGCAAGAACAACGAAGCTGTCGCTCGCGAGGTGTTTCAAAAGCATCCCGGCATGATTCTCAGGGAGGAACATATTGCCGTGTTCATCGCGAATTGGGAGGACAAAGCCGCGAATATTCGGCGCATTCGTGAGACCCTGAACATCGGTTTCGACACCATGGTATTCCTGGACGACAACCCATTTGAACGCAACCTGGTCCGCCAGTTGATTCCAGAGATCATCGTGCCTGAACTGCCAGAAGATCCGGCCCTTTATGTGCGCGCCGTTTCTGAACTGAACCTATTTGAAACGGCCGCCCGGTCTGCCTTGGATTCCGGCCGGAACGCCCTTTATCGAGACCAGGAAAAACGCGAGACGGAATCCCAAAAATTTGCGACCGTGGACGAGTACTTGCAATCGCTGGAAACAACCGCGCGCTGTCAACGATTTGAATCGGCGACGTTGGGCCGGATCGCACAATTGATCCAGCGCAGCAATCAATTTAATCTAACCACCCGACGCTATTCCGAGGCGGAATGCAAAGCGATGATGGAGAATCTGGAGGACTATTTCCCATTCACTCTTTCGCTCCAGGACCGTTTCGGGGATTTTGGCCTCATCAACGTCGTCATCTTGCGGTCGCGGCCAGAGGAGCGCCTGCTGGAGATCGATACCTTCCTCATGAGCTGCAGGGTTCTTCAGCGGGGAGTCGAACAGTTGGCGATGAATAAAATCTTCGATTACGCTCGACAAGAGCGGTACGAAAGCGTCGTCGGCCATTATATTCCAACGGCCAAAAACTTGATGGTGAAATCGTTTTTCGAGCAGTTTGGTTTTCACCGAACGCAAACTTCGGAGGAAGGCGCGACCCAATGGCGCCTGGAGCCGGCGGAATACGTTCCGCGCAAGGTTTTCATCGAAGAACCATTTGCCGAAACCGTTTGAACCACAGCGGCCTTTGCTTTTATGACACACCCCGAAATCCATCAGAAACTCACCTTGGTGTTTCGCGATCTTTTCGACGATCCGACTCTTGAAATTTCAGACGCCACGACGGCCAAAGACGTTGCGGGATGGGACTCCATCATGCACGTAACGTTGATCGTCGCGGTGGAGAAAGCCTTCGGCATCTCCTTTACCACCAAGGAAGTAAAGACATTGGCGAATGTTGGCAGCCTCATCCAATTGATCGCGAAGCGAGTCAAGTAAATGTCCTTTCTTTCCTTTAACTTCGCGCTCTTTCTTGGACTTGCTTTGCTGCTTTTTCATCTTGCGCCGGCCCGATGGAGGCCCGGTCTGCTGCTGGGTTTTTCCTACGCTTTCTATCTCAGTTGGAGCTTCATTTATACAGTTCTGCTGGCAGCCGTCACGGCAGGCGTTTATGCGACCGCTTTGTGGATTGAAGGCCGCCGCACCGAGCGCGGCAAACACGCCTGGATGGCTGCGGGGGTCATGACGCTTCTTATCCTTTTATTTGCCTTCAAGTCGGCCGACTGGTTCTTTCACGAATTTTTTTCACCCCTCGGGCGCGCGGATTCCAACAACGCGGCGCTGGTGGTCGTGCCCCTTGGATTGTCCTACTACGTATTCAAGATGGTAGGCTATATTCTTGACGTTTACTGGGAGACACTCCCCGCTCAACGCAACTTTGTGTCCCTGGCGCTCTATGGGGCTTTTTTTCCTCAAATTGTCAGCGGGCCTATTCAAAGGGCGCAGAGTTTTTTCGATCAAATCGACAAGATCAAGAGTCCAGACGCCGGCGAATTCGTGATCGGCCTTAGACGCATCCTTTTCGGCCTGGTCAAGAAGGTCGCCATTGCCGACCGTCTGGCGGTGCTGGTTGAGAACGTCCACGCCAAGCCGGCCGGGTTTTCGTCCCTTGAACTGCTGGTGGGCGCTTACTGTTATTCGATTGAATTATATACCGACTTCTCGGCCATCACCGATATCGCCATTGGAATCGGGTTGTTGTTTGGGGTCAAAGGACCGGAGAATTTTGATCTTCCTTATTATTCCCCTAATATTCAAGTGTTTTGGCGGCGGTGGCACATGTCCCTGACGACATGGCTGGCAGATTATCTTTTCACGCCGCTTCGGATGTCGTTGCGCAACCTGGGAACGGCCGGTCTGTGTCTGGCCATTTTCATCAACATGGTCGCGATAGGGATTTGGCACGGACAGACTTGGACATTTCTGGCATTCGGCATCGTCAACGGAATCTTTCTGGTCGTTTCAGTGCTGACACTCAAGCAACGCAATCATTTTTTCAAGGGCCGGCCCAGGCTGTCTCGCGTGCGCGAGTTTGCCGCCCCGCTGTTGACCTTTCATTTGGTCGTCTTGACGCACATTTTTTTCCGGGCCGGGACCCTCGATTCGGCCCTGCAGTACATTGCGGGGCTGATTCCCGGATGGGAGAGGAGCGCCATCCCCGCCTTACGGTTGGATCTGTGGTCGTTGGGGATTTCCGCGCCTGCCTTGCTGCTTTGCGCCGGCGCTTTTTTAGCCTCCGAGGCTGTGACCTGGGCCATGCGGCGGCAATTCTGGATCGATTGGTTTCGTGCAACGCCTGTTTTGTTCCGTCGGGCCTTGTATTATGCTCTCATTGCGGCGGTCTTGCTCCTGTTCCAGGGGACGGGGACGTTCATCTACGCCGGATTCTGAGATGAGAACCAGACTGACGCTTTGGCTGCTGGTTGTGCCCGTTGTCGCGTGGGCGCTTTTTGGATTTCTTGGCGAGCGCCTATCTTCAAGTCTGACGGCCCGGTTCGGTCCGAGAATCGTCGCCAGTGGCGACGGCAAATTTACCGAACCCCAACCTTTCGTCAAAAGGCGCCTGAAAGAGTTCGCCGAGCTGGTGACAGGCGCCAGCCTTCTTATCTTGGCGCATAGGAGGGTTGCCGCCGTCGCTCTCCAGCGCCTGCCAACGCCCGCGCGTTGGATAGCCCAGGGCTGGAGCGCGTTCATCTGCCTGAATATTTTTGCCGCCCTGGCCGCCCACACGGTTCTTTTTTGGACTCTTCTCTATACAGGCAAGATTCATATCAACAATTATACCCAGTACCGCATCAAGCAGGGTTTGTTGGAGGAGGCCGAGGCGCCCAGCCAGGCGCTGCTGATGGGCGCCAGCCAGACGCGCGCGCAAATCGACGCCAGAGTGCTTAATAAGCGGCTCGGCCGGAAAATTTGGACCACGGAACTGCACTTCCCAGGAAGTTCTGTGTACGACATGGTTCTATGTTTGGAGCGACTTCCGAAGGTTCGTTTGGAGTACATCATAACTTATTTTAGTGAGGGTAATATTTACGGCGGACATGACAACCAGCGGGTGATGTACTTTTTTGGGATTCGGGATTTGGCCGCCTATTGGACACTGGGACCAGGCAAGCCCGGCTTTGATCGCAATTTCGTCAGCGGCTTAATGAAGGATATTTTTCCGCTCTATCGGGTGTGGGGGCCGTTCGTCGATCGCGCTCAATTCTGGCAAACCCAGAACCTGAAGCAGGAGCAATACAACGCCTCCCTGGAGAACGATCTGGTCGAGCGGGCGCAACGCGCCGCCAAGTCTTACTCCATGGGGCCGGAATCGCGCTTCCAAAAAAGGGCCTTTACGACCTTTGCCAAAATGTGCCGTGAGCGGGGCTGCCGGCTGGTTGTTTGTTGCGGCCAGTCCAACCCCATTCTTGATCGCGCTCTGGACCCCGCCCTGCGCCGCGACATGATGGCTTTTTTGCATGAGCAAGCCAGGCAGGATACCAACATTATCCTGCTGGAGGAGTCTCAATTGCCGCGGCAAGTTGAAGGCGACTATGAAGACCTGACCCACGTGAACGAGGCTGCCCGCGCGCGCTTTTCGCAATATCTCGCGGAAGCGCTGGAAAAACTGACGCGAGCCAACTCCCGCCCGGCCGTTGGCACTTCGGCCTCCGGCCATAACAACCTGAAAAACAGCTTGCCATTGGTAGATGATTGGCAAGCATTCGTTGGTCATGCTTTCTGACTTGCTGGTCGGTTTTTATCGCGTGGTTCACGGCCGTTTGCACCTGCCGGGCGCGGGTTGGCTTATCAAACGCCTTGCCCCTATGCTCCCGGGCCTGCAAACGTATCCGTGCCCCGTGCCGGAGGTGGGAGTGGCCGTGCTCGATTTTCGCGAGGTGGAAGCCTTTGGCATGGTCAACCTCTTGCTGGGCGATCTTCAGAATGATGCCAATCTGTATCGATGCCTGGAACTGGCGCTCCAACCCGGAGACGTTTTTTGGGACGTGGGAGCCAACATTGGCACGGTGTCAGGACACTTCGCTCATCCGCGCTTTCGACTTTCCAGCCTGCACGCCTTTGAGCCAAACCCCGGCCCGTTGAAAACCCTCCAGTCTTTATTCTCGGCCAATACTCGGTGCGTCGTGCATCCCTTCGGCTTGGGGGATCAAGATCAGACGATCAGCATGAGTCTTTCTTCGGCTGGGAGTTGCGTGGGATCGATGGCGCGAGATTTCCACGAAGGCAAACAGATTCAGGTCCAAGTCCGACGCGGCGACGCCATGCGGCGCGAATTGCGATTGCCCGCTCCCCACGTGATCAAGATCGATGTAGAGGGATTCGAGCCTAGCGTGTTTGGCGGCTTGGTGGAAACCATCGCCGAGCACCGTCCCATCCTTGTGTTTGAACATCTCTTTTTGTCCGATGAACAAATTAGGGGGCTGGTGCCCACGGACTATATGCTTTATTTCATTCAAGACGACGGGTCGATTACAACCGATTTTTCCGTGCGGCGAAAGGGGCATGACTCAATTATTGTGCCGACAGAGAAACTTGCACGGGTCAAAATCGAACCAGGCCGCGCCTGAGATGCTCTGCCGTGCGCAAGAAGGCTCACGGTTGGAAAAGTGAATTCAGCCGTCCCTTCCATAGAAAAGTCGGATGCTCCACATGATGGACTACCCGGCCATTCGCGCCGCCCAAAGTATAGATGGCGTAGTCAAATGGTCCTTGCCGGTAAGCGCCGCGGATCAGACGGTTGAAGCGATGCCGCCACACCAGCGCCAGCGCCCACTTCCGCGCCCATGCCGGGGCCATTCCCGCAAGGAGATTTTTCTCGCGTTGACCATCGGGAGACACGCCCAAATTGTCGCCAGTGTCCGTAAAGGCGGAAAGGAATTTTCCCAGGACGCCTATGCGGATGCCCTTATCAAGGGCGCGCACGACCCATTCGGCGTCTCCAGCCATGCGCCAGTTGGTGTCGAAGAAGAGACCATGTTGGTCCAGGATAGACCGGCGAAAAAAGGTTGAGCAGGTAAACGTGGGCAAATGGGATACCATAACGTGATGCTTCGAGGGTTTCTGGACCTTGCGGTAACACATGAATTCCCCCTTTGGATCGATCACCAGAGAATGGCCAAAAAGCATCTCCACGTCCGGGTGGCGCTCAAAATAGCCCCCCACCGCCTGCAAGGCCCCCGGCAGGTATTGTTCATCGCAATTCAAGTAGGAGAGTATTTGGCCCGAAGCTCGCCGCAAGCCGCGATTGACGGCATCATACATGCCCGCGTCCTTCTCCGAGTAGGCCTTCACGCGCGGGTCCATCAGAAGCCAATCAAGGGTGCCGTCGTCCGAGCAGGCATCCTGCACAATATGCTCAACCTCAACCCCTTGGTCAGAAACCGAGGCCACGCAAAGCTTAAGCCATTGCGATTGTCGGAAGCTGGGAGTAACGACCGAAAAGCGCATGGGATCAACCCGTCGTCGCCATCACCAAACCAGAGACAGCGGTCGTGGGGACGGCTTTTGGGGCCTCCTTGCGGCACACTCCATTATTGAGGCTGACGCTAATACCTAAAATGCCAAGAAAAGCCACAAGCTGCACGTTCAACGCGCCGAAAACGAAGAAGAAAAACACGCATTGAGTCAAGAAATAAGAGAGCAAAACGCCATTCACCTGTTTCAATCGGGCATCGCCAAAGCGATGATTGCAATAGAGCACTTTGATCCCCGCTCCCAGCAGCCAGAAAAAGGCGACCAAGCCCAATAATCCAAACGGAACCAGGACCGAAAGCAGGCCGTTATGATAGTCGCCCGCATACAATGCTTCTTCGTAATTGGAAATAGCGCCCGTTCTAGCCGCCAAAGTAGTCATATCCAGTTCGACTGGATCAAGCGCATACCCCTTGCCTAGAAGAAGGTATTTTGGAACTTCCGGCCACACCAGGCGCCAAATTTGGAAGCGCCATTCGGAGGATGCGTCTGTATCCGCGCGAACATCGGCATTGATGTCCAGCGGCAGGAAGGCCAGGCTCCGCTGCACGGCGCGAGGCATCTTGTTGGCAAAGAACAACGCCGGCGCCAGGACCAGCATGGCCAGCAAAATCATGGCCGGCAGCAAGTGTGTTTTCCAAAGGCCCTCTATCAAGAACTGAATGAAGAACAAGGCAAATAGAAACCCGACGAGCGAACGATAACCGCTGAAAAGGCCGGCTACCATGACTGCGATCAACAGCAACCACCTCCAAGGTTTGTTCCATTCGAACATCCGACGAATGCCCCAGCGCGTCAGGATAAAGGCAAGAAGGCCGGAAGCCGCGGGTCCCAGCCCGCCGAAGCGCTCAATCACGTTCTGCCCCCAGTCTGCGGCCACCTGGCTTCCCACGCTGTCCGGTGAAATGAAATAATAAAGCACGTAAAAGGCCGGTCCCAACGCGTAAATCAAATTACCCATGGCAAACGATAAAGCCGAAAGAAAGAACCATTTCACGGTTCGTTGGCTTTTGCCGATCGAAATCCTTTGGGCCGTCAAAGCAAAATAGCCCATAAACGCCCCCAAGAGATAAATGTATTTCTTTCCGCCGTAGCCGGAGCCGCCAAGAATCTTCAAACCTATTCCTCCCCGCACCCACGCGGTCACCAGGATAATGACGAGCAAAAATACCAGCGGTTTCAGCAACTCCGGCACGCGGATAAACGATTTAAACCCAAGCACATAGTTCAATAAAGCAATTCCAAAACTCGACGCCGCCAGGACCAGCCAAAGCTGAGGTTGGCCGGGGGCGAAGCCCACCACGAACGCCGAATTCCAGGAAATAATGAGTAACGCATGATTCCACTGGATGAACAACGGAAGCGCGAGGCAAATCAAAACAAAACCCAGCGCGGCGACGCTGGCCGTGTCCGGCGTGGCCACCAAGTAACCCAAGACCAACGCCAGTGGGATGGCCACGATGTAAGCGAGGACAAGGCGTGAAAGATTGCTCATATCTTTGCGTTCAGATTCCGATCCTTAAGCCTGGAACGGTGGCGACTTGGGAGGAGGATTGCATGAATGACATTCCGAGTCGAGCCATAGAGCATCAAGCAGTCGCGAGCGGCGCGGCGAGTGACGTCGAAAGAAAGGTCTTGCGCGCCATAACTGGCCGGCGGCATACCCCTCCATTAAGGCTGATACTGAAGCCCAAGATACCCAGGAACACCGAAAGCTGCGAGTTAAATGCACCGAACACAAATATGAAAAACAGGCATTCCGTTACAAAATAGCAAAACAGAGTCATGTTCACCCGTCTCAATCGGGCATCGCCATAACGGTAGTTGCCGTACATCACTTTGATCCCCGCTACTAGCAGCCAGACAAAGGCCGCCGTTCCGAACAAACCAAAAGGGATCAGAATAGAAAGGGGGCCGTTATGATAGTCACCGGACAATTTCGAACTTTCGAATGCGCTTAGGATACCCATTTGAGCACCCATCACGGTCAAATACAATTCCTCTGGATCAAGAGCATATCCCTTGCCGATAAACAAATACTTTGGAATCTCCGGCCAGATCTCCCGCCACATGCCGAGGCGCCAATCAGTGGATGCTTCCGCATCCGCACGGATGTCGGGATTGATGTCCACTGGCAAGAAGGCCAAACTTCGCTGAACGGCGCCCGGCAACCTGTTGGCGAAGAAGAGCGCCGGTACCAGGCACAATATCCCCAGCAAGACCAGGGCCGGCAGCAAGGGAGTTTTCCAAGTGCCTTCCACCACGAACTGAACGGCAAACAGAAGCAGTATAAACAACAAATTAGAGCGAAAACCGCTTAACATCGATCCAGCCAAAGCCAACATCACCAGCAGAAACCTCCAAGGTTTGTCCCACTCGAAAAGTCCACGGATGCCCCAGCGCGCAAGGAGAAAGCAGAGCAAAAACGACCCGGCAGGACCAAAGCCCCCGAGGCGTTGCAGCAGATTATCGCTCCAATCGGAGACAACCTGCCCGCCCACGTTCGCGGGGATGAACCAGAACAGGAAGTAAGTCACCGGCCCCATCGCGTAAAGCACATTGGCCACGGCGTTGGTCGTTCCTGCAAGGAAAAACCACTTCGCCGCCCGCGCGGCCTTGAGCAAAGGAATGGGTTGTGAAATCAATGCAAAATAACCCATGATCGCAATCAAAACATAAAAATAGTTCTTTCCGCCAAAGCTGCCGCTTCCCAGAACCCGCATCCCCAACCCTCCCCGGATTTTTCCCGTCAAGATCACCACCAACGCCAGGAACAGAATCGGTTTGGTCAATTCTGGGGCGCGCAGGAAATCTCTATGGCCCATAAAGCGATGAACCACCGCCATGCAAAAGGTCAACCCCGCGAAGAGGACCCAGAGCTGCACTTGGCCAGGTAGAAAACCCGCCACGAATACCGAGTTCCAGGAGAGGATCAGCAACCAATGATGCCATTGGATCAAAAGCGGCAAGACCAGAACAAGCAAAATCATTCCGACCATGCCGACGGCGGCCACGTCTGGAGTGGCCACCATGTACCCCAGCACAAGGGCCAGAGGAATCGCCACGGCATAAACTAATAAAAGTCGATGAATTCTAAACATTTCGTCCGCTTTAGCCTGCCGGAAGGTCATCCCTCCATGCAAGCGGATTCTACAAGAGATTCCGCAACAGAGGTCTGGCCTTGCGGCCGATTTTTGGCCACCATGCTGCCAATGACTGGCGGTATATCCAGATGGTTGGGCGGGGCAATCAGTGTGGCGCGGCGCAGTGGCTCCGCCCTCTGGCGTTTCGAAGCGCGGCTTAAAGGCGCTCAATGTGAGGGAGGCGTGATTTTTTGGGGTCGTCCATTGATCAGCCTCGCGCCGGATTCAATCCTGTCTTTGGGGCGAAACGTTCAGTTGGCCAGCGCGTTACGCTCCAATCCGCTGGGTTGCTTTCAGCCGTGTGTTCTCAGGACCTTGGCTCCTCAGGCGCGCCTCGTCATGGAAGCGAACTCCGGGGCCAGCGGCGCGGTCTTATGCGCGGGGTTATCCGTTGAGATTGGCGAAGGCACGCTCATCGGCTCCGGCGCCATGATTCTGGACAATGATTTCCACATTCTCACGGATGGCGGATGGCGCGAAGAGATGCGCTCCAACGCCCGTGCCATCCGTATCGGACGCGAAGTGTTCATCGGCGCGCGCGCCATCATCCTTAAAGGAGTCACCATAGGGGACCGCGCGACGATTGGGGCCGGCGCCGTGGTCACGCGAAATGTGCCGGCGAACTGCGTGGCCGCGGGCAACCCCGCTTCCGTTCGTTCCACTCGTTCTGCCGTCGGGTGATGATCTGAACTTTACACCAACACCCTGTTCTGCCAGCGTGGCTCGAAATGCAAAAAACCTCATGAGGCCGTTGACCGTCGCGTGGATTTCCGATTTTCCTGTTGAGTGGCTTCCAGATGTCCCCGAATCGCTCCGGCAATTGCCGCGCCGGCACCCGGCCATGTGGGAATTGGTTCTGCTGGGGGAATTGGAAAACAACCCGGCCTTGCGCCTTCATATCCTCGTGTTGCGCTCGGGGATTGAACGATCCTTTTCATTTGAGCGCAATAACGTCACTTTTCACATTTTAAAATATCGCGGTGGAACCCGAGCTTCAACTTTTTATTGGATGGATACCTGGCTCCTGCGAAGGGCCTTGGGAAACATTCAGCCGCATCTCGTCCACGCTTGGGGCAACGAAAAAGGCGCGGGTCTGGTGGCGGCTCGTTGCCCCTTTCCTTTTCTGATCACCATCCAGGGACTTTTCAACTGGTATCGCGAGCATATCCCCATGCCGTTTCACGATAAAATATCCGTTTTGGCCGAGCAGGTAAGCCTTTCAAAAGCTGTCCATGTCACCGTCGAATCGAAGTTTTCCGTCCAATTCGTTCAACAAAAGTGGCCGCAGCTAAGGGTTCATCAAATAGAGCACGCGCCGAATTGGCTTTTCCACCACATTGATCGCCAGCCGGACTCCGGGCCGATCCGGTTTGTGACCACCGGCACCATTTGCCGCCGGAAAGGGTCGGATCTTCTGCTCATGGCTCTCCATGAATTGATGTCCGAACTGCCGTTCCGGTTGGTGGTGATAGGCGATCCGGATGAATCTTTTCTGGAGCCATTGAGAGGGAGTCTGTCCCCGGCATTGTGGCGGCACGTTGCGTTTAAGGGCCATCTTCAGCCGGCGGCAGTCGCTGACGAACTTCGCACAGCGACCATGATGCTGTTTCCGACCCGAGTGGACAACAGCCCAAACGCCGTCAAGGAGGCAGTCGTGGCTGGCGTGCCGGTGGTGGCGAGCGATGTTGGCGGCATTCCTGACTATGTGATTCCGGGACAAAACGGAGTGCTCTTCAAATCTGGGGACCTTGGCGAATTCATCCAAGCCATTCGACTGGCCTGCCGACATCCTTTGTTTCAATGCGGCCGCGTCGCGCCGGAGTCGCTGACGGCCAGCCGGACGTACTTGTCTCCCAAACGCATGGGCGAACGCTTTTTGGAGGCTTATCAGGCGGTTCGGGGCACGGGCTAGCCCATGTCTCAAACGCGGCCGCGAATCGCAGCCAGCAAGAATTGTCGCGGGGCCAGCGGCTGACCTTGGAAACCGCGGCGCACCGTAAACCAGGTGTTGCAGGCCGTTTCCGCCACCAATGGCGCGGCCAACAAGCCCCAAAGGCCAAAAAAGGGAGTCAAAATAAGGCTGCAAGCCATGACACCGAGCCCGGTGAGCAGGTTCACTTTGAAAAATGGCACGACGTTTTCAGTAAAGGCCAGTGCTCCAAACTGCATGCAAAAAATGCCTTCCGTCACATAGATCAGGTACAACGCCAAATAAGGACCTGAAAGTAATCGCGTATGGGTGCCCTTCCATGCCAATAAGGCATTGCCCGCAATAAGAACTATCAAGCCCATGCCAACAAATGACAGCATGACCAAAGCCAGCCGCCTGGCGAATAAGACCGCCATTTCAACCAACCGTCCTTGAGTGCGCAGCATGGCA
>Ga0302326_10009523_pt1 | contig 21199 bp, 18 predicted proteins | sample Palsa_T0_3_FD_202264 | JGI IMG/M metagenome (GOLD analysis project Ga0302326, IMG submission 202264) | Peat permafrost microbial communities from Stordalen Mire near Abisko, Sweden - Palsa_T0_3 | ecosystem: Environmental > Terrestrial > Soil > Palsa > Peat permafrost | place: Sweden: Abisko... | reverse complement strand
CACCTCGATCGGCGCGTCGAGATCGTCGTCGACCGGGCCGGCGGCCGCCGATGCGCCGCCCTGCTTGGTTTCCCAATGTTCGATGACGCGCTGCAGCGCGTCGGGCCGGCGGTTGAAAACGAGGTCGTCGCACAGTTCGCGCTCGGTCGAGTCGAGCTCGCCGTACGGCGTGATCTCCTTGGCATTGACGAGCGCCATGTCAAGCCCGGCTTCTACGCAGTGGTGCAGCATGACCGAGTTCAGCGCGGCGCGCGCATGCGGCTTGAGTCCGAACGAGACGTTGGAAACTCCGAGCGACGTGAGCACACCCGGCAGCTCGCGCTTGATGAGCCGGATGCCCTCGATCGTCTCGACCGCCGAATCCAGGAACTCCGCATCGCCCGTTGCCAAGGTAAAGGTCAGCGCATCGAAAATGAGCGCACCCGGCGGCAGCGCGAACTCGCTCGTGACGATAGCGTGGATACGGCGCGCGATTTCCAGCTTGCGTTCGCGCGTTTTGGCCATCCCCGTTTCGTCGATCGTGAGCGCCACGACGGCGGCGCCGGCGGCGCGGACCAGCGGCATGACGTCGTCGATGCGGGTTCGCCCGTTTTCGAGATTGATCGAGTTGACGATCGCCCGGCCGGGATAGATCTGCAGCGCTTTTTCGATGACCCGCGCTTCGGTCGAGTCGATCATCAGCGGCGCTTCAACTGACTGCGCGAGCCGCTTGACGACCGTCGCCATCTGCTCGTCCTCGTCGGCGCGTTCGGTGAGCGCCGTGCAGATGTCCAGAATGTGCGCGCCGCCTTCGACCTGCTCGCGCGCGACGAGCACGATCTCGTCATAGTTTTCTTCGAGCAGCAGCCGTTTGATCCGGCGCGAACCCTGCGCGTTGATGCGCTCGCCGACGATCGTGACCGATCCGTCTTGCTTGAGGGCGACGGCCGTCATCGCTGAAGCCGCAAATTGGAGCGGCTTCTCGACCGGAGGCCGGCCGGTCAAGCCCGCAACTCCCGCGGCGAATGCGCGGATATGGTCGGGCGTCGTCCCGCAGCAACCCCCGATCGCATTGACGCCGAAGTCGGCGACGAACGCGCAGAGCTCCGCAGCCATCTGCGCCGGACGCTCGGGATAGATCGTCTCGCCCTTGGGCCCCATGAGCGGTAAGCCCGCGTTGGGGATCACGCTCACGTAACAGCGCGAGTTTTCGACGAGGTAGCGCACTGCGTCGCGCATGTGCGTCGGTCCAGTCGAGCAATTCAAGCCGATCACGTCGATCGGCAAAGCGTCGAGCGTCGCAGTCACCGCGCGGATATCGGTGCCCAACAGCATGCGGCCGGTCACGTCGAGCGTGGCCTGTGCTTGGATCGGAACGCGCCGCAGCCCACGCTCGAATTCGCGAACGATTCCAGCGATCGCGGCTTTCATCTCCAGCAGGTCTTGGCTGGTCTCGAGCACGAGCAGATCGACCCCGCCCTCGACCAGATATCGCGCTTGTTCGCCGTACAGAGCGACGAGCGAATCGAACGTGATTTTCGACAGCGTCGGATCCGACGACGAGATGAGCATCCCGGTCGGGCCCATCGAGCCGGCGACGAAGCGCGGCCGGTCGGCGGAGTCGTAACGGTCCGCGGCCTCGCGCGCGAGCCGCGCACCGTCGCGGTTGATCTCGGCGACCCGATGACCTAACCCGTATTCGTCGAGCTTGAGCCGCGATGCCGTAAACGTGTCGGTCTCCACGACATCCGCGCCGGCCGCGAAGTAGGCAGCGTGGATACTCCGGATGAGATCGGGCTGGGTCAGCACGAGCGCTTCGTTGCAGCCGTGATAGGCTGCGCCGCCGAAGGCCGCGTCGTCGAGTTCGAGATCCATGATCTGGGTGCCCATGGCACCGTCGAAAACGAGGACCCGGCGGTCGAGGGCGTCGAGGTAAGGCGAACGGATCATGCCTAGGTATTCGGTGGATCGGCGGCAGAACAGACGTATCCTGTCTGATTTTACGTTCTATCTGCGAAGCGGACTCATGAACGGCCCAATGCGTCGGTCGAAGCGCGCACCACGGCCATCGCTCGGGGTGAGCTTGTCCATTTTACCCTGAGAAGCTACTATCAGACATGGTGCTTCGGCGCTCGCCCGAGCTGCTCGCCCGCGCAGACGCGGCAGCCCATGCAATCGCGCAGATCCCGCCGCGGGCTGCGCTTGCACGCGAGATGCGTCAGGTTCGGCGGGCCGAGATCTTCACGTCGGCGGCGCTCGCCGGGAGTACGCTCAGCGCCGTCGAGGTAGACGCCCTCGTCGACCGCGGAATTGCCCAGGGCAACCACGCCTTCGACGACTATGTCCTCGTTCGAGGGTACGCCGACGCGGCGCGCTGGATCGGCGACGCGCGGGCGTATCTGGCGGGCGACCCTCGACCGGTCCTCAGCGTGGACGAACTGCGTCAGCTCCACGCACGCGCGGCGGCCGGCTCAAACGTGCGCGGCGGCGCCTGGCGACAGGCCAATCCCACGCCGAACGCCGGCATCGTCGCGCCGGCCGCGTGGCTCGTCGCCCGCGAGACCACCACCCTGGTGGATCGCTTCGGCCGAGGTCCGCAAGCGGACCCGGTGGCCATCTGGATCGCGCGGTTCATGGGCCGCTTCGCGCGGCTGCGCCCGTTCGAGGGGGCCAACGGCCGGACCGGACGACTTGCCGCCAACCTCATGCTGCGGCGCCTGGACTTTCCCCCGCTGGTGCTCGAGAGGTGGGATCGGCGGCGTTTTCCCGCCGCTCTCGCCGCCGCGGAGACCAACGATCCGAGCAGTCTCGCGGCGCTCATCGCAGCAGCGATCGTCCGGACGTGCAATCGGCTGAGCGCGGTCGGGGAGACGCAGGGCGATCCGATCGAGCCGCTGCGCGACATCGCCGGAGCCGATTACACCGCGCTTGCCAAGGCGGCACAACGCGGCCGCCTGCGCACGATCGTGCGTGGCGGCCGCTATTACACCACGTCGAACTGGATTCGCGAGTACCGCTCTAAACGCCGGTCTGCGCCGGTTCCCCCGACGGCTCGCCCAACGTCGTGATCGCGCCGTTCCCGCCGTTCTTGCGGCGCGGCCGGAAACGTTCCTCGAGACCGACGATGAGGACGTAGAGCACCGGCACCACGAACAAGTTGAGGACCGTCGAGACGAGCATGCCGCCGAACACGACCGTTCCCAGCGAGTTGCGTGAAGCGGCGCCGTTGCCGGTCGCGATGACCAGCGGGAAGATGCCCAAAATGAACGCGATCGAGGTCATGAGGATCGGCCGCAGCCGAGTTTCGGCGGCCCGCACAACTGCGTCGCGAATCGAGTAGCCCTGCGCGCGCAGTTGGTTCGCGAACTCGACGATGAGGATCGCGTTCTTCGACGCCAAGCCCACGAGCATGACGAACCCGACCTGCGCATACACGTCGGACACCTCAAACGTGTGCGTGAGTCCGGCCAGGAAGAAATTGCGGATGAAGATCGCGCCGAGCGCGCCCAGCAGCGCGATCGGCACGCTGAGCAGGATGATGAGCGGATCGATGAAGCTTTCGTATTGCGCGGCAAGCACGAGATATGTGAAGACGATGCCCAGCAGGAAGATCAGTGCCGCTTGGCTGCCGCCTTCAACCTGCTCACGCGAGATGCCGCTCCACTCGTAGCCGAAGCCCGGTGCGACCGTCGTCGCAAGTTTCTGCATTTCGGAGATCGCGTCGCCTGAGCCGTGACCGGGAGCCGGCTGACCGTTGATCGCGACCGCCCGGAACAGATTGAAATGCGTAATGACCGGCGCCGTCTTCGTTTGGGTTTGGGTCATGAGCGCCGAGATCGGGATCAGGCCGCCCCCGGTGCCATTGTGGACGTAGATCTGCGCGAGATTGCCGACCGTTGCGCGGTACGGCGCGTCGGCCTGCACGTAGACCCGATACGAACGATCGAGATAATCGAAGTCGTTCACGTATTCGGAGCCCAGGAACACTTGCAGCGACGTAAACACATCGGTCAACGAAAGCCCCAATGCCTTGACCTTGTTGCGGTCCACTTGCGCGACGAGCTGCGGGCTGTCGACCGTGAAGGTCGTGTAGACTTGCGAGAGGATCGGGTCTCGCGCAGCCGCGCCCATGATACCGTACGAGGCGTACGCCAGCGGGACGATACCTTTGCTGGCGCGATCCTCGAGTTCGAACGAGATACCGCCCTGAAAGCCGAGCCCGGAGATTGCCGGCGGATTGACCGGGAAGGTCGACGCGTCCGGGATGGCACTCAGTAGACCGTACAGCCGGCCGACGAGCGCGCCGGCACCATGCGGTCCGCCGCCGCGCTGGGCGAGCGGGACGAGCCGCGCGAACATGAGTACTTGGTTGGGACCGTTACCGGTGAAGCCGAAGCCGCCGACGTCGAACACGTCGGTGACTTCGGGCTGTTTGAAAAGAACGTTTTCGATCTTTTTGCGGGTGACGAGCATCGTATCTGCCGAGGTGCCCTCGGGCGCCTGGGATGAGACGATGATAAAGCCCTGATCTTCATCCGGCACAAAACCCGTCGGCGTCGATCGGAACAGGAACGCCGTTGAGGCCAACGCGATCACGAACAGGACGGTGATGATCGGCCAGAGTTTGATCACGCCGGGAAGCACCCGATCGTAGCGGCTGCGCGCGCCGTTGATGACCCAGTTCACACCCTGGAAAAACCGGTTCTTCGGCCGCTCGACGCGCCCCAACAGCAGTGATGAGAGAACCGGCGTGAGCGTCAGTGCGTTGAACAGCGAGATCGAGATCGAGATCGCGATCGTCAGCGCGAACTGCTTGTAGAGCTGCCCCGTCGTGCCCGGGAAAAAGCCGACCGGCACGAAGACCGCGAGCAAAACCAGCGACGTTGCAACCACGGCGCCGCTGATTTCGCGCATCGCTTCGAGCGCCGCTTGATACGGCGGCATCTTCTTCTCTTGGATGAAGCGGGCGATGTTCTCGATCACCACGATGGCATCGTCGACGACGAGTCCGGTCGCGAGCGTCAGGCCGAACAGCGTCAGCGTGTTAATCGAGAATCCGAGCAGTTTCATGAGCGCGAACGTTCCGATGAGCGAGATCGGAATCGTGATCGACGGGATGAGCGTCGTGCGCCAATCCTGCAGGAAGAGATAGATGACCAGGACGACCAGGAATATCGCGATGATGAGTGTCGTCGTGACGTCTTTGATCGACTCGCGCACGAAATCCGTCGCGTCGAACGCGATCGAATACTTGACGCCGGCGGGGAAGTTCCGTTGCAGGCGTTCCATTGTCGCCTTGACGTCGCGCGAAATCTGCAGCGCGTTACCGTTGGGCAACTGCTGGATACCGATTCCGACTGAAGACTGGCGGTCGAAGCGCAGATCCGTGGAGTAGTCTTCGGCGCCCAACTCGGTGCGGCCGACGTCGCCGACGCGCACGAATCCGCCATCCGGATTGACGCGCAGGATGATGTTCGCGAACTCCGCCGGCGTGGTCAGGCGGCCGGTCGCGCGCACCGAAAGATAGTACGGCGTGTGGCCCGTCGTGGGCGACGCGCCGAGCGCACCCGAGGCGACCTGGACGTTTTGCTCTTCCAACGCCGCCACGACGTCGGCCGCCGTCACCCCGTTGTCGGCCATCTGCTTGGGATTGACCCACAGCCGCATCGCGTACTTACGTTCACCGAAGACCTGAACGTTGCCGACGCCCGTAATACGCTGCAATTCGTTGGCGATGTTGAGGTCGACGTAGTTGCTCAGATCGGTCGAGGAGATCTTGCCGTCGGTCAACATGCCGATCGCCATGACGAAGCTCGAAGCCGAGTTCTTGCTGACGGTGACGCCGGTCTGCTTGACCTCGTTGGGGAGCCGGCCGTTGGCGAGATTCACCGCGTTCTGAACGTCGTTCGTCGCCTGATCGAGGTCGCGGTCCAGATCGAAGACGCACGAGATCGAAGTCGTGCCGTCGTTGCCGGACGTCGAGCTGATATACCGCATCCCTTGAACGCCGTTGATCGATTGTTCGAGCGGCGTCGTCACCGATGCCTCGACCGCCTGCGCGCTCGCGCCGGTGTAGGTTGCCGAAACGGTCACCGTCGGCGGCGCGACCACCGGAAATTGGGCGATCGGCAGCAGCGGGATAGAAACTGCTCCCAATAGCAAAATGACGAGCGAACAGACCGACGCGAAAATTGGGCGCTTCAGAAAAAATTCGATCACGCTGTTTTGGACCTCTGGGTGAGCGAAGGGGTTGCTTCGTAGGCAAAACGTGCGGCGAGCAAGGCGCGCAGCCGCCGTTTCCCGCGCCGGATCCGGGTTGCCGCCGTCGCGGCCGGTATACCAAGCCGCTCGCTCACGTCGCGAAAGCGCAAGCCGCCGATGAGGTGCAGCGCCACCGGCACTTCGCTCGCCACGATACGCTCGACGCTGCGGGCTTCGGCGTACGCAAGTGCTTCATCTTCCGCCGACGGTGCGGCCGGCGCGAAATTGGCCGCGTCGCTATCGATGAGCGGCCGGTGGGCCGCTGCAATGGTCAGGGCCTTGCGCGTGGCAATCCGAACGAGCCACGGATAAGGATCGGTATCGGCGCGGTAGCGGTCGTGTGCCCGAAAAGCAGCCAGGAACGCGTCCTGTGTCGCGTCCTCGGCATCGTGTTCGTTACCAACAATGCGCCGCGTAGCCCGCCGCAAGCGCGGAGCGTAGCGCGCATACCACGCTTCGATGTTGGACCGGGCCGAAATACTGGTATCCATCAAGCAAATCGGTTATACTTACAAAAGATGGTAGATGTCAAGTATCGGTCGAGTGTCTGGCGCGCTTTCATCGATCTGCTGCGCGGCCAGAAATTTTGGATGAATCAGATTGCCGACGATTTCGGCATCACTCCCCAAATGGTTCAGGCGTTGAATGAAGTTCCCGCGGGCGGCTCGATCACGATGAAAGATTTAGCCGGCGTCATGTGGTGCGACGCCTCGAACGCGACGGGTATCATCGACCGGCTCGAAGCGCGCGGACTCGTTGAACGGCATCTGTCGGACCGCGATCGGCGGATGAAGTGCGTCGTTCTCACGCTTGCCGGCAAACGGCTGCGACGCAAGCTCGAGAGCCGCATGAGTCAATCGCCGCCGGCCATCGCGGCGCTGTCCGAGGCGGATCAACGCGTCCTGCGTGAGATTCTCGAGCGAGCACTCGACAACGCCAATCGGCAGCGCGCCGAGCGCAACCTTTAGGGCACAGCCCGCCAGGCCTAACCGGCGATGAGATCGAGCGCGGCAACGTCGCCAACCACAGTACCGGCGGCGTTCGAGACGACAGCGCGCGCGTGTGCCTGCAGGACACGCGTTTGGGCTTCGTCGAGGGCGCCGAGTTGACGGAGCAGCGCCAACGCCGCGGGCGGCGCAGCGCGCGCCGCGCCGTCGACGACTTTGAGTACGAGGCCGATCCCGCCGTCGAGCAGCGCGCAGGCATGGACCGCTTCGGCGCCGGCCTTCCCGACGATTCGGCCATTGCCGGCCCGCACGAGGTCGGTATCGAAGCGCTGGGTTCCCGCGATATAGTCGGGCTCGGCGACGATGGCGGCGCGCACACGGGCCAGCGCCCCGGCGTCGCGCGGGTCGAGCTGCTCGAGTGTGGCCAGGCGCGCGAACGAACGCGCCGCGTTCCGCAGCGAGGTGGCGTAAACGGGGATGCCGCAGCCGTCGAGCGCCAGATTATCGGCTGTGAACACGTCGTCACTCACCCGTTCGCAAAGCGCCAGGATCGCGCGCTGCGCCGGATGGCCGGGATCGAGATACCCCTCGAGCGGTGCGCCCAGTACGCGGGCGAGTGCGAGAATTCCGGCGTGTTTTCCCGAACAGTTGTGGTGCAGCGTCGACGGCGCTTCGCCGTTCGCCCGGAGTGCCGCCGCCGCCGGCGCGTAAAGGGGCGAGTGAACGCCGCAGCGCAGGTCGTCGGCGGTCGCACCGATTTTGGCGAGAATGCCGCGAACCGCTGCGATGTGAAACGGTTCGCCGCTGTGCGACGCCGACATCACCGCGAGTTCGCGATCGTCGAAGCCGAACCGCTCGACCGTACCAGCGCGAACGCCGGCCGCCGTGATGAACGGCTTGGCCGACGAGCGTAGGAACACCGGTTCGTCGATCGTGCCGAGCGCCAGCAGGACGTTGCCCGCTACGTCGCTTGCACATGCCGCGACGGCGTGAATCGATTCGAGCCGCGCGCCGCGACGAACGCCGATCAACGGTACGCCGCACAGCATCCCCGGCCCCAATCCGCCCGGACTCGAGTTCGCCGCGAACCCTATACCAGGGCCGGTTCGAACACGTTCGCTTCGAGTTCGGCGAAAAGCGGGCTCGAGAGGTAGCGTTCTCCCGTGTCACAGCCGATGACGACGATCGTCTTACCCCGAAACTCGGGCCGCGCGGCGACTTGGAGCGCCGCCCAGACGTTCGATCCAGTCGAGATACCGACGAGGATCCCTTCCTCGCGCGCGAGCCGCCGCGACGTCGCGATCGAATCGTCGAACGATGCCTGGATGACTTCGCTGTACACATGGGTGTCGAGAACCGATGGAATGAAGCCTGGTGCAAAGCCCTGCAGCTTGTGCGGGCCGGCGGCACCGCCGGACAGCAGCGTCGACGTGTCGGGCTCAACGGTGATGATCGTCACTCCGGGCTTACGCTCCTTGAGCACCTGGCCGACGCCGGTGACCGTTCCGCCGGTGCCTACTCCGGCGATGAACACGTCGACTTGCCCGTCGGTATCGCGCCAAATCTCCTCGGCCGTCGTACGCCGGTGGATCTCGGGGTTCGCCGGGTTGTCGAACTGTTGCGGCATGAAGAATTTTCCGGGGTCGCTGTCGTGGATCGCCTTGGCCCTGGCGATCGCACCCTTCATGCCCTCACTGCCCGGCGTCAGAACCAGCTGCGCGCCGTACGCTTTGAGCAGGTTGCGCCGCTCGATGGTCATCGTCTCGGGCATCGTCAAGATCAGCGGATAGCCTTTGGCCGCCGCAACGAAGGCCAGCGCGATGCCGGTATTCCCCGACGTCGGCTCGACAATGACCGTGTCCGGACGCAACCGGCCGTCGCGCTCGGCCGCCTCGATCATCGCAACGCCGATCCGATCTTTGACACTGCCGGCAGGATTGAACGATTCGAGTTTCACGAGAATCTGACCGCCCAGTCCTTTGTTCATCCGCGGAATGCGGACCAGCGGCGTGTTGCCGAACGTGTCGGTGATCGAGTCATAAATTCGAGCCACGGTTACTCCTCTTCTTGGGTGACGTTTGGTTGCGAAGTATCTTCAGCAGATGAGGCTGGTCCAGGAGTTTTCGGTGTGGCGTCGACATCGCTGCATAACGAAAACGTCAACCGCATCCGAACGCCGAAAGGTGCACGTTCCGATGCCCGAACGGGTGTTCGCCCGGCACGTTTTCACGCACTCGACGACGGCGGTCTAATCGACGCCGAGATCCCAGACCAGACCCAGATCGCGTTTCGCGAACGCCCGAAAGGCGATCAGCGTTTCCGTGCTGATGACTCCGTCGCGTGAACCGATGAGCTCGGTGACGAGATCGCTGAGCTGCTCGTGCTCGCGCACGCGCGCGATTGCGACGAGGTCGTACGGTCCCGCGACGCTGTATACCTCGGTCACTCCGTCGATCGCCAGCAGGTCTTGCGCGAGCGCTTTCACGTGACCGGGTTCGACGTTCATGAGGACGAGCGCGGTGATCATTCCCTGATGGTAGCATTCGCCGCAACGGCCCAAGCGATCGCGCAGGCGGCCGGGAAGAACGACAAGATCGCGTTGATGGCCGCCTATTTGCGCGCACTGCCGGAGAGCGATCTGGCGGCGGCTACGCGCTTTTTTACCGGCAACCCCTTCCCCCAAGCCGAGCAGCGAGCGCTCGCCGTCGGCGGCCGCACGATCGTCGCGGCAGCCAAAGCTGCTTGGGGCATCGATGATGCGAGCCTACGTGCGGGTTACCGGGCGACCGGCGATCTCGGCGCCGCCCTGGGTCCCTTCGTTCGGCCGCCGGTCGACCTGGGACTGTTCCGCGAGGCGCTGACTCCGGCGCGCCTCAAGGCGCTGCTCGACGCGATGGCCGAAGCTGCCGGAAAGTCGGCCGGACGCAAGCGCCAACTGTTGTGCGAACGCGCTCTCGGCGCGTGCACCGATCCCATCGAAGCAACCTTCGTGATAAAAATCATGACCGGCGATTTGCGAATCGGCTTGCGCGAAGGACTGGTCGTCGATGCCATCGCCGCGGCTTTCGAGCGCGACCCGCTCGCCGTGCGCCGCGCAGCGACCGCAGCCGGCGATCTGGGGGCGGTCGCACTGGCGGCCAAAGCCGACATGCTAGCGGACGTCCGCCTGGCCTACCACGTGCCGCTGACATTCATGCTCGCGTCGCCGATCGCCTACGGCTCGGCCTACCAGGAGCTTGGCGCGGGGACGTGGCTCGTCGAAGACAAGTACGACGGCATCCGCATCCAAGCCCACGTTACGCTGGATCGGATCTCCCTTTTCTCGCGCACACACAACGACGTGGCCGCGACATTTCCGGAAATCGTCGCGGCGCTGCGGCCGCTGGGCGTCCCGTGTATTCTCGACGGCGAAATTGTCGCGCAGCGCGACGGCCGCGTACTGCCCTTCCGGTATCTTCAAGCGCGGCTTGCGCGCAAGGTGGTCGCGAGCGATTTGCTCGACGCGGTTCCGGTCCGCTTCATCGTTTTCGACATACTTGCGCGCGCCGACGAGCCGTTGCTCGATCGCGCGCTCGCCGACCGGCGTGGGCAGCTCGCCGAGGTTTGCTCCGCCGCGCGCGAACCGCTCGCACTCGCACCCTGGAGCGCGCTGCAAAGCCGTAGTCCGGAGTTCGTTCAGGCGCGTTTCGAGCTCGCGCGGGCGGCCGGAAACGAAGGGCTGATCTTCAAACGAACCGATGCACCCTACGCCGCCGGCCGGCGCGGCAAGTGGTGGCTGAAACTCAAACGCGAACTATCGACGCTCGACGTCGTCGTCGTGGCCGTCGAATGGGGTCATGGCAAACGCGCGCGCGTGCTGTCCGACTATACGTTCGCGGTGCGTGACGGCGAGCACGGTCTGCTCACCATCGGGAAGGCGTACTCGGGCCTGACGGATGCCGAGATCGCCGAACTCACGCCGTGGTTCCTGGAGCACCAGACCGGGCAGCGCGGTTACGCGCTCGCCGTCGAACCGCAGATTGTCATCGAGATCGCCTTCGATGTCATCCAACCCAGTAATTTGCACGATGCCGGATTCGCGCTGCGCTTTCCGCGCATCGTTCGGCTCCGGCCCGATAAACGTCCGGCCGATATCGACACGCTTGATCGCGTCGCCGAAATCTATGGCGACATGCTCGCGCGCGAAGGAGTGGCCCGATAAGGGAGCTAGTGCCGCCGGCCCATCCGCGCCGCCCGCTCGGCGCGGATGCGATCGATGCGCCGCTGCGTTTCGTCTTCGGCAGCTCCCCGAAAGGCCTGCGCATGCGCTCGCAATCGAGCGACCAAGAGCAGCAGGACGATTCCGATCGCCCCAGCCGCGCAGGCCAACCGGACCCGCGGACTCCACGGCAGGAGCGAACCGGCGACCAGAAATGTTGCAAGGATGACGAGCGCGTTTTGCGCGAGCCGCAGCGGGACTGGAGACATGCAGATCCTTGCTAGTCGTCGGTTTCGTGAAGATGCAGGTGACAACCGTCTTCGGCTTCGTCGAGCACTTCGCGCGCTTCGGCGAGAACACTCGCCGGCAAGCTGACGGTCCGGTCGATCGAGCCGTGTTCGGCCAGAAAGTCGGCCTCATCCCACTCTTCCCACGTCTCGAGCGGCTCGCCGTCGACCTCGGCGGGGAAGCGCACGCAATAGCCCTGTTCAATGTGTAGCCCGACGACGAAGACCCGTGTCCCCCGCGGGAAGTAGGTTCCGTCCTTCCAAAGCGTGCCGTACGTCGTGTCGTAGTGCTGCCCGATTTTGATCGCTTCGATGATTCCGTGTCTCCAAATCGGAGGTCGCGCGCAATCGCGCATTATTCCGCGCGTCGCCGTCGTATTCCCATCCCGAATGAACCAACACCGTGGGACGGGATGGCGAATCCTTTCGTCATCGTACCCCATCGCAACGCCTTTTTTGCGCATACGCAGCGACGTGATCGAGCTGCCCGACGGCGCGGTCATCGAGAACTACTATGTCCGCGAGACGCGCGGATTTGCCGTGATCTTCGCGCTCACGCGCGACGAGCGAGTTATCTTGGTCCGGCAGTATAAGCACGGCGCCCGGCGCACGCTCCTCGAATTGCCGGCAGGCGCGATCGACGAAGGCGAAACTGCGCTCGAATGCGCCAAACGCGAGCTCGCCGAGGAAACCGGGTACGCCGGCGACGAGCCTGAACTCATCCGTACCTATCTTGCCGATCCGACGAACTCCGACGGGTCCTTCCATCTGTTCTTGGTTCGCAACGCCGAGCTGCGGGTTGCCCAATCGCTTGACCAAACCGAAGACATCATCGTCGAAATCGCTCCGCTCCGAGCGCTGCGGGAGATGCTGCGCACGGGCGTCATCGAAGCTGGTTCGCACGTTGCGAGCATCTATGCCGCGCTGGAGCATCTCAGGCTGCTCTAGCGCAGCTAGGCTCGAGTCGGCGGCGGCGACCGCAAATTCCCCGGCCCCGAATATAGCTGGAACGTACGTTCGGGGCACCTGTTCGCCCACGCTTGGGGGCGTTCGATGGGGCCTCATCGCCCGAAACACCGGCCGCGGTCAGCAAGTAGTTAGCAGCGGAGGCATTACAATGGGAGCGTTCATCCGGGTTACTCTCGCCGTCGCGGCGGCGATCGCGATATTCGTGGTGTTGATGCTGCTGCTCAAGCTGCTGGTTGTCGCCGGCCTCATCGCGGCCATCGTTCTCGCAGCCGCCTTCGCGCTTCGCTTTCTGCAGCGGCGGCTGCGGCTCAGCCCCTAATTTTGGCTCATCTCGCCCAGTTCGCTCGAGTCGAGCTCGCCGATTGCGTACGACAGGGTGAGTTTGTTTCCGTTCTTCTCGAAGACCAGCGCGCCGTCGGTGCTCCAGTCGACCGAGTCGTACAGATCGAGGTTGAGCACTAGCTCCCAGGCGACCTCGCCTTCCTCGCTGAGCGCAACCTGCTCGAGAGACCAGCCTTCGAGCGTCATCGGGTTGCCGTTGATCGCACCGCTCGTGAAGGCCATGCGCGTGGGCAGACCGGCCAGCGAGAGCTCCGCTGTCACTTCGGTTGCGTGAACGACCATCTCGGTCAGGCGGTACTGCAGATCGGGCGAAAGCGGAATAGCCATTGGGCGAAGTGCGCCGCGGCTTCCGCGATCGCCTCGGCGCGTCAGCGCGAAGCGGCGAACTCCGGTAGGCGCGGTTTCGCTCGCACATACTGGTTGGGCCAGGCGACGTCAACGCCGAGTTGCTGCGCGGCGTGCAACGGCCAGTACGGATCGCGCAACAGTTCGCGCGCGATGAAGATCAGGTCAGCCGAGCCTTCGGCGATGATCTGCTCGGCCTGTGCGGCCTCGGTGATCATGCCGACGGCTCCAGTTGCGATCTGCGCTTCACGCCGAATTCGCGCCGCGAACGGCACCTGATAACCCGGCCCGAGCGGAATTTTCGCGTCGGGAACGCTGCCGCCCGACGAAACATCGACGAGGTCGACGCCGTGCCGCTTGAGGGCGCGCGCCAGTTCGACGGACTCTTCGATCGTCCAACCGCCCTCGACCCAATCCGTCGCCGAGATGCGCACGAAGAGCGGCTGCGCCTCAGACCAAACGCGACGCACTCCGTCGACGACTTCAAGCGTAAAGCGGATGCGGTTTTCGAACGACCCGCCGTAGCGGTCGGTCCGCCGATTCGAGATCGGCGAATGGAATTGGTGCAGAAGATACCCGTGCGCGGCATGCAGTTCGACCACCTCGAAACCGGCCGCTGCGCTGCGACGCGCACCGTCGGCAAACGCGGCGACGATGCGCGCCATGGCCGCCTCATCGAGCGCTTCGGGGACAATGCTCGCATCCGAAAAGGCGATCGCGCTCGGCGCTTGGATGGGGCGCCAGCCGCCGTCCTCGACGGCAACGGACGCACCGCCCAGCCACGGCACCGGCGTGCTTGCTTTGCGGCCCGCGTGCGCAAGCTGGGTTCCCATCACCGCGCCCTGCGTCTTGGCGAAACGCACGATGCGGGCAAGTTCGTCAACGTGCGCGTCGCGATAGATGCCCAGATCCGCGGGCGAAATGCGGCCGTCGGCGGCCACCGCGATTGCTTCGGTGAAGATCAGCCCTGCGCCGCCCACGGCGCGGCTGCCAAGATGGACGACGTGCCAATCGTTGGCAAACCCATCGCTACAGGAATACTCGCACATCGGCGACACGACGATTCGGTTGCGGAACGCGGCGCCGCGCACGGCGAACGGGGTGAAAAGCTCGGCCATGCACGGATGGACAACGCCCGCGGGGCGCGGGTTGCGCTCACGCAATGCACGGCAAGCGCTGCCAACGGCTGCCCGGCCGGCCGGAAAAATTATTCGTTACGCCTCGAAACCCATCTGCGCGCGGCCGAGCGCCGTCAAATCGTCGAGCGTCGCGCGGCCGATAAAGTCGACTTCATAGTTTTCCGCGGCGAAATCCGGTGAACTGTTCCCGGCCAGAAATGCTGGTTTTTGCAACTCCAGAAAGGCGCGATTTTTCGCGCAATCGGGGGCGGCGCTGATGTACATGACGTTGCTCTCGCCGCTGCCCGCGTTCACGTCTTCGACGGCGTGCAGGAGGTCGGGATGCCACCACACGGTATCGCCCGGATGCACGGTTGGAATCGAGACGAAGCCCGGCAGCAGCGGCGCATGCCACGCGTCGACCAGCCCCAGCGCGCGTCCCGGCTGGGCGCCGCAAAGCGAATCGGGGGCAACATCGTCGAGCAGCGGACGCAGCAGCATATACGCGATGCTGCGGGCGATCGGCAGCAATCGCAGGGTCCCGTCGCCGGGCCCTTGCTCGGTGAGTGCCGTCCAGCCTTGATAGGTGCGGAACATGCGGCAGACGGCCGGCGACGGGATCTCCCTGACCGCCGTGCGGTGCGCACCATCGAACGGATCGAATCGCTGCCAGTCGCCGGAAAACACGTGGCGATAAACCGCGCGGAACGCCGGATCGACCCAGCGCTCGACAGAACCGCCGTCCATATGCGGTGACAATCCGAGGGTGGCGTCGGCGGGTTCGCGCCGGCGAATGCGGTCGGCGTAGCTGCACTGCCGGTCGGGAATAAAATGCGGCGTGCCCGCGCTCTGCCATCGCCATAGGCCGTTCAGCCAAGCGCGCGCGATCGCGAGGCTGTCCGACTGACGGGCCTGGACTTGCGGCTTCGACCAGTAGATGCCGAAGATTTGCGGCCGGCCGCTGCCGAGCGTGCTGAAATAACGATCGAGCCCGGCCTTCGCGGCCGACTTCGCGGCGTAATCGTTGCGCGTCAGATACTCGCCGATTTCGGCGTTCCAGGTTTCGGTCTGCGCCGCCGAAAAGACGCCGCGAACGATCGCGCAGCCGCGTTCGCGGATCTGCTCCGGCAGCGCCGGCGGCACACGCTCAACGACGATGTCGGCATAGGCGACCTCGGGGATGATCGGCACGCCGGCAGCGGCGCGCTCGGCAATCGCGGCGACATCGGCCTCGATTGCGGCTGAGAGTTCGGCGAAGATTGTCGCGCGCGCGGGCAGTTCCCGGCGCAGCGCCGCTTTCGATTCGACGATCCGGGCGTGAAGATCGGCTGCTTGTGCTGTCATGCGATACCTCCCCGGCGTTTGCATCCGCGGCTGACCGCAGACGATCGTTCTCCCGCCGGACATTGTAGCATGCCGCAGCGCGCCGAAATGTGCCGGCGCCGGATGGTTGGAGCGGCGCTTGTTCGAAGCCGCCGCTCCTATCGCGTGTCTGCGGATTACTCGGCCGAAGCGCCGTTCGTTGCCAGCACGCTGCTCTGCAGCGTTTCGATGAGCGCGGAGCGAGCCGCGGCTGCTTGGTTCTGAACGTTCGTGACGGCATCGAATACCGTTTCATCCGTGGACGTGGCCGGCGACGTCGACGCGGAATCATCCGACGTCGTAGATACCTGCGACGGGGCCGTGTCGCGGTGATGATGTTGTCCCGCAAAGCCGGACTTGAGATCGCTCGTCAATGTCTGCTGCTGCGCGGGCGTCAGCACCGCGTTTACCTGTTGCTGCACGTCGGCCTGCGGTGCGCCGCTCTGTTTTGCCGTCGTGAAAATCGACCGCAGCGAGGCCCGCTGTGCCTCAGTGAGATCAAGATTCGAAAACGGCTGCAGCGATTGCTGGCCTTGTGCAGCGATGCTTGCAAACGACTGCGAGGCTGCCACCGAAATACTCTGTATTGCTGACATATATTGGATCTGCTCCTTAGTACGCTCGTGCCTCTAACGCACGGGGGAGCACAATGCCGCCCCAGCTTCCATCGGTTCCAACACTGGCAGCAGACTGGGAACGAGCCGGCGAACGCCCTTCGGGGCTACACCCGGCGGTAAAGAATTCGGTTACACGGCGCCCTGAGCACACCAATCACGCGAACTGCTCCAAAAAGGCATCGATGCGCGCAGCCGGGACACCGCCGGCAAGCGCATCGCTGCGCAAGCGATCGGTCTGCGGCTGCGGACGCACCACGAGCATCTCGCCGGCCGAGTTCAGCTGGAGCGCGTCAACGGCGGCCGGCACGACAATCGTCGAATATGCGGCGACGTCGACGCGTACCGGGCCGATCGCAACGCTCAGCGGCAGCGCCAGGGCCGTCAACGTGAACGGCACGCCATGGGTGGGAATCGAACCGCCGGGTGCGTCCGCGCGAAGCCGTTCGAGTGAGAAGCGCGCGCCGGCAACCAGCAGCGTCCGCTCGGTGCCGTGCTCGATGAAGCCGATCGTTGCTACGGCGCCGCGACCCGAGGCCCGATAGTCGAGCACGTCGCCCGCTTTCGCCACGTGCAGTTCGCGCGGGCGCCCATCGGTGCCGGTGCGATTCCAGTCGAAGATCCGGTAGGTCAGGTCGCTGGCCTGCTGGGCTTCGAAGAGCTCGATCCCGGCGCCGATTGCGTGCAGCGTACCAGCCGGCAAATAGTAGCTTTCGCCGGCATGCACCGGGACTCGCCGCAAAAGATCACCCAGCGAACCATCGGCGACGCGACGCTCGTACTCAGCGCGATCGGTATCGCGCGTCCAGCCGAGCACGAGTTCCGCACCCGGCTGCGCGGCGAGAATGTACCAGCATTCGGTTTTTCCGTTGGCCTGCTTTTCAACGCGCTGCGCGTAGGCGTCGTCGGGATGAACCTGCACCGAGAGCGCGAGCCGCGCATCGATGATCTTGGTAAGAATCGGGAAGATTCGCCGGCTGTCGATCGGTCCCATGAGGTCGGCGCCCATGCCGGCGCGCAGATCGGCCAGTGTGCTCCCGCTCAATGCACCGTTGTCAATGCGATTCTGATCCCAGCACTCCCACGACTCGCCGATCGCCGCGTCGGCGCCGGCGTGCTTGCCATAGCGTGCGACGAGGGCGTCGCCGCCCCAGATCGCCGGTTTCTCCAGCGGTTCGAGGCGGTACGGATAGAGGCGTTCGGTAGAAGTCATCACCGCGACACGCTTCCTAGAGCGACTCCCGCCCAATCCCGCCGTGAAGCTGCTGCTCGATCTGCGCCTCGCACTCCGGATGGCCGCAGCGGCACCGCACGGTGGCGGGATCGCGACCGTCGGACGAGTCGCAGTACGGCTCGCAAACTGTGTCCTTCAGCGGGACCTCGCACAGGCACGCCAGATTATCACACTTTTTCGTGTCGACGGCAGCCATGCTTAGACGTTCACCCGCAGAAACTGACCGAAAGAAAAATTGTTATCCATTCAGCTACCCGATACCCATAAGCGGCCGACCGTACCACGTGACCGCGATTGCACGCCGAGTGGCCGACCGCCGGGCCTACTTGCCCACCGTCACCAGCCCGCTGGTGGCACAGGCCGGCGGAATTGGCTTCGCGTTCGGCGCGTTACACAGGGCAGCCCTTGGAATGCGGAGTTGGTCTGAACGTCGTCGGCAGCGTGACGTACGGCAGCGGAAGCTGGGCGAAGTCGACCATGTCGTCAATGGTTGAATTGGCGTTGGCGTTATCGTCCCCGTCCAGCGTCGCTCCGGGTGGAAGAAACAGCTGTTCAGCAAAGTTCAGAATCGCGCCCTGGCTGCGGACCGTGGGGGAGACGTACCCGCGCCGCGTGACATACGGAGAGATGAAGAGAAACGGGACGCGAAAGCCCCATTCGTTCGGATCCAGGGGGTTGTTGTAGAAATTTCCGGCTGGATGGTACGGCCACGGTGAGCTTCGGTAATTATCGTAAAATCCGCCCCAGTCGTCCCAGGTGACGATGATCGCGGTGTTGTTCCAGTAAGGGCTATTGCCGATAGCATTGACGACCCATGCGAGCCACTGCGGGCCGTTGCTCTTGCCATTGAAATTTGGGTGGTCGGACTGTTCCACGCACGGCGTGATGTAGGTGAGCGCGGCAAATGGTCGAACGGGGTTCGGGTTCCGATTCGTCAAATTAGCGACGAAATTTTGCGCGTCAGGATCTGCTGCAAATGGCTGCCGCGAGGTGTTCCCGCTCTTTGAAGCTCGCTCATACGAAGCGTAGAGATGGGAAACCGCCATCGGGCCGGACCAAATAATGTCGGCATCCTCGGCGATGTACTGCCAAACGTCGTAGGCAGGCTGATTCGCCGGATACTTCAGCATCAGATCAAAGATGGTTTGGTAGTCATTACATGGATACGGCGTTGGCTGACCCTTCGAGTCTTCGTCGCCGGGATAGGGCCGAGTCATGTTCGTCGTCTTCACGACATTCGACATGCCCGTTGCACATGAACCGCCGCCGATCGCGATGTCATCGGGTATCGGCGGAGCGGGCGGTTTCGGCGAAGGGATTGGATTCTCGGCCAGGCCGTTCGGCGCGATCGACGACCCGACAATTCCGCCCGATTGCCCCGAGATCGCGTACTGGTGCGCTGGAAAGCTCGGCCCTTCGTTGGATTGCATCACATGATTGGCATAGGCCCAATTTTCGATGAGCGAAATATAGTTGGCGACTTCGGGTGCTGCATTCGACCGCGGCGCCGGCGTGGGAACATAGGCGAGATCGGTGGCGTGCGGCGGGCACGATCCTTGCGGCGGACAATCGGGCTTGTTGAGCGACCAATTATTTTGGGCGTCATTGGTAAATCCCGGCACGTGTGTGTGGATGGGATCGAACGCCGCTTCGAGTGGGAAGGCACGCAGGCGTGGCGGGCCGGCCGGGTCGGCCAGGTCGAGATCTTGCCCAAATGTGCGATGCGTGGCTCGGTTCGTCGTGTTCCAGAACGCGCCGAACAGATTCTCGGGAGTTCGGTTCTCCATTAAGATGACGACGAGGTGCTGGATCGGTGTGTTGTAGGCGATTATGTCCTGTTGTAGTCCGTGGCGCCGCACAGCGTACGACGGACGCGCACCGTGAAACTGGGTGGGAAACGTCCGGTTCACGGGTCGAGCCCCCGGCGGCAGCGCGAGGAAACCGGCAGCATTCCAATCGAGTCCGCTCAGGTTGGCGGCAACGGGCACAGGCCGCAGCGCCGGATTCGCGGCGAGCACCGCCGTCGAGACGAGCATTGCCGCGACAACGCCGCCGGCGATGCGTCGTCGAACGGCACGGGTGCGTTTCATGAGTTACCGATCCTCGATCCGTTGCGTGCTGCCGTAGGTGCAGCGGAAGAGCATGACACAGATTCGTCGTTGCGAAAGCTTCGTGCGCCATTCGAAACAACATTGGGGCGCCGGAGACGCCCTGGGACGAAGTTAGCACGATCGTCGCCGAATGGCAAGGCGGGCTGTTGAGGGCGAGGCAGCGCGCCGAATCGATCGGGCGCACCGGCGCAAGAGAAGACGGCCGTCATGCCGTCGAAGGCGGCTCCGCGTGATTTTCCAACCCGAATACGAAACGCTGAACCGCTCGGCGCTCGAAGCGCTGCAGAGCGAACGGCTCGGCATGCTCGTCGAGCGTCTGCGCGGGGCGAATGCGCTCTATGGGGACCGGCTGCGCGACGTTCGGACGCCGCGTTCGATCGCCGAACTCGCGGCATTGCCGTTCACCCGCAAAGCCGATCTGCGCGACGCGTTTCCGCTCGGCATGCTGGCGGTCGAACCCGAACGTCTGGCGCGAGTTCACGCGTCGACGGGGACCACGGGCATCCCCACCATCGGTGCGTACACACGGCGCGATCTGCAGATCTTCGCGGAAGTCAACGCGCGCAGTTTGGTGCTAGGCGGCATGCGTCCGCAGCAGATGTTTCAAGTTGCGTGGGGCTACGGGCTGTTCACCGGTGGGCTCGGCATTCATGGCGGTGCCGAGGCCCTCGGTCTGTGCGTTATTCCAGCGTCGAGCGGCAACGCGGCGCGTCAGATGCAATTGCTCGAAGCCTTGCCGGTGGTCGGCATCGGTGCGACACCCAGCTACGCACTCTTGCTCGCCGAGCGTTTTCGCGCCGCGAACCGCAAACCGCACGCACTGCGCTACGCGCTGTGCGGCGCCGAGGCGTGGACCACCGCGATGCGGGCTGAACTCGAAGAGCAATTGGGCGTAACGGCAACGAACATTTACGGCTTGACCGAGATCATCGGTCCGGGCGTCGCGAGCGAATGCCTGCACAAAGCCGGACTGCACGTGCAAGAAGATCACTTCCTCAGCGAGATCATCGACCCCCAGACGCAGCAGCCCGTCGCCGACGGCGAACGCGGCGAACTCGTCATCACGACGCTCACCCGCGAGGCGATGCCCGTGCTGCGCTATCGCACGGGCGATCTTACTTGCCGCCGGCGCGAACGGTGTCCGTGCGGTCGAACGACGGCGCGCATCGACTGGCTTACCGGCCGCGTCGACGATATGCTCACGATCCGCGGCGTCAACGTCTTCCCGACCACGATCGAGCAGACACTGCTGGGGTTTCGCGAACTGGCCCCGCACTATCGGATCCTCGTCGATCGGATGCCGGGCGCGCTCGACACGCTGCTCGTCGAGGTCGAATGCCACGCACAGGCAGCGAACGGTGATCTCGAGCCGCTTCGGGCCGCGGTCGAGCGCCGGCTCGCCGAAGCGCTCGCCGTGACCGCCGAAATTCGC
>Ga0302326_10009519_pt1 | contig 21206 bp, 18 predicted proteins | sample Palsa_T0_3_FD_202264 | JGI IMG/M metagenome (GOLD analysis project Ga0302326, IMG submission 202264) | Peat permafrost microbial communities from Stordalen Mire near Abisko, Sweden - Palsa_T0_3 | ecosystem: Environmental > Terrestrial > Soil > Palsa > Peat permafrost | place: Sweden: Abisko... | reverse complement strand
CGGTCTCGAACACGATGAGTTCGGCGCCCACCGGCACCATGTCGCCGGGCGCACCCGTGGTAGATACGACGCGCCCGCCGACCGGCGCGGGCACTTCTACGGCGGCTTTCTCGGTCATCACCTCGACGACGATGTCGTCCTCGGCAACCGTGTCGCCGGGCTTGACGCGCCAGCTGACGATTTCGGCCTCGACCGTGCCTTCGCCGAGGTCCGGCAGCTTGAAGACAAACTTGCTCATGCCGCCTCCAGCACGTGTTTGAGTGCTGCGGCGATGCGCGCCTGGCCGGGGAAATAGTCCCACTCGAAGGCATGCGGGTACGGAGTGTCCCAGCCGGTCACGCGCTGTACCGGCGCCTCGAGGTTCCAGAAGCAGTGCTCCTGCACGGTCGCCACCAGTTCAGCGCCGTAGCCGTTGAAGCGCGTGGCTTCGTGCACCACCACGCAGCGGCCCGTCTTGCAGACCGAAGTGCACAGCGTGTCGACGTCCAGCGGCGCCATGGTGCGCACGTCGACGATCTCGGCGTCGATACCGAGTCCGCGCACCGCCGCCTCGACGACGTGCACCATCGTGCCATAGGTGAGCACCGTCACATCCTTGCCCTCGCGCACAACTTCCGCCTTGCCGATGGGCACGTTGTAGTGGCCGTCGGGCACCTCGCCGCGCGGATGCCCGCTCCAGGGCACGGCGGGCTTGTGCGGGTCGCCGTCGAACGGGCCGTTGTAGATACGCTTGGGCTCAAAGAACACCACCGGGTCGTCATCCTCGATCGAGCTGATGAGCAGCCCCTTGGCGTCGTAGGGATTGGAAGGCATCACCACCTTGATGCCGCACACGTGCGTGAAGATGGCCTCGGGACTCTGCGAGTGGGTCTGGCCGCCACGGATACCGCCGCCACAGGGCGTGCGGATGGTGACCGGCGCGTAGAACTCGCCGGCTGTGCGGTAGCGCAGCCGCGCCAGCTCGCTCACCACCTGATCGAAGCCCGGATAGATGTAATCGGCGAACTGGATTTCGGCGACCGGCTTGAGGCCGTTGCTGCCCATGCCGATCGCGGCAGCGATGATGCCGCCCTCGGCGATCGGCGTGTCGAGCACGCGGTGCTCGCCGTACTTGCGCTGCAGTCCATCGGTGACCCGGAACACCCCGCCGAAGTAACCGACATCCTCGCCCAGAACGACGACGCGCGGATCGCGCCCGAGCATCACGTCCATTGCTGAATTCAGCGCCTGCACCATGTTCATGCGTGCCATCGCCTTTAGCCCTCTTGCGCCACCGAAGGAGCTGCGGGCGCTGCCGCAGGCTGCGCGGCGCGCAGCGCGCGCAGCTCTTCGCGCTGCTGCACCAGATTCGCGGGCATCTCCTTGAAGACGTCCTCGAACATGGTGAGCGGGTCGAGCGAGGGTCCGCCGGTGAGCGTGCCGTAGGACTCGGCCTCCTTCCAGCAGGCCGTGACGTGCGCTTCGAGCTCCTTATGCAGATCGCTGTGACGCTCCTCGGACCATTCACCGAGCGCGATCAGGTGCGCCTTGAGGCGCGTGACGGGATCACCGAGCGGCCAGGCGCGCCACTCTTCCTTCGGCCGATAGCGCGAGGGATCGTCGCTGGTCGAATGCGCCGCGGCGCGGTAGGTCACATGCTCGATGAGCGTGGCGCCGCCTGACTGGCGGGCGCGCTGCGCGGCCCACTGCGTCACCGCGTACACCGCGAGGAAATCGTTGCCGTCGACGCGCAGACCGGGAATGCCGTAACCGGGGCCGCGCTGTGCGAAGGTGCGGCGCTCGCCGCCGGCGAAGCCCTGGAACGTCGAGATGGCCCACTGGTTGTTGACCAGGTTGAGAATCACCGGGGCCTGGTATACCGCAGCGAAGGTCATGGCGTAATGAAAGTCCGCTTCCGCGCTCGAGCCCTCGCCGATCCAGCTGGCGGCGATGTGGTCCTCGCCCTTGATGGCTGCCGCCATGGCCCACCCCACCGCCTGCGGAAACTGCGTCGCGAGATTGCCGGAAATGGAGAAGATATTGCCCTTGCCCCAGTGGTACATGATGGGCATCTGCCGGCCCTTGCACATGTCGTGGGTGTTGGACAGGCACTGGCACATGAGCTCGACCAGGTTGCGCCCGCGCACCACGTGCAGTCCCTGCTGGCGGTAGGACGGGAACAGCATGTCGCCAGGCTGGAGCGCCATGCCGGCACCCACCGCCACGGCCTCCTCGCCGGTGGACTTGATATAAAAGGAGATGCGCCCCTGGCGCTGGATCTTCTGCATGCGGTCGTCGAACAGCCGGGTCAGCAGCATGTGGCGCAGTGCCACCTGCAGTTCCGCAGCATCGAGGTGCGGATCCCACGGGCCGACCGCACGATGCCCCTCGTCCAGCACGCGCACCAGACCGTCCGACAGGTACTCTATGTCACGCACCGCCGCGGTCACATCGGGCCGGTTGACGGCGCCTGCCGGGGATATCTGCACGTAGCTGAAGTCCGGTTCCTGGCCGGGCCGGGCTGGCGGGGCGGGAACATGCAGACGCGACCTTGGGGTCATGAACTTAGGCCTCTTACGCTCTAGGATGCGAGTTGCGGGGGCGGTTATGAGTTCGGCAGGATTGTAGTCGCCTCACACCCGTAACACTACGATGAAGCCCAGAGCGACTTTTCGCGGCGTGGTGCTGCGCCAGGCGGCGCCAGCGGTACGCCCGGCGGGACATAAGACGCCCGCAGTGGCCGGCGCAGGCCCGGCGCGCGTGCGCGTCGGGCGCGAGGTTGCCGGCAGAGGCGGCAAGGGCGTAACCGTCATCAGCGGCCTGCCCTACGGTGCGAGCGAGCTGGAGCAGCTGGCGACCAAGCTGAAGAAACTGTGCGGTGCCGGCGGGGCGGTGCGCGACGGCCTCATCGAAATCCAGGGTGAACATCGCGACCGGCTGGTTGCTGAGCTGTGCAAGCTCGGGCTTGAGGCGAAGCGCGCCGGCGGCTGAGCGGCCGTCACAGGCGTGCCATCACTGTGGCGCGGCTGGCGCAACGACGTGCGTGAAGTGGTACCTGCCCCCGATTATTGCTATAGACTTAATCTGGCTAGAACTCGCGCGGGGCAACAAATGCAGAACAACCCTGGTGACTCATCGCGGACATCGAACGGCAACACCCTGCTGTTCGCCCGCAATTTCTTCCGCCATCCGCGCATGCTCGGATCGATCATCCCAAGCTCACGCTTTCTCATCAAGCAGCTGCTGCAGCCGATCAACTGGAACCGGGCTCGCGTCATCGTCGAGTACGGTCCGGGGGTCGGCAACATCACGGGTGAAGTGTTGCGGCACATGCGCTCGGACGCCGCGCTGATCGCCATCGAAATGAATCCGGATTTCGTCAGCTACCTGCGGGGTTCGATCGCCGACCCGCGGCTACGCGTAGTGCAGGGCTCGGCCGCGGACGTGGAGGAGATCCTGCGGCGTGCCGGCTGCGGGCGCGCCGACTACATCATCTCCGGTATCCCCTTCAGCACCATTCCCGCACCGGTGCGCGAGATCATCCTGCAGAAGACGCGCGATGTGCTCGACCCGGGTGGCGCGTTCCTCGTGTATCAGTTCTCGACGCGCGTACTAGAGGACCTGAAGCGTATCTTCGGTTACGTCGGACGCAAGTTCGAGCTCCTCAACGTGCTGCCGGCGCACCTGTTCATCTGTCAGCCGGTCGCCGCCTAAAGGCAACCGGCGCCCGAACCTCAGGGCGCTGCCCGCAGCGAACGCAGCAGCTCGTCGCCGAAATAGCCGGCCGGGATGGTGCCCTGCTTCATGAATTCCACGTGGAAGCGCTTCGCGCTGAAGCGCGGGCCGAGCACCTGCGCGGCGCGCGTGCGCAGCTGCAGGATCTGCTCCTTGCCGAGCCGGTAGGTGATGGCCTGGGTCGGCCAGCGCGAGTAGCGCGTCACCGCGGCGCGCGCACTCTTGCAGCTGGCCTGCTTGGCATCCAGCTTGAGCGATGCAGCGTCCTGGCATGAGCCAGGCAGGAAATCCACCACTTCCGAGAACAAGGTGACCGCGTCATCGAATGACAGCTTGCCGGTGTGTATGCCGGTATCGATGCGCACGCGCAGGTCGCGGTACAACTTGCCGCGCAGCTGATAGAGGTGTTCCTCGGGTGTGTAGAAGCCGTGCGGCGTGCCGGGCTGCGGCTCGGCGAGCAGCGCCTCCGAGTACAACGCCCACCCCTCGGCGGCCATCGAGTCCTGCCACATGGAGGACGAGTCCTCAACGGCCCCAGGGGTGAGCCAGCGCACCGGCGAGATCTGCTCGCGGTACTGCGTCATCACCTTGTAGTGCCAGTCGTGTCCGGGGAAGCCTTCGTGCCCGGCAAGGTCCGGCATCGCGGCGTAGTTGTGCTCCTGACGCAGCTGCGCCTGATCGTCGCCGGTTGGCGTGACGTAGAAGCGCCCCACGCCGGAGGTCTTGAACGGCGGCGCCGGGTAGTAGGCGGCCCCCTCGATGGAGGCGCGCAGCGGTGGCGGGGTCACCGTGACATCCAGGCGATAGTCCGCCGGCACGTCGAACAGGCCCGTGTCGCGCGCGTAGGCCACCAGGCGCTGCCCGGTCTTGCGATAACCGTCCGCCATTTCCGCATCGCTGTGCGGGGCGTTCTGTGACAGCTGCGCGAACACCTGACGCACGTTCTCGACGCCGTCCTCGCTCGCCGGCCACTTGTGACTCGCCGCAATGTCGCGCGCCAGCGCCACCATCTCCGCGCGCGTCGCCTCGACCACCGGCCAGGAGGTCGTGAACAGATTCGCGGCGCTGTCGCTCAGGCGCAGATTGTTGTGCAGCGCCCAGTCGTACTCGGTCTCGCCAAACGCGAAATGATCGGCGCGGTAGGCGGCCTTGGGCGTCGGCGCCTCCGCATCAGCATTGCCTTCGAAATAGGTGCTGGCGACGAACGCGCGCAATGCGCGGTAAGCGGCGGCCGCCTCGTTGCCCGCCGTCTGCACCTCGCGCAGCAGCGCCTCGCGCTGCGCGGAGGCGATGTCGGTGGTGGCGATCTGCGGCAGGGTCTTGCTGAAATAGTCGGCATCGGCCGCCGTGCTCTGCAGACCGAAGTCCACCAGCACGCGCCAGTCGGGCGTGTTCTGCGCACTGACGCCGGCCTGCAGCTGACGCTGCGCGGCGGCCAGATACGCGGGCACCGCACGGGCGCGCGCGATGACCTCCTGCCATTCGGCATCGGTGCCGTAGCTGCTGGCGCCGGTCGCGCTCATGCCCTGAATCTGCCAGTCGACGCCGCGGAACGGCTCGTCGACAAAGGAATCCAGCGCGCGCTGCTGGTGGCGGCGCACCTGATGCTCATGCAGCAGGAACGAGATCTCGGCCAACGCCACCGAGCGGTCGATGCGGCGGCGCGCCGACAGCCCGGCAGGCGCGAGCGCTACGAACCGTGCGCGAAATTCTGCCAGGCGCGCGTCTTCCTTCTGCAGCGCCTCGGGCGCGTAGTCGCGCAGCATGCCATCCACGTGCACCAGGCTCGGATCGAAGGCGGCACCACCGAGATAAGTGGCGACCACCGGGAACTGACGCAGCACGTAGGTGACGTACTCGTGCTCAACCGCTGCAAAGCGCGCATCCGCCGTCTTGGCCCTCTGCACCGGCTGCGCGGTCGGTGGCTGGGCGACGGCGTTGCTGGCGACGGCCCACAGGGCGGCGCTCAAAAGCGGCGCAAGGCGGCAGGTCTGGTGCACGGTCGATCCTTAGGCTTAGGCAGGCGGGTGCCGGCCGGCCGCGCAGCATACGCCGCCGCAGCGCGGCGGCGAAAGCCCACAGCGCGGGCGGCGCCGTTGACGCCCCCCGGCCGGGCGAGGATGCTGCCCCGCATGCAGTGGAGAGCGGTATGAGCCTGTCCGCCGGCGAGCGCGCACGCTATCAGCGGCACCTGTCGCTGCCGCAGATCGGCGTGGCCGGCCAGGAGAAACTGAAGGCCGCGCGCGTGCTGGTCGTGGGCGCTGGTGGCCTGGGCTCGCCCGCGGCGCTGTACCTGGCGGCCGCCGGCTGCGGCACGCTCGGGCTGGTCGATGGCGATGCGGTTGAGCTGTCGAACCTGCAGCGGCAGGTGTTGTATGACGTGCACAGTATCGGGCAGCCGAAGGCGGTCGTCGCAGCGCAGCGTCTCGCGGCCCTCAATCCTGACATCCGCGTCGTGGCGCATGCGCTGGAACTCACGCCCGACAACGTGCGCGAGATCTTCGCGCAGTACGACGTGGTGCTCGACGGCACGGACCGTCTGTCCACGCGCTATCTCATCAACGATGCCTGCGTCATCTTAAAGCTGCCGCTGATCTCGGCGGCGATCCATCAGTTCGAGGGGCACCTCTTCACCTACGTGCCCGGTCAAGGACCCTGCTATCGCTGCCTGTTCCCGCACAGCAGCGACGGCCTGGTGGGCAACTGTGCGCTTGCCGGCGTGCTCGGCGTGCTGCCCGGGGTGCTCGGCACGCTGCAGGCGACCGAGGCGATCAAGCTCATCGCCGGCGTCGGCACGCTGCTGAGCGGGCGACTGCTGAGCTACGATGCGCTGGAGATGCGCTTCGAGGAGTACCGCGTGACCCAACGGCCTGATTGCAACGTGTGCGGCGATGCGCCGACCATTACCTCGCCGGGCGCTGCCGCTGCACCGGCAACGCCCGCCGGGGTGCGGCGCCTGTCCGCCGGCGCGCTGCACGAACTGCTGCAGCACACCGAGGCTGCAGCCCCGCTCCTCATCGACGTGCGCGAGCCGGCGGAGTTTCGCACCGGACACCTCGCCGGCTCCATCCACATTCCGCTCGGACAGTTGCCGCAGCACCTGGCGCAGATCGCGCCGGATGCCGCGCCGGTGTTCATCTGCCGCAGCGGCGCGCGCAGCTACAGCGCCTGCCAGCTGGCGCTGCAGGCACGCATCGGCTCACCGGCGAACCTCGAAGGGGGGCTGCTGGCCTGGGCCGCCGAGATCGATCCGACGCTCGAGGTGCTCTAGAGCGGACGCTTCAGCGCTGGGCGGCCGCCGGCGCCTTCACGTAGTCCTGCATCACCGCCTTTTCCAGCAGTTCCGGCGGCAGCAGCCCCTGCGCGATCAGGAAATCGTGATAGGACTGCAGCGAGAACTTCGGCCCCATGGCGATTTCGGTCTTGGCACGCAGCGCCTCGAGCTTGCTGTAGCCGAAGAAGTATGAGGTCGCCTGCCCCGGCGCATTGAAGGTATAGCGGTCGACCTCCTCCTTCGCCAGCGGCTCGGACAGCACCACTTCCTGCATCAGGATGCGCTTGGCTTCCTCCGGTTTCATCATGCCCAGATTCAGCATCGGATCGATGAAGGCGCGTGCGGCACGCTGCAGGCGCGCCTCGAGCACGGCGAGCTGCGCCTCGGGCGGCAGGTACGGCTTCATGAACGCCTCTGAATAGAGGGCCCAGCCCTCGACGTTGGCGCTGTTGAAGGCGAACAGCGCGCGCGCGGTCGATACGCCGCCCTCGAGCATGGCCGCGAACTGCAGCTCGTGACCCGGGCGCGCCTCGTGCGAGGTCAGATCCCAGGTGATGGCGTCGTATTTGAAGTCGTCCATCTCCTCCTTGGATTCGGCGTTGGGATTGTCCATCGGAATCACGAACTCGCCCTGCTCGCCGGTGTTGCCGATCAGGCGCGGCAGGCTCAGGTGCGGTGCCGGCAGCGCGGTATTCTCGGCCGGCGTCCCCAGCCGGATCACGGCCTGCCGGTCCGGGAGCGAAATGAGGTGCTGCTGGCGGATGATGCCCTCGATGCTGGTCAGGCGCTCACGGTAGACCGCCAGCAGGCGGTCGTTGGGAATGCGTTGCTTCTTCAGCTCGCGGATCACGTCGCGGTAGTCCGACGAGGGCCAGCCGTGCTGCTGGGCGATGGGCTTGGCGAGTGCCTGCATTTCGTCGCGCGTCTGCGCGAAGGTGAACAGCGCCCGGTCCATGAGCTCGTGCACCTCCATGGTGACGCCGAAATTCTTGAGATTGTCGGCGTAAATCTCCGCGGGCAGCAGGTTGGTGTTACGCGCGCGCGGCAGTACCGTGGCACGCACCCAGGCGGCGTAGGCGTCGAGCTGCTTATTGAGGGTGGTCAGATCCTTCTGCCAGCCGCTGAGCCCGCTCTTCTGGAACAGGTCACGGATGCCGCTTTCGTATTCCGCCTGGTTCTTGAGGTTCTGCTCCAGTTCCACCGACCACGGCGCGGTCAGGGCGCGATCGCCGAGCCGCTCCTCGATACGCTGCCGTGCCAGTGTCGCGACCGGGGTAGTGCCGGGCGCGGCGCCGATGTAAGCCCGCAGACGCTCCTTGGCTGCCGGGTAGCGCGACTTCTCGGTGCGCTTGTCGAGCAGCTGCTGGAAGCCGGTATAGATGGCCTGCGGCAGGTCGAAATAAGGCAGCAGCAGGCGGTCGTGCAGCTCGTCGCTGGTGCGCTGATCGCTTGCCGCCTTGAGCAGGATCTCCAGATCCTCCTTCACCCGCGGATCCTGCTCGCTCTGTTCGGCCGCCTGGAACTGCTTGATCACGCTGTCGAGGTCGGCCTCCTCGCGCGTTACGTTACCGGGCTTGAGATCCATGACGTCCGCGTCATGCCCCAGCACGCCCACGGCGGAGGCATCCTCCGGGCCGTACTTGGCCTGCACGGCAAGCAGCGCATCGGCGTTTTTGTTGCTGGCGATGACCCAGGGGGGACTCGGCGCGGCACACCAGGCGGCGGACGTTACGCACAGAGCGGCCGCGGCGAGGGCCAGGTTCACGGATCGCTGCATGACTTGCTTCTCCAGAAAATGCGGTAGCGGCAGCGTGTGGCACGCGGCGCGCGGCGGATTGTACGCATGCCCGGCGTACGCTGCCGCCTGCCGGGGCGGCGAAGCGAGGCGCGTACGCGCCAAGTCGCGGACGATGCGCCTCAGCTGCCGGGATGACAGCGCGACTTGGCGAACGCGGGCTTGGCGCTCGGTGCCAGCTGGATGCGGCTCTTCAGCAGCTCGAAGGCGGCTTGCGGCTCGTCGACGAACTCGAACAGCTTCAGGTCATCGGCAGCGATGGTGCCGTGCCGTACCAGGGCGTCGAAGTTGACGACTTCCCGCCAGTACGCCGAGCCATAGAGAAACACCGGGATGGCGCGGTCGAGCTTCTGGGTCTGCGCGAGCGTGAGGATCTCGAACAGCTCGTCGAAGGTGCCGAAGCCGCCGGGGAATGCGATCAGCGCGTGCGCCAGGTGCGCGAACCACAGCTTGCGCATGAAGAAGTAGTGGAACTCGAATCCCAGCTCCGGAGTGATGTAGGAATTGGGCCGCTGCTCGTGCGGCAGTCCGATGTTCAGACCGACGCTGCGGCCATCGGCCTGCGCCGCGCCGCGATTGGCGGCCTCCATGATGCCGGGGCCGCCGCCGGAACAGACTACCAGCCGCTCACCGCCGCAGGCACGGCTCCACTCGGTCACGAGGCGTGCCAGCTCGCTCGCCTCGTCGAGGTAGCGTGCCAGCGGACCGCCGGCACGAATGCGCGCCGAGCCGAAGAACACGACCGTGGCGCTCACCTGTGCCAGGTTGAAAGCGCGCAGCGGTCCCAGATACTCCGAGACGATGCGCAGCGGCCGCCCGTCATCTGAGTCCATGAACTTCGGATCGTGATAGGCCAGGAGGGGTGTCCGCACGTTAGCGTTCCTCGTTATGCGCTGCGGCCAGCACTCTAACGAATTGCAGCCGCTGCGTGCGACACTACCGCCATGCGAGTCCCGCCTCTGCGGCGCGCGGCAGTGCTGCTCGCCGGCATCTGCGTGGCCGGCATCGCCGCTGCCGACGCGCTGCCGCCCCTCGACTCCGGCACCACCCTGCTGGTGGTCTCCCCGCACCCGGATGACGAGACACTGTGCTGTGGTGCGGTGATCCAGCGCGTGCTGCAGGCAGGCGGCCGGGTGAGCATCGTATGGATCACCAGCGGCGATGCCTCGCGGCTCACGCTGCTGTTCAACGGACCGACGCTGCTCCCCGACCAGGCGCATGCCCTCGCCATGGGCGAACGGCGCATGGCCGAAGCGCGCGCCGCAACCGCGCGGCTCGGCATGACGGCGGCCGGGCAGCTGTTTCTGGGCTACCCGGACGGCGGCGTGGCGCAACTGCTCACGACTCACCAGCGCATCGCCTATACGTCGCCCCTGACTGCGCAGGCGGCGGTGCCCTACGCAGCGGCGCTGTTTCCCGGCCACGCCTACACCGGCGTCAACCTCGAGCGCGACTTCGCCGCGGTGCTCGCCAGGGTGCGCCCGAACCTGATCCTGGCGCCGAGTCCGCTCGATGAGCATCCGGATCATCGCGCCACGGGTCTGCTGACGATCGCCGCCACCGGCCCTGCGGGCCTCTCGGGACAGGTGCGCTACTGGATCGTGCACGGCGGCGACGGCTGGCCGAGTCCGCGCGGGCTCCTGCTAGGGGTGCCGCTGACGCCACCGCCGCGCGGCGCCTCGGTTACCGCGTTGCCCTTCGCGGTGACGCCCGCCGAGGAGGACCGCAAGGCGCAGGCCCTCGGCGCCTACGAAACGCAGATGCGCGACATGTCGCCGTTTCTGCTGGCGTTCGTGCGCAGCACGGAACTGTTCTCGCAGCAGCCGCAGTAGGCGCACGCGCCGCTGCTAAGGCCGCCGCCAGCGGTCCATGTAGCGGTCGAGCGCACCGGCGATGCGCTCGCGCACGCGGTCGAGCCACGCGCGCCGCCGCCAGCGGCGGCGGCTGATGGCACGCGACACCTTGAGGTCGCTCTCGAACAGCGCCGCAGCGCTGTCGGCAAAGGGCGCGTCGGCGACTTCCTGATTCGCTTCCAGGTTCCAGCGCAGGCTCCAGCGATCCAGATTGCTGGAGCCGACCGATACCCAGTCGTCACACAGGGTCATCTTGGCGTGCAGCATGCTCGGCTGGTACTCGAAGATGCGCACGCCGTAACGCAGCATGCGCGCGTAGAAGCGCCGCGAGGCGTGGCGCACCCACGGGTGGTCGGTGCGCGCGCCGGGCACCAAGAGTCGCACGTCGACGCCGCGCTGCGCGGCACGGCGCAGCGCGCGCCGAAAGCGCCGTGCCGGCACGAAGTAGGCGCTCATGATCCAGGCGCGGCTGACAGCCGCGTCGATGTGCCGCAGCACCCCGTGCGCGAGCACCGAGCGGCGCGTCGCCTCCGACAGCGACAGACGCCCGCTCGCGCCCTCGCGGTGGGCCGCCGGCGCATCCGTCAACGACAGCTCCCCGCCGCAGCGTTCCCAGGTGCGCGCGAAGGCGCGCTGCCAGTCGGCCACCAGCGGGCCCTCGATCTCGACCATCAGCTCGCGCCACATGCCGCGCGGCGCACCGGGGGCGAAATCGTCGGTGAGTCCGGTGCCGCCGACAAATGCGCTGCGGCCGTCGGTCACCAGGAGCTTGCGGTGATTGCGCAGCAGATTGCCAAACAGGGGGTTCTTGACCGACAGTGGGTTGAAAAACCGCAGCGCCACGCCGCCGGCGAGCAGCTGCCGGCGGTCGGCGCGACTCAGGCCGAGCGCGCCGAAGCCGTCGAACAGCACGCATACGCGTGCGCCGCGCGCGACCGCGCCGACCAGTGCCGTGATGAAGCGCGTCGTGACGGTGCCGGATTGCACCAGGTACATCTCCAGCAGCACCGACTCGCGGGCAGCGTCGATGGCCGCCAGCATGCGCGGCAGGAACTCAGCGCCGCTGTCGAGCAGCCGGAAGCGGTTTCCCGTTCGCCACGGCCAGCCGGTGTGTGTAAATTGCTCGCGGTACGGGCCGACTGTCATACGGGAACAATGACCGACCTGCGCAGGAGATGCTACAGCGGCATGCTGCTGCTCGCACTGAGCGCGCCGCCGTGGGCGACGGCCGATGTCATCGACGCCGTCAACGCGGTGCGCGACGTCGGCTGCAACGGCGCGCATGGGGCAGCACCGCTGCACGAGAGCGCCCAGCTCGATGAGGTCGCGCACCGGCTCTCGCAGGGTACGGCGCTGCGCGCGGCCGAGCAGATCGCCGGCTACCACGCGGTCAGCTCCTTCTCCGTCAGCATCTCGCACGTGCCGCCGAGCGGCGACGTCGAGCACATCATCGCCACGCAATTCTGCCAGCAGGTCATCAACGCGGATTACCGCGAGATCGGCAGCTGGCGCCGCGGCAGCGATGTCTGGATCGCGCTGGCCGAACCGTTCAAGCCGCCAGCCCGGCGCGACCTCGGCGCCATCAGCCTGCGCGTGCTGCAGCTCACCAACCGCGCGCGGGCGCAGCCACGCCGCTGCGGTCCTACCCCGTTCGCCGCCGTGCCGCCGCTTAGCGCCAACGCCACGCTGCAGCGGGCCGCGCTCGATTATGCACAGCAGATGGCTCTGTACGGCTACATGGATCACACCGGTCGCGATGGCAGCTCACCGGCCGAGCGCGTCACGCGCAGCGGCTACCACTGGCGCGAAACGGGTGAAAACCTGGCGAGCGGCATCATGACGCCCGAGGAGGTGGTCGCCGGCTGGCTGCACAGCCCGGAGCACTGCGCCAACCTCATGGATCCGCTGTTTCGTGAGATGGGCGTCGCCTTCGCCGTCAATCCGCACAACGACGCAGGCGTCTACTGGGCGATGGAATTCGGCACCCCGCCGTGAGCGGCGCCGGCGCGCCCCGCGCCGTCAGCTGCGCGGCTGACCGCCGCCGTGCGTCTGCTCGAGCGTGACGATGGTGCCGGCGATCAGATAGAGCGCCCCGAACCAGGCGAGGCTGCGTGTCAGCAGGATATTGAGGGTGCGGTAGACGTTGTGATAGTGGCCGTAGTACTCGGTCGCCTGCACACTGCCGATGAGGATAGCGGCCGCCGCCACCAGCGACAGCACCGGACCTGCCAGCGAACGCGTGGCATGTGCATCGCGCACGGTGCGGGGCGGCGCCGGCGACAGGCGAAAGTACCACACCACCATCACCACGAGCCCGAACACCGAGCTCACATACTGCAGCAGGTGGCTCACCTGGCCGGTGTAGCTGCCGATGGTGACGGGAGCGCTCAGCGCCGCGACGCGGTGCACGATCCAGCCTTCCGGATGGGTCGCCGAGTCCCACAGCAGGTGCGTCCAGGCACCGACCACGATCGCAAGAGGTGCGATCAGCCACTCGCGCGGCTGCTTAAACGGCGCAATCGCCGTCAGGTACAGCCAGCGGGCGCGCGCTGACAGGAGCGCCGTCAGCGGTCCACGCAGCTGGTACACGGCGATCAGCGAGGCGTAGCCGAGCAGCAAACAGGTGGTAAACGAACCTTCGAAGCTGTGGGTCTCGGGCACGGCGAAGTAGCGCGCCACCTCGCCGGGTACGTAGTACCGGGTATCCGGCACCAGCGCGCCCAGGATCAGCGGTACCGTGCGCAGATACCTGCTGCCCCGCAGGGGCAGGATGGCGGCCGGATGCGCCAGCGTGAAGGGCATGCGCCTTTATGCCGCGGGCCGAGCGCGCGCCACCACCGACACGCGGAAATCCCGGCCCACCCAGCGCTGCCCGCAGCGCCAGGTGAAATCGACATGGTGTCCGGCGCGCAGCCGCGGCGTGTCGATGTCCAGCAGATGCAGCCCGAGCGAGTTGGCGCGCGTCTCCTGCTCGCGCACGTCCTGCCAGCCGTCGAGTCCCCAGCGCACCGCGCCGGGGTTCTGCAGCGCGATGGTGAGCAGGCACCCTTCCGGCAGCTCCATCACCGGCGCCTGCTGGCACCAGAAAACGCGTGTCAGCGGCGGTCGCTCACCGTGATAGCGCTGCCATACCTGCTCGGAGCGGTCGAACGGGCGCTTGAGCGCGCGCGAGGCGGCAAGTTTCAGGAATTCGGCATGCGCCCACACGAGCGGCATCGCCGCCCCGGTGGGCCGCCCTGGCTCGAGCGCCCGCGCCGGCAGCGCTGCAGCGTCCCAGATCTGCTCGGGCAGCATGCCGCCGCTTGAAGCCATGCGCGTCATGCTGACGAGGAACGGCAGCGGGTCGCGTCCGCAGCACAGCTCGTAGTGCCCGCGCTCGCCGGTGAGCAGGGGCCAGGCACGGCCGCGGCCGGTGCCATCGTAGGGGCTGCCGTCGTCGTGCTCGCCGTAGCCGTCCTCGTTGTAGCGGTGCCAGCACGGCCCGGACGGCGTGTCCACCTTGAGCAGCGCGTCCGCCACCTTGACGGTGGCGAGGATCAGCGGATCGTCAGCCTTGCGCAGCCCGAAACGCACCAGCTGCAGAAAGTCCACGCCCACCTGAGCGCTGGCCGCAAGCCCGGGATCGTGCGGCAGGTTGCGGATCGGCAGCACTCGTTCGAGTGCGCCGTGCTCGTCGGTGAACACCTGCGCCGGCGCCACGCGCACGTAGTAACCGGGCACGCCCAGCCTGCGCGCCAGCGGTGTGTCGCGCACGCAGGTCCAGTCTTCCAGGCGGGCATTCCAGTAGTCGGCGATGGCCAGCGCCAGATCGCGCCCGTCCGGGGGCAGGTAATGCGCACCGGCCACGAGCGCCGCGATGCATACCGCCAGGGTGAACGTGTTGAGGCCGGCATCCTCTTCCCAGCGATCCTGGTCACTGAGCGGCCCGTTGCGCACCAGGAACGACAGGGCACGAGCGATCATGCCGGCGACCTGCGTGCCCTCGAGCGCCTCGCGCTCGTCGAGCCCTACCGCCAGCAGTACCGGGAAAGCGGTTTCATCCAGCTGCAGGCCGAGCCAGTAGCCCTTGCCGCCGAGCCATTGATTCTGGTTCCAGTGACCGTCGGCATGCTGCGTGGCGAGCAGGTAGCGCAGCGTGTTGCGGGCCTCGTGTGCGGCGCCAAGTGCCAGCAGCGCGCCCGCAGTTTCCACCAGGTCGCGCGGCCACACCAGGTGATAGCCGGCACGGTCTTCGCGCGTGTTACCCCACGGTACGCTCAGGGACGCGACCATCGCGCCGGGATAGGTTTTGTCCTGGTGCGTGCGCAGCACCATGGTCGAGGTCTGTATCTGCATGGCGCACTCATCCGGCAGGCCCTGACACAGGGCTTCCGCCGGCGCACACGCCGACTGCCAGCGCGTCCAGGCCGTCAGCTGATGCTCCCAGGACAGCTCGAAGGGTTCGAGCAGCGCCGTCAGCGCAAGTGTTGCGGCCGAGTCCGGGCTGCTGCCGAAACCGAGCGCCAGCACCGCGTGGCGCGGCAGCTCGCCGACCAGTGCGACGTTGCCCGGGCCGGCGCTGTCGTACTCCCAGGTGAGCGCGCCGTTGTGCGCAAAGTCCTGCCAGCCGTCGCTCGTGCCGACCCAACCGGCGCTGGCCCGGCCCCAGGCGTCCCGCTGCTGCGCATCGACGGCCGCGAGCGCCAGTCCGAATGGCCCCTGCTCGGCCCACAACATCTTGCGGCCGCGATGCGCGACCACTTCGGCGCGGTTGTTCAGGCCGGTGCCCCCCAGGTGCGGCGCGAGCAGCGCGTAGGGACGCAGGGTGGCATCCCCGCTCAGCGACACCTCCAAGAGCAGCACGTCACGGTGCTCGCTCGGTGTCACGCGCAGCGTCAGCTCGAAGCGCTCATGATGATGCACGATGCGCACTGCCGGCGCCCCGGGCGCGGCCAGCTCGACGACGTGCTGCCACAGGCGCTTTACTTCCACCCAGAAGCCGCGCCCGTCGGCGACGATGAAGCCGAGATCGCGGATCTGCGGAATATCGACGCGCGGGTAATAGACCTCGTTGATGATGCCGCCGCCGATGGTGAACCACAGCCGCGACGTGCTCAGCGAGCAGCCGACCATCTCCTTGTTGCTGCTGCACCAGGTCGGCGGCAGGCCGGGCGCACCCGGGGCGGCGGTCATCGCCGCGCGCGAGCGGCGCTGTGCGCGAGATCGGCCGCCATCTGCAACTGGCCCGGCCCGTTCTGCCACAGCCGCAATCCGCCGACGAAGGCGTTGCGGTTGTCACCCAGGCGCACATCGGGCGGCAGCCTCTTCAGGCGCAGCGCGTTGCCGCCGCCCATCACGACGTAGTCGGTCTGAAAAGCGGCCTGCAGATCGGCGATCACCTGCTTCACGGCTTGACGCCATTTCTTGTTGCCGAGGCGCTCGCGGCCGCGCTCGCCGACGTAGTCCTCGAAGGTGCGGCCGTGCTTGTAGGGCATGTGCCCGACTTCCGTGGGTTCCACCACGCCATCGATGATGAGCGTCGCGCCGAGACCGGAGCCGAGCCCGAGGAACAGCATGCGGCCGCCGCTATAGCTGCCAATTGCCTGCATGGCCGCATCGTTGATGAGGCGAACCGGCCTGCCGAACGCCCTGACGAAGTCATAGCCCACCCAGCCCCTGCCGAGATTGTGGGGTTCAGCGGCGACCCGTCCGCGGAACACCAGCCCCGGATAGCCGACCGAGACCGCCTCGTATGGGGTTTCGGCGCTGAGCTTGCGGACCTCGCGCGTCAGGCGGCCTGGGGTCATGCGCGGCCCGGTCTCGAATTTCTGAATGGCGCCGCGGTTGCCGACGCGGAACTTGACGTGCGTTCCGCCGATATCGACGACCAGAATATGCCGCGGATTGACCGCTGCGGAGGCTCTTCGGGCTGGCATCGGTGGATTTTCCCCGGAATCCACCCCCTTGACCACCGCCGGGCGCCCAAAGCGCGCCCCGCGGCATGCAAACCTTCGGCGCAGAGGCCGCATCCAACGGTTTACCATTGCTAACAACGAAAGGCGGCAGCGCATGAACCGACCAACCCCCCTCTCATTCCTCCTGGTCCTTTTCACCCTCACGGGCAGTGCCGGACTGGCAGGCGTGAGCCAAACCTCGCGGGTACTCGGCTCGATCGATATTGCCGCAGGCGAGCACAGCGGCGATGTGTCCACCGTCAACGGCTCCATCCACATCGGCGCCAGTGCCGTGGTCGGCGCTGCGCACACCGTCAACGGCGGCATCGAGGTCGACGACCACGCCACGGCGACCGAGCTCAAGACGGTCAACGGCTCAATCGAGCTGTCCGATTCCGTCCGCGTCAGCGGCGATGTGCATACCATCAACGGCAAGCTGAAGCTCGAGAACGGTGTCGACGTCGCCGGAGAGTTGAAAAACGTCAACGGCGGCATGCGTATCGCCGCCGCGCACGTCGCTGGCGGCATCCGCTCCACCACCGGCAACATCGAACTCGGCCCGAACGCCCGCATCGAGGGCGGCATTCACATGGAAAAGGAATCGGGCCGATCGCAGTCGGACAGCGTGCCGCGTATCGTCGTCGGACCTGGCTCGGTCGTCAGCGGCACCCTGCTGTTCGAGCGCCCGGTGAAGCTGTACGTGAGTGACAGCGCCACGATCGGCGCGGTGCAGGGCGCCACCGCCATCAAGTTTTCCGGCGATCATCCGCCGCGGGACTGAGCGCGCCCGCACAGCGGTGCGCCTGCAGGCAAGAATCCGGCGGCAGACGTGCAGGTTTGCCGCCGCCGAGCTACTGCCGCGTCGTCACTCGCTGCCCGCGGCGGGGCCACCGCCGGGCACCGCAAAGAACTGCGCCAGCAGCGCGCGCGCCGCGCATCAAGGTCGGTGCAGTTGACGATCGCAAGACGGAAGCCGCCCGGCGGCATCGGGTGGGACGCCGCCAGCCGGTTGGCATGAAATGTGATCTGCACGCTCGTCACCGCGGGCATGCGCCGCAGCTGCGCCAGCAGCGGCGCCGGCGGCGGCAGGTATTCGCGACCGTGCGGCCCGAACAGCACCACGCTGTAACCGCGGCGGCGGGCAGGCTCGCCGAACGCCCACACGCCGCGCTGGTACAGGCCCACCACCGCGCTCAACCAGCCGACACCGTACAGGTCGGGCCACTGATCGGAGAAGCGCAGGTGCGCATCTATGATGCGCTCCGACAGCGTCTCGAGGTTCAGCATGCCGGTGTAGCCTGCGAGATGCTGCGCGACCCACGCGCCGAGGCTCGCTTCCAGCTGCGGCCGCTCCTGCGCTTCCACGGTCCAGTAGTCGAAGATGCCAAGCGACCCGGGCGTGCCGCGACAGTGCCGCCACCACAGCGCGCGGCCGCCCGCGACCGCGACGTCGGAGCTCACGTGCTCGCCCCTCAGCAGCGTCATCCAGAAATGACCCGGCGTCAGGTGGCGGCGGTAGTCCTCGCGATTGGCCAGCACGCGGCTGCCGACGCCCATGCCCTGCAGGTTGGTGATGGGCTTGCTGAACACCGGAAATTCCGGCGGCACGACACCGTGCGGCGCACAGGTGAGGCCCTGGGAGATGGCTACGCGCAGCTTGTCGTAGATCCAGCGCTGCGCCGGATTCCAGCAGTAGGCGTCCGGATCTTCGGTCGGTATGCGCACGTCGGCCGGACAGTCGACGCCGTCGAAATACTGCAAGCGCCAGGGGTCGGCTTCGCAAAACGGCATGGCTCGCAGTCCTTGCGCTGTGCCAGGGGGAAAAGCTGCGCTAGAACAGGCCGCTGATGCGGCCGCTTGCGTCCACGTCGATGTTGGTTGCCGCCGGAACCTTGGGCAGGCCGGGCATGGTCATGACGTCGCCGCAGATCATGATTACAAACTCGGCGCCGGCCGCGAGGCGCACCTCACGGATGTTGACCACGTGCCCGGCAGGCGCGCCGCGCTGCTTCGGGTCGGTCGAGAAGGAGTACTGTGTCTTGGCCACGCACACCGGGTAACGCCCGTAGCCGCCGTCCTGCAGACGCTGGATTTGGGCGCGCACGCGGTTGTCTGCCGAGATATCACTCGCGCCGTACACCTCCCTGGCGATGGTTTGCATCTTCTGCCACAACGTGGCCTCGTCCGGGTACACGAAGCGGAAATGGTTGGGCTCATCGCACAGGCGCACCACCTCGTGCGCCAGTTCCACCGCGCCCTTACCGCCCTGTGCGAAGTGGCTGGCGCTGATCACGCGCACGCCGCGGTTGCCGACCCGCTCGATGAGCAGCTCGATCTCGCGCTCGCTGTCCTCGCTGCGGCGGTTGATGGCCACGACGCACGGCAGCCCGAAGCGCTCGCGCACATTGTCGATGTGGCGCTCGAGGTTGGGCAGGCCCTGCGCGAGCGCGCCGAGGTTCTCGTTCTTCAGATCCGCCAGCTCGACGCCGCCGTGGTATTTCAGCGCCCGCACGGTGGCGACGATCACCGCGGCGCTCGGGCGCAGCTGCGCCTTGCGACACTTGATGTCGACGAATTTCTCCGCCCCCAGGTCGGCGCCGAAGCCCGCCTCGGTCACGACGTAGTCGGCGAGCTTGAGCGCGGTGCGCGTGGCGAGCACCGAATTGCAGCCGTGCGCGATGTTGGCGAACGGGCCGCCATGCACAAACGCCGGATTGTTGCCGAGCGTCTGCACCACGTTCGGCGCCAGCGCATTCTTCAGCAGCGCGGTCATCGCGCCGTGCGCCTTGAGATCGCGCGCCAGGATCGCCTGGCCGTCGCCGCGGTAGCCCGCCACGATGCTGCCGAGCCGCTCCTTGAGATCCGCAAGGCTGCCCGCCAGGCACAGAATCGCCATGACCTCCGAGGCCACCACGATGTCGAAGCCGTCCTCGCGCGGCATGCCGTTGTGTGCGCCGAGTCCAATGACGATGTGCCGCAGCGCCCGGTCATTGAGGTCCACCACTCGCCGCCAGGTGATGCGGCGCACGTCGAAGCCGAGCTCATTGCCCTGATAGATGTGATTGTCGATGAGCGCGGCCAGGAGATTGTTGGCGAGGGCGATGGCAGCGAAGTCGCCGGTGAAATGCAGGTTGATGTCCTCCATCGGCACGACCTGCGAGTAGCCGCCGCCGGCAGCGCCACCCTTCACGCCGAACACCGGGCCGAGGGCCGGCTCACGCAGGCACAGCATGGCGTTCTTGCCGATGAGATTGAGGGCGTCGGTGAGACCCACCGTGGTGGTCGTCTTGCCCTCGCCCGCCGGGGTCGGTGAGATCGCGGTCACCAGAATCAGCTTGCCATCCGGGCGAGCGCCGAGGCTTGCGATGTAGTCGAGCGATACCTTCGCCTTGTAGCGCCCGTATGGCTCGAGACTGTCCTCCGGGATGCCGAGCCGCTCGCGCGCCAAGGGCACGATGGGCCGGAGCTGGGCGCGCTGCGCGATCTCGATGTTGCTCGGAAAAGGTGTCACGGCAGGCATGTGCAGTGGCTCGCGCAGCAGCTCAAGGGCGCAGATGCTACCAGAGGCCCGCACGGCGCGGTCCTGATTGGCTACAATCGACGCTAATGTTGTGGCTCAAGGCCTTGCACGTGGTCTTCGTGGTGACCTGGTTCGCCGGTCTGTTCTATCTGCCGCGTCTGTTCGTCTATCACGCCACCACGCAGGATGCACCCGGACTGGCGCGCTTCGTCGTCATGGAGCGGCGTCTCTTCTTCATCATGACGTTCGGTGCGCTGCTCGCGGTGCTGTTCGGCATCGCCATGATCGTCGGCGCGCCGGCTTACCTGGCGCAGGGCTGGCTGCGCGCGAAGCTGCTGCTGGTGGCACTGCTGGTCGGCTACCACTTCTGGTGCTACGACCTCGTGCTGAACTTTCGCGCCGGCCGCAGCCCGCATTCACAGCGCTGGTACCGCCTCTTCAACGAGGTACCGGCGCTGCTGCTGCTCGCCATCGTGACCCTGGCGGTCGTCAAGCCGTTCTGAGCTCCCGCATCGCCGCTGCGCGGGACACCTCACCAGATGCGCACGCGCTCCTCGGGCTTGATGAACAGCTTGTCGCCCGGCTGCACGTTGAAGGCGCTGTACCACGCGTCGATGTTGGGCAGCGGCCCGTTGACGCGGAACTGCGAGGGACTGTGCACGTCCGACATCACCAGTTCGCGCAGCGCCCCCTCGCGATACTTCTCGCGCCAAACCTGCGCGTAGGCGAGGAAGAAGCGCTGATCGCCGCTCAGCCCGTCGATCACCGGCGCCGGCTGGCCCTTGAGTGAGATCAGGTAGGCTTCGTGCGCCATATTGAGGCCACCGAGGTCGCCGATGTTTTCGCCGATGGTGTTGGCGCCATTCACCTTCAATCCGGGCAGCGCCTCGAAGCTGGAGAATTCCTTGATGAGACGCGCGGTGCGCGCGGCGAACACCTGCGCGTCCTTGGGCGTCCACCAGTCCGCCATCGCGCCATCGGGGCCGAACTTGCGCCCCTGATCATCGAAGCCGTGCCCCATCTCGTGGCCGATGACGGCACCGATGGCGCCGAAGTTGACCGCCGCAGCGGCGTTGGGATCGAAGAACGGCGGCTGCAGGATCGCGGCCGGGAATAC
>Ga0302326_10009518_pt1 | contig 21206 bp, 21 predicted proteins | sample Palsa_T0_3_FD_202264 | JGI IMG/M metagenome (GOLD analysis project Ga0302326, IMG submission 202264) | Peat permafrost microbial communities from Stordalen Mire near Abisko, Sweden - Palsa_T0_3 | ecosystem: Environmental > Terrestrial > Soil > Palsa > Peat permafrost | place: Sweden: Abisko... | reverse complement strand
ATTCCGCTAGAAGCCAATGGCACGACCCCACATCCTTCGCTGGTGGAGGGGGTAGGATTCGAACCTACGAAGGCATAAGCCAGCAGATTTACAGTCTGCCCCCGTTGGCCGCTTGGGTACCCCTCCCTAAAATGAGCCGCGTATTTTGCGGTGCGCATCACGACGTGTCAATGCAAAGTCGGGGCCAAACCTAAAGGGATTTATCCTGCCTGTCAGTATCTTTTTGGGAATTGACATTATCGTAAGATATCTATATCGTAAGATACGTTATAAAACATATCGAGAGATAGTATGCATCATCATCATCATTTTGTTGGGCGCCACCGCGGCCATCACCCGTTCGGTCACTTTGGCAGGGGCTTCATGGAAGGCGGCGGCATGGGCGGCCGCGGATTTGGCATGGGCCGAAAGCTTAGCTCAGGCGACTTGCAGCTCCTCATCCTCAAGCTGCTGGACGAAAAATCGCGCTATGGCTACGAAATCATCAAGGACCTCGATGAGCGGTCCAAAGGGTTTTACGTCCCGAGTCCCGGCATGGTGTATCCCGCGCTGACCTACCTCGAAGAGATCGGCCACGCGACCGTGGCCGTCGATGGCGCCCGCAAGCTGTACAGCATCACCGAGACGGGCAAGGAGCACCTGGCGAAGAACCTCTCCACCGCCGATGCGCTCTTTACTCAATTCGGCCGCGTGGGCGAGCAGATGGATCGCGTGCGCCGGGCACTCGACGCGGAAGAAGGCGGCGAGGATCCGGATCACGAGCGGCGCGGCTCACGCGAACTGCATCGGGCACGGCGCGATTTGAAACTCGCACTGGCCGACAAATGGCACAGCTCGCGCGAGGAACAGCAGCGTATCGCGGCGATACTCGCGCGCGCTGCAGCGGAAATCGCCGGCAAGTGATGCCGTTGCTATCGGCGCTTGAGCGGCGCTAACGGCTACTTCAGGTTGGCGTCGAACAGCCGGTAAATTCGTTTGTATTCGTCGAGCCACGAATCGGCGTTGCTAAATCCGTGCCGGTCCAGAGGGTACGGCGACATGCTGAAATTGTCTTTGTGCAATTCGATCAGGCGCTCGTACAGGCGCATCGAATCTTCGAACAGGACATTGTCATCGATCACGCCGTGGCAAATGAGCAGGGCATCTTGCAAGCCGGCCGCAAACTCAATGGGCGAGGAACGCTCATAGGCGATCGGATCGACCTGCGGGTCGTTCAAAATTCCCGATGTGTACCCGTCGTTGTATTGCATCCAATCGGTGACAGGCCGCAGCGCGGCGCCGGCCGCGAACTCCCCCGGCGCGCGGAACAGCGCCATCAAAGTCATGAAGCCGCCGTAGGAACCGCCGTAAAGGCCGACGTGTTTGGGATCGACAGCGGCCTGCTCGACCAGCCATTTTTTCCCGTCCAAAAGATCCTGCAACTCTGGAGTTCCCATCTGACGGTAGATGGCGGTGCGCCAATCGCGTCCATAGCCGGCGGACGCGCGGTAGTCCATGTCGAGAACGACGTAGCCTAAGTGCGCCAGTAAATTATTGAACATCTCCTCGCGAAAGTAGTACGAATAGCGCAGGTGCACGTCCTGCAGATACCCAGCTCCATGGATAAACAGCACGGCGGGTTTCTTTGCGGAAATGGCGGCGCCGGCGTCGCGATAAAGCTTCGCGTAAATCACGCCGCTGAAATGCGTGGACGGAACCTTCACGATTTCGGGCTGGATCCAAGTGACGGACTTGTATTCGGCTGTTCGTGTGTCCGTGAGCTGGCGTGGCGTGCCCGAGCCGTCGGCTTTGGCCACCGAGATTTGCGTGCGCATGGACGGCGTCGAATGGGTCAGCAACAACTGTTTGCCGCTTCGATCCACCTCGGCTTTTTCGATCCCTTCAAGCTTGGTCAGGCGCTGCAAGGCGCCACCGCTGCTCGGGACTCGATACACGTCGTACGAATAAGGCGCCACTTCATTGCTGAGGACATAGAACCATCGGCCGTCCTCGGATAGCTGCGGACTCGACACCTCGAAGTGGCCCTGGGTCAGCGCGTGCGGCTCGCCGTTCAGCGCCTTGGTGTACAGATGAGCGAAACCCGATTCCTCGGATTCGTACCACAGCGTTCGATTGTCATTGAGCCAGCCAAACTCATTGAACGACCTGTCGATCCACGCCGCATCGCTCAATCGGTGCTGCGGCACCAGCACGTAGTTGGCCAGGTCGACACTGGCAATCCATCGATCCTTGTGATCGATTGCGTACATCTCGATGCCGAGCGCACCGCTATCGACGCTCCAGATGATGTGGCCGTTGATGGCATCGGGCTCATCGCTGATCACCCAGACCCCGCGTGCCTTCTTGTCGCCATTCGCCAGTCCCGTACCGCCGGCGGCCGGCGGCGGATTGGCCGCCGGGTGCACCTTAGCGTTCTCATCGCGAACGGCCTGCAACGGATCCTCGTAAATGCCCGGCAGCTTCTCCAGCGCAAGTGCGTGCATGGTGTGGTCGGTGAGATTGAGCACCATCAGGGACTGCGGCGCCGGCGGGTTGCGCCCGACGCGCAGGCGCTCCTTTTCGGATTCCTCGTAGCCTGACTCGGTGACATAGCGGGTGAGCTGCCCTTCCCGTCCTTTCACATGGGATTTCAGTTCCGTCACGACCAGGAGCCAGTGTGCGTCCGGCGACAGCTCGGTGCCGCGAATCACGACTTCATCGCCGAGATAAAAAGGCAGCGCGGCACGCGTCACGTCGGCCTTCTGCAAATCCTCATCGTGTTTACGCGCCGTTTCCTTATCGTCGTGCAATTTCTTCAACGTGGAAAACGTCCGCAGCTGCATGTCCCGCAAGTCATCCGCGGCCGGCGGCGCATTCGGATCTTTCTCTGCCTTGACGATGGCGGCAGGCGTGGTTACGCCGCTGCCGAAATCATGCACGAACCAATCGTTGTCGACGCGGAAACTTAGAATGCGCCCATCGACCGAGAATTGCGGGTTGCTTTTGAGCTGCGGCGTTCGCGTGATTTGCAGCAGTCGACCGCTCGGTAGGTCACGCACGAAAATATCTCGATTGCGGACGAAGGCCGCGCGCTTACCGGCGCGATCGTAAACCGCAGGTCCGTCGGTGTTTGCCATGGCCGCGGCATCCACAACTTGATCCCTGCCGGTGGTGGGATCGATACGATGCAAGTCCACGATCGGCGAGTCGATGCGCTTCAGCGAGTAGTACACCGCTTTTGCATCGGTCGACCAATAAGCGTCTCTGACCGGTGGTCCGATCCAGTCCGGATCCGCCATGATTTTCTCGAGAGTCAGGGCTGGTTGCGCTGGGGCACCCGCTGCACTTAAGGCAGCCGAGGCCGCGATACATGCCGACACCGAAATCAGCCGCAAAAAATGTTTCATTGATCCTCGCCCAATTGAGTTGTTCTTTGTCTGTGCCGAAATTTTGCGCGCGGGTCTGGCGCAGCCCACCAGGGCTTGCCAAGGCAGCGCGCGGATTTTTTAGTTTGGCGGCCGATCCGGAGTGGGCGGCCGATCCGGTGCAGGCTTCGGCGCCGGTTTCGGCGCCGGTTTCGTGTCCGGCCGTGTCGGTCGCCCGCCATTACCCGGATTCGGCCGCGACGGCTGATTCGGGCGATCTGGCGGTCGTGTCACCGGCGGCCGGGGCCGTGGAGGAGGCGGACGCACAACCGGCGGCCTGGGACGCGGCGGTGGCGGACGCGGCCTAATCGGCGGCGGTGGCCGATGCATCCAGTAATCGCGGCGTCCGTACCAAGGGCGACCCGCATAGTAGCGTCCCCAATAGTCGCCGACACTGAAAGCGACGATGCCTATCCCTAACTGCGCGCCGAACTCGATGACCGGCACGCGGCGGCTCTGATAGTCGTAATACAAATAGTTGCCGTAGACCCAGCCGCGATTGCCTTCCCAATCGACATCGCACCAAGTCCAGCCATCGAGACAGCCGTTGAGATTCAACAGGACATTGGGCGGTATGGTCGTGACCAAGGGATAATCGGAGCTTGGTCCCGCACGCAGATGCACCGCACCCTGGGTGTAGGCATTGGCGGCCCAAACGGAAGAGCCGTAGCCAATCGCGACCAGGCCGGCTAGCAACAGTGACAGACGCTTCATGACTCCACCTGTTTGCGGTTCTTTGCCGCACAAGTGTGAGCCAATCGGAAAAGGCCCGCAACGGTTCGGCAGAGAGGGTCCTGACGAGTGCTCGAGCCGGTCAAATTCACAGTGCCGAGGTACTAAGCGGTTTTTTTGCGTCCGTGCAGTCGCGTCACCAAGTCTGCCTCAGCGCGGCTCAATCCGAATTGCTGCGTCAACTTGCCGGAGTCGGTGCCGCGGCGAGCAAAATCGATTGCCTGATCGAAGCACTGCGCGGGACCGCGAAGCTCGACCGATTCGACGCGCTCGGCGACGCCGGAAAATTCACGCTCCATGCGGTTCACGCGCCTTCCGGTCCGCAGGCTGATCGAGGCCATGACCTCGAGTTCGCGGCGCATCGCTGCCATGCTTGATTCGACCGTCGCGCAGCGTTTTCTTAAGCGCCGCATTGAAAAAGACAACGCAATGACCGCGAACAACGCGCATATCGCCAGCGCCGAGGCGGCCATTTCCAGAGAAGTATCGACGTTCAGAGTGGTCATCTCAGGCGTACTCGTCGATGTGTGATTTGGGGGGCCGCGGGCCGCCATTCGATTCGGGCGTGTCGGCGGATTTCGAGGCCGGTTTGTCCGGACCTTGGTCCGACCGTTGCCGGCGCTCTTTGTCATCTTTGGAGGAGCGCCTATCCGCGATCGGGAGGGCAGGGAAAAGGCCTGAATTGCTTAAGCGGTCAACTTCACTCATTGCGTGACCTCGCTCATGGGGATTTGGGTGACTCGGTCGCTGGCGGTTTCACTTCTTTCGTTAACACGGTCTTTTCGAGATCGGCGGGCGGCACGCGCACCAGCATCCGATTGGTGGCGCTGCCGGCATCAGCCAATTCGACGCCGGGTGCGACGGTCTCAGGCGTATCCGCGGTGATCCGCGCCGTCGTGGCTTCCACGGGAGCCACGGCCTCCAGCACCAAAACGGCGACGCGTCGATTCGCGTTGCGTCCCTCCGCGGAAGAATTCGCTTGGCGCGGATGGAACTCGCCGAAGCCGACGATTTCGAGCCGCAGCGGATCGATGCCCTGCTTGGTGAACTGATGCACGACGCTCGCGGCCCGCGTTGCCGACAGCTCCCAGTTGGAGGGAAATGCGGCGGTGTGAATCGGGCGATCGTCGGTATGGCCTTCGACGCGGATCGGATTGGGGAAGGGCTTCAACACGTCGGCGAGCTTGTCGAGTACCGGTTCCGCGGAACTCGAAAACGCCCCCGAGCCGCTCGAAAACAAGATATCCGTGTTGATTTCGATTTCCAGCCACATGTTCTCGCGCTTCACCGTGATCAGCTTGGCATCGATCAACGAGCGCATGGCGTCCTGCACTTCTCGCTCCATGCGAATCAGGGAACCGGGAACGTCGGCCGACGGCGGCTTTGGAATCGGAGTCACCGTGTCCTGGCTCTTGATTTTGATCAGCGCGGTGGGCGTGATGCCGATCAAAGGCTTCTCGCCGCCCTTGCCCGGCTCTGGCTCGCCGATGTTCAACGGGCGCATGCTCTTCGGGTTGCCGTTGAATGCCGCGATCATGGCATCGGACAGGACGCGAAACTTTCCCTCATTGACCGACGACATCGCATACATCACCGTGAACAGCGCGAACAGCAGCGTCACCAAATCGCCGTAGGGAATGGCCCAGGCTTCGTGGTTCATATGCTCTTCGTGCTTTTTCTTGCGGGCCATGGCTAGGAATTAGTGATGAAAGTACCCTTGTAGCTTCGATTCGATGTTGCGCGGATTCTCGCCCTGCGCGATGGCTATGAGCCCTTCGATCACCATGGTCCGAACCTGCGATTGCGCGTGAATCACGGCTTTGAGCTTGTTGCCCATGGGCAGGAATAAAAGATTGGCGAAAGCGATTCCATAGATCGTCGCAATGAACGCCGCCGCAATGCCATGACCGAGCTTCGAGGGATCATTGAGGTTCTGCATAACTGCCATCAATCCCATGACGGCGCCGATTATCCCTAAGGTCGGGGAATATATGCCCATGGATTCGAAAACCTTGGCAGCCTGCGTGTCGAAGTGCTCCATCGTCTCCAGTTCGATCTCCATGCTGGAACGAATCGCGTCCGGTTCCCCGCCATCCACCAGAGACTGCAGGCCCTTTTTTAGAAAATCGTCTTTCTCGCCTTCGACCGCGGATTCCAAGCCGAGCAATCCTTGCTTGCGCGCGACATTGCTCCACTCGACTATTTTTTCGATCATGCCCGCGGGATTGTTTGCCGGCGGCTTGAACACCCAGGACACGATTTTCCACGCCCGCAAAAATGTAGCCATCGGCGTCTGCACCAGGCTGGCGGCAAGCGTGCCAACGACCACGATGACGAAAGCCGCGCTGCCGACCAGCGCGCCGGCACTGCTGCCTTTCAAGATCGCGCCGCCGATGATCGCGACCAGCGCCAACACAATGCCTATGATGCTTAAAATATCCATTGATTAATCCGGCGATAGCCATTCCGCCAGTCGGGCGCGCAGACGCACCAAAGCTTGGCCGTGGATCTGGCAGACGCGTGATTCCGAAACCTCGAGCACCTCGCCGATTTCCCGCAGGTTCATGTCCTCGTCGTAATACAACGAGAGCACCAGCCGCTCGCGCTCCGGCAGCACATTGATGGCAGCGCTCAGTGCGCCGCGAAATCCGGCATCCTCGATATCCTCCAGGGGCCCCGGTCCATCGTCGCGCGCATGATCGGCGGGACTTGATTCGTCCTCGCTCGATCCCATCTGATCGAAACTAAATAGCCGGCAACTCGCCGCGTCCTGCACCAGCTTGTGATATTCCTCGATGGAGACTCCGAGGCCTTCGGCGATGTCGGGAGGCGTGGCATCCTGGCCTTTGGCGTTTTCGATCTTGCGGATCACATCGGCCATCTCGCGCATGTTTCGATGCACCGAGCGCGGCGTCCAATCGGATTTGCGCACTTCATCGAGCATGGCGCCGCGTATGCGGATGCCTGCGTAGGTCTCGAAATTCGCACCCTTGGTAGCCGAATAATGTTTGGCCGCATCCAGCAGGCCGATCATTCCGGACTGAATTAAGTCATCGACCTCAACATTCGGCGGCATGCGGCTGACCAGGTGATAGGCAATACGCTTCACTAAATCGGCGTGCCTCAGCACCAATTCTTGCTGCGGCACTTGATCGACAGGCGTGCGATCGTCCGACGCCGGTTTCGCGCCGCGTTTTTGCGTGTTCGAATACTGTGTGCTTGCTCTCATTGCAATACCGTCGAGGAGGGAGCGATCCTGGCCCCGACCATACGTTCGACAAAAAACTCCAAATGACCCCGTGCCCCTTGAGGCACAGACCACTTATCGGCTTTAGAAGCCAGATTCTTGAGCGCAATGGAGGAAATAGATGCCGGGTAGGCATCCACGACAGCCGTCTGCCGTTGCACGGCGCGCCGTAGATAGTCATCAAACGGTATCGAACCGGCGAACTCCAGTGTCACATTGAGAAATCGGTCACAGACTCGGCTTATTTTCTGGAAAAGATCGGGCCCTTCGCCGGACCTGCGGGTCTGATTCGCCAAAATCTGAAATCGCTGCACGCCATGCTCGCGGCTCAACACCTTGATCAACGCATAGGCATCGGTGATCGAGGCCGGTTCGTCGCAAACGACGACGACCACGTGGTGCGCCGCCTGGCTGAAGGTCATGACGCTGTCATGCAGGCCGGCCGCCGTATCGACGATGAGCACCTCGATCTGATGATACAGATCGCTGAAAGCGCGGATGATCCCGGCATGCTCCGCCGGCGATAAGCTCGCCATGCGTTTGATGCCGGAGGCCGCAGGTACGATTTGCAGGCCGTGCGGACCGGTGACGATGGCGTCCTCCAGAGCGCACTCGCCCTGAATGACATTGCCCAAGTGGAAACGAGTGTGCAGACCCAACACCACGTCCACGTTGGCCAACCCTAAATCGGCGTCCACCAGCATGACGTCGCGGCCCGATGCCGCGATGGAGACCGCCAGATTTGCGGAGACCGTGGTCTTACCCACGCCACCCTTGCCGCCGGTCACGGCGATGACCTTGACGGGACGCGAAGAGTTGAGTTCGGCCAATGCCTCGGCTCGTTCCGGAGAGAGTCTGGAGTCACGCATGGGCGGCGGCTCGGCCGAAGGCACGGGCCAACGATGCCTCGTTGCGGGAGCGCGGCACGCCTTCCTTGAGCTTGAGCGCCGTGCGGATCAGCCACACTCTTTTCTGATGTGCGGCGTGCAAGTCCTCCGGTACTCGCTGTCCGTCGCATACATATGCAATTTGCAGTTTATGGCGCAGCACTGCGGAGATCGCCCCGCCCAAGCTTGCAGCCTCATCGACTTTGGTCAGGATGCAGGCGGCCGGCGTGACGCGTGCGAAGGCACGCACAATCTCTTCCAGCGCATGGCCCTCGCCTTGCGCCGGCAGGGCCAGCAGCACCCGCGCGCGCGCAGCGCCCAATTTGAGCGCCGCGAGCTGCTCGGTGAGCCGAACATCGCGCGGTCCCATGCCGGCCGTGTCGATCAGAATCAATTTTTTGGAGGTGAGCCGCTGCAGCACCCGGCCTAATTCCTGCCCGCTGTTGGCGGCGTACATGGGGGCTCCGAAGATGCGTGCGAAGGTCATCAATTGTTCGCGGGCGCCGATTCGGTAGCCGTCCGTGCTGACCAACGCCAGGTCCTGGCTTCCATGCAGCATGCACCAGCGCGCGGCGAGCTTCGCAATCGTCGTGGTCTTGCCGGCGCCGGTCGGACCGACGACGGCGGTGATGCCGCCGGTGATGCAGGTCGTGTCGTTGATCACGGGCAAATACTTGACCAGCAGCGCCAGCGGAATATGCGAAGGATTGTCGAGTTTGGTGCGCCGCGGAGTCATTCTCGCCAAGGCCATCGCGATATCAGGGGCAATATCGAGCGCCGACAGCTCCTCCAGCACTCGCGCTTGCAGGGGTTCACGCAGACGCTTATCGCTCCAAGTCATGCCCGCGAGGCCGGTCTCCAGCAAGCGGCGCAAGTCCTGCAGTTCGCGCCGCATGGCGCCCAAACCCTCGCCGGCGACGGCGGCGGCCACCGGACGCGCTGCAATCGGCACCGGGCGCGGCGCCGACGGCGCCTTTGCAACCGCGATCGGCGAGACGGTGAGTTTTGGCGCGACCGGCGCAATTGGCGCCACCGGCACGATCGGCTCAATCGGTGCCGTCATATCAGGCGGCATCATGATGGCGGCAGTCCGCTGACGCTTGGCGTCGGCAAACAAGGCCTCGTCATAATCCACGGCGGCGATGACCTCGATGCCCTCCTCGCCGCGGCGGCTCGACAGGATGACGGCATCCGGCCCCTGCTCCGACCTGACGAGTGCGAGAGCCGCGCGCATGCTCGGCGCCGTGTATCGTTTAATCTTCATACAACCTCCGTATCAATTCCAATCTTTAGCGGCCCACCGCAGCAATCACGCGGATGCGGCGATTTTCCGGAATCTCGTTGTAGGCAAGCACCGCCAGTGTCGGCGTGGAATGGCGCATCAGGCGCGCGATCCAAGGGCGAATCTTCGGTGCGACCAACAGCACAGCGGGTTCGCCCGCCGCGTCCTGGCGTCGCGCGCTGTCGCCCAACGCCGTTTGAATTCTGTCCGCCAACCCCGGCTCAAATCCGGGCGACGCATCGCCTCCGGTCATCGAGTCTTGCAGCACCTGCTCGAGCGCGGGGTCCAAGGTAATCACTGGAAGTTCCTGGCGCAGGCCGCCGATGTTTTGCACGATGGTGCGGCCGAGTGCGACGCGCACGGCGGCCACCAACGCTACGGGGTCCTGGGTCTTGGGCGCGAGTTCCGCGAGCGTTTCGCAGATGGTGCGCAAGTTGCGAATCGGCACGCGCTCCAGCAGCAAGTACTGCAGCACCTTGACGACCACGCTCATCGGCAGGAGCTTCGGCACCAGGTCTTCGATGAGTTTGGGCGCGGTCTTGCCCAGGCGATTCAACAGCTGCTGCACTTCCTCATGGCCCAACAATTCGTGGGCATGCGATTGCAGCAGGTGACTCAAGTGCGTGGCGATGACGCTGCTGGCATCGACCACCGTGTAGCCCTGCGCCTGCGCCTGCTCGCGCCGCGCCTTGTCGATCCAAATGGCATCGAGCCCGAAGGCCGGATCCTTGGTGGCCGATCCTTGTAGGGTGCCGGATACCTGTCCCGGGTTGATGGCCATTTCCCGATCGGGAAACACCTCCGACTCACCCACGGGCGCACCTAGAATGGTTATCCGGTACGAGTTCGGCCCCAGTTCCAAGTTATCGCGGATATGCACGGCCTGGACCAGGAATCCGAGCTCTTCGGACAGTTTCTTGCGGACCCCTTTGATGCGACCCATGAGTTCGCCGCCCTGATTGCGGTCGACGAGGGGAATCAATCGATAGCCAACCTCCAAGCCGATGAGATCAACTGCCTCGACGTCATCCCAGGACAGTTCCTTCTGCTCCGCGGATGTCGGTTGCGAAGCGGCAGGCGCCGCGGCGACCTTGGGCGCAAGAGCAGGCCGCCTGCTCAACAGGTACGTGCCGACGGCACAGACCGCGGCCATCGCCAAAAATACGAAATTGGGCATTCCCGGAATGATGCCGAGCAGCGCCAAGATGCCGCTGGTGACGCCAAGCGCTCGCGGTTGCCCCAACACCTGGGACATGATCTGTTGGCTCATGTCGTGGGGACGCGAAACGCGCGTCACCAATATGGCGACCGCCACCGACAACAGCAGCGCCGGAATCTGCGCCACCAAACCATCGCCGATGGTAAGCAGGGCATAGGTGCGGCCCGCATCGGCGAGCGACATGCCATGCTGCGCGGCGCCGATGATGGTGCCGCCGAACAGGTTGATGAATACGATCAGGATGCCGGCGATGGCATCGCCGCGAACGAATTTGCTGGCACCATCCATCGCGCCGTAGAAGTCGCCCTCCTCGCGCACTTCCTGGCGGCGAATGATGGCATCAGCCTGCGTGATGATTCCCGCGTTCAAATCCGCGTCAATCGCCATTTGCCTGCCGGGCATTGCATCCAAGGTGAAACGCGCGCTGACTTCCGAGATGCGGCCGGCGCCTTTGGTGATCACGACGAAATTGATGATCACCAGCACCGTGAACACCACCATACCGACGGCATAGTTGCCGCCGACGACGAAATGCCCGAAGGCGGCAATGACATGGCCCGCGGCCTGCGCGCCGGTGTGGCCATTGATGAGCACGATGCGCGTCGAGGCGACATTGAGCCCCAAGCGCAGCAGCGTCGCGCCCAGCAGCACGGTTGGGAAGGTCGCAAACTCGAGTGCCCGCCGCACGTAAATCACCGCCAGCAGAATCATCAGCGACAGTGAAATATTGAAGGTAAAGAAAATGTCCAGGAGGAATGCCGGCAGCGGCAGCACCATCATGGCGAGCACCACCATCACCAGCAGCGGCACTCCCAGACCGTTGCGGGCGAATTCGCCGAAAGTGGCTGCGGCTGCGCGCGCGTTCATGCGTCTAGGTACTCATCGCCGACTTTGGGATTGGGCTTGACGACGCGCGCTGCGATCGTCGGATTCAGTGTGCGCACCCGGAAGATGTACGACAGCACCTGCGCCACCGCGACATACAGTCCGTTCGGGATCTCTTTGTTCAGGTCGGTCGAGCGATACAGCGCACGTGCTAGCCGCGGCGCCTCGAATACCGGCACGCGGTGTTCCTCGGCAATGCGGCGTATGTTCTGCGCGACCAGATCAAGGCCTTTCGCCAACACCACCGGCGCGCGCATTTTCTTCGGGTCGTACTTCAAGGCCACGGCAAAGTGCGTCGGATTGACGATCACCACGTCGGCCGTGGGTACCTTGTGCATCATGCGGCGGCGCGCCAGGGTTTGCTGCATTTGGCGGATGCGCTGCTTCGTTTCCGGCCGGCCGTCCAATTCCTTGGACTCATCGCGCAACTCTTGCCGCGTCATGCGCAGCGAGCGCTTGAATTGGAATAGTTGCAGCGGCACATCGACCACGGCCACCAACGCGAGCGAGCCGCACAACCAGACGAAGGCCCAGCTCAACAGACCAGCGCCGCGCGACACCGCCGCGCGCGGCGCCATGCGTCCGAGAGCCAGCACATCGCCGAAAATCCAGGTGACGATTCCCGCACACACCGCGCCCACCACGAAGCACTTGAGCAGCGCCTTTGCCAATTCCGTGATGCCACGCAGTCCGAACAACCGCTCCAGTCCCGACAGGGGATTCAAGCGTGAAAAATCCGGCGTCAGTGCCTGCGTGCTGAAATTCCAGCCGCCCAGTACCACCGACGCCAGCAGCACCATGACGATGAGCACGCCGAACACCGGCAGGATCGCGGTGACGGCGCTGATGCAAGCCGCGCTCAAGGCTCTCGTCATCGAGTCAGTGGTGAGCAACGCGCTGCCGTCGATGAGGAGTGAACGCCGCATCATCTGCGTCAGGTGCGCGGTGACCGTGCCGCCGATCGCTACCAGCGCGGCGCTACCGCCGATCATGGTGGCGAAATTGGTAAGTTCCCGTGAACGCGGCAACTGGCCGCGCTCGCGCGCTTCTTGGAGTCGGCGTTGCGAAGGTTCTTCGGTACGCTCGCCGCCCATTTCGGATTCGGCCATCAGGGCACTCCCGTGGTGGGAGCGCCGACCAAACTCGAGGCGGCCATCAACGCGCTGTTAATAAGAGTGGTAATGCCCGACATGATGCCGTCGAGCCCGGCGAGCAGCACAAAGAAGCCGCCCATGAGCGTAATGGTGAAGCCGATTCCGAATAGATTGAGCTGCGGCGCGGCGCGGGTCACGACGCCGAGCGCAAGGTTGACGATCACCAGCGCGATGACAGCCGGCAGCGCAATCAAAAGTCCTGTATCGAAGACATGCGCACCCCACAGCACCAGCGACAGGAAAATGCCTTGGTCCAAAGGCGCGCCGATGGGCAGGGTTTGGAAGCTCCGCGCCAGGACAGCGAGCAGCATCAGGTGTCCGTTGATCGCCAGGTAGGTCAGGGTGCCGAAAATCATAAACAGCTGGCCGAGCACCGGAACCTGCGCGCCGCGCTGCGGATCGACCAACGTCGCAAACCCTAAGCCCATGGTGAGCGAGATGCTTTGGCCGGCGAAGACCAACGCCTCAAAAGCCACCTGCACCACCATGCCGATCGCAACGCCGATGAGCAGCTCCAGCACGGCAGTGAGCATCCCCGTGGCCGAGAAAATCGACAGACCCGCGGGTACCAGGACCAGCGGGCCCAGCAGGAACGCCAACGCCAAGGTCAACACGATTTTCACCAGCCCCGGCACCACGGCTTCGCTCGCCACGGGGGCAGCGAGCAAAAAGCCGCCGATCCGCAAGGTAGGCCACCACATGCGGCTCACCCACATCGACACGTCGGCGGCGTTTAGGGTCAGAGGCTGCATGAGCTATCCGATCATCGCCGGGATGCTCGCGTAAAGATCGCGCGTGAAGTCGATCAGCACGCGCAGGATCCAGGGTCCGGCAACGAACAAGCTGAGGACCAGCATTAATAGTTTGGGGATAAAGCTCAAGGTCGACTCGTTGATCTGCGTGGCTGCCTGCAGCATGCCGATCACCAATCCGGTGATCAGCGCGATCAAGAGCAGCGGCGCGGAAATCAACGTGGTGACCATCAGCGTCTTGTGCGCCAGATCCATGACGTTTTCGGGCGTCATTGGTGAAAACTCGACGCCAATGTACCGATCAGCAAGGTCCATCCATCGACCACGACGAACAGCATGATCTTGAACGGCAACGACACCAAGACCGGCGATAGCATCATCATGCCCATTGACATCAAAACGCTCGCAACCACCAGGTCGATCACCAAGAACGGTATGAAAACCATGAAGCCGATCTGGAAGGCGGTCTTCAACTCGCTGGTGAGAAAAGTTGGCACCAACACCGACAGCGGCACGTCCTCGGCGCTCTCGAATTGCGGCTTGCCGGAAAGCTTCGAGAACAGCTGCAGATCATTTTCGCGAGTCTGCGCCAGCATGAACTTCTTCAAGGGTGCGAGCGTTCGATCGATGGCCACTTCTCCGGCAAGCTGACCATCCAAGTACGGTTTGATTCCCGACGCATAGGACTGTTCGAGCGTGGCGCCCATCACGAAGAAGGTCAGAAACAGCGCAAGGCCGGTGAGGACTTGATTGGACGGCGTGGTCGCCATGCCGAGCGCCTGGCGCAGTATCGACAGCACGATGATGATTCGCGTAAACGCCGTCATCGCCAGCAATATGGCCGGCAACAGCGTCAGCAAGGTCATCAATATCAGAATCTGAAAAGTAAGCGAATAGGTCTGCACACCATCGGCTGCCGACTTCAAGGCAATGGCGGGCAGCGCGGCTTGCGCACCGGCCGAGAGCGGCAACAACGCGACCAGCGCCACAGCCATCAGGCGATAACGATGCCGATGCAGCGCCTCGATCACGGCGGGCCGCCCGGCCGCTTCATCATGTCGCGCAAGCGCTCGGCGAATGCCGGCGCGCGGCCGGCGGCTTTGAGCTGGATGGGCGTGCTCAAGGGCGTCAAGGCCACTACGCCGCTTGCGCCGACGCCGAGCAGAACTTGCGCCTCGCCGACGCGAATCAACAGCACGCGTTCGCGCGGCCCCACGCTCAACTGGTCGAGAATCTCGCTATCGACGGAGCCACGCGGCGCGTTCAGCTTGAAACGCTTCAGAACCCAGCCGATCGCCAGGATCAGCGCCACAATGGCAATCAGGCTCAAGGTGAGCTGCGCCAGGCTGCCGATTGATAACGGCGAGGCCGGTTGCGCCATCGCGTTCATTTGGCGTGCTCCATCCTTTCCGTCTCGCTGACCACGTCGGTGAGCCGGATGCCGAATTTTTCGTTGACCACGACCACTTCGCCGCGCGCGATGCGAACACCATTGACCAGCACGTCGAGCGGCTCTCCAGCCAGACGATCGAGTTCCACGACGGCGCCCGGCGCCAACTGCAGCAAGTCGCGCACCGACATCTTGGCGCGTCCCACTTCGAGCGCCAGGGTGACGGCGACATCGAGAATCAGCTGCAAATTCATTTCCTGGCCGCCTGCGCCGGCGGCGTTGGGGCCTAAGTCGCTGAACTGCGCGCGCGCGACCGCGGCAGACTTGGGATCGGGCGGACTCATACGGGGGCTCCTGGAAGAATTTTGAGGGCGTTGTGTCCCTGCGAGATGCCGAAGCGGCCGCGGTACAGCGGCACATCGCCGGCCAACAAAGTGACTTGCTGGGGCGCGTCAATGGGAATGATGTCGCCTGGCGAGAGGCTGACCAATTCCCGCAAGCTGATTCTTGCTTGTGCGAGAACGGCGCGAGTATCGAGTTGCGCGTCCTGCAACGCGCTCGTGAGCACGGGCGCCCAGGCTTCTTGCTTGCGAACCGGCTTTGGGGCGCCATCGCCGGCCAGCGCGTCGCGGATGGGACTCAGCAAGGCGTCCGGCAGCAGCCAGTCGATGCGGCCGCTGCGGGCGGCGAATTCCACCGTAAACCGGGCGACGACGACCGACTCGAGCGGCCCGCCCAACTGCACCAGGCGCGGATTCGTTTCCTGCTTCACAAGTTCCAATTCCACCGGCGAGACGGCAGCCCACGCCGCCGCCAAATCCGCCGCAAAGCTGCGCAGCATCAGATTGAGGAATCGCTGCGCCGCGGGCGCGGTCACGGCCTGTGGATCCGCGTTGGCGCGGCCTGTGCCGCCGAAGAAGCCGTCCAAAAGCGTTAGCAGCAACGCCGGCTCGACGCAGACATACGCGAATCCGGGCAATGGCTTGAGGCGCACCACCGCGATCGTGGCCGGCACCGGTAACGAAGCTTGCAGGTCGGCGCTCTTGACCGAATCCAGCGCATCGAAATGCAGACTGACATCTTTTCCCAGCAATCCGGCCAACGAGGCGCCGGCGCGATCGCCGAAATTCTTGTTTATCACCTCGAGCAGAGGCAACTCGGTCCGGTTGATGCGCTGCGCGGCGAAATCGTACGGCCGCACCGTCGGGGCGGCTTCCTTGCCGGTCTTTTCGAGCAGGGCCGCCACTTCTTCATTGGAGATCCGTGCCTGGTTTTCCTCCATTACTGCACCACGAAGCTGGTGAACAGCACGTCATCGACGTCCGGGCCGCCTTCCTTCTTCTGCACCGCACGTACTTCGGCGAGCGCTTCCTCGCGTAGTTTTTCCTTGCCCTCGCGCGACATCATCGATTGGTAATTGCGATTGCTCATCAGCAGCAGCAAATTGTTGCGGATCAATGGAATGTTCTTTTGCACGCTCTCGATGGCTTTCTCGTCGTGCGCCATGATTTCCATGGTGATTTGCAGAAAGCGCACCGCCGAGCCGTCCTCGAAATTCACGACCAGGGGTGGATCGATGGCGTAATAGACCGACGGCTTACCGCCGCCGCCTTCCGCGCCTTTGGGCGCGGCGGCCACCGGCACGATGGCGGTGATCTTGCCGTCCTTGTCCAATTTGAGATCCGGAAGCGGATGCAATTTGGCATTGATGAAGCCGCCGAGCACAACGGCTACGAGGGTGAGCGCGAAAATGCCCAGCCCATTTACCAGGGTGCCCATGAAGCCGCCCGACTTCTTCGGCGGCGGGGGAGGAGCCTCTTCAGCTTCGTCTGCCATAGTTCGATTTCCAAAGCGCGGGCACGTGCCGCAACCGAAGAATCGAGCAAGTTCTATGCCAGAAGTTTTTTAGGGCGTTTTCCTAATGATATTCAGCAACTTACATAAATCGGCGGCGCCTCTCCCCAGGCTGCAGAACCGCCGATAAATTGACGCTTACCAAATACTCACGCGCTGGTTGGGCGGCAAATACATCTTGTCGCTGGGGCTAAGGCCGAACGCCGCATAAAATCCGGGTTGATTTCGCAGCGGCGCGGTACCGCGCACCGCCGGGGGCGAGTGTGGATCGGTTTTGATGCGCTGGATCGCCTCCGCCTCACGCACTTTGCCGCGCCAGACCTGTACCCAGCCCAAGTACAAACGCTGATCCCCGGTCAGTCCGTCGATCACGGCTGCCTCATGGCCCGCCAGGGAGATCCGGTAAGCCTTGTAGGCAATCGCCAAACCGGAATTATCCCCGATGTTCTCCCCCAGGGTGAGCGCGCCATTCACGTGGTAGTCGGGGACCGGCTCGTAGGCGTTGTACTGCGCTACCAGCGCCTTGGTCTTCTCGGCAAATTTGTCGTGATCGGCCTTGGTGAACCAATCATGCAGGTTGCCGTCGGCATCAAATTGACTGCCCTGGTCATCGAATCCATGGCTCATTTCATGACCAATGGCCCCGCCGATGCCTCCATAGTTCACCGCATCGTCGGCGCTCGCGTCGAAGAATGGCGGCTGCAGGATGGCAGCGGGGAATGTGATCTCGTTGCGCGTGGGATTGTAGGATGCATTGATGGTTTGCGGGCGCATGCCCCATTCGCTGTGATCGACCGGCTTGCCCAGTTTGGCGAGGTTGCGTCGATATTCGAAATCAGCGGCTCGCACCACGTTGCCGAGCAGATCGTCGCGCGAAATCTTGAGCGCACCATAGTCGCGCCAGTGATCGGGATAGCCGATCTTAGGCTGCATCTTTGCCAACTTGGCCTGAGCGCCAACCTTCGTTTCCACGCTCATCCAATCCAGGGTATCGATATCGCGGCGGTAGGCCTCGAGCAAATTCAGCACCAAGGTCTGCATGCGTACCTTGTTCTGCGGCGGGAAATACTTGGCGACATAGAGCTTGCCCAGCGCCTCGCCCATGCCGCCGTCGAGCAAGGTGATGCCCCGCTTCCAGCGCGGCTGATTCTCGGGCACGCCGCGCAGCACCCCGCCCGTGAACGCAAACCGTTCATCGACAAAGGGCTTGGACAGGTAGGGCGCAAAGGCCGATAGCACCCGCCATTTGAAGTAGGCCTTCCACACCGGCAGGGGCGTGCCGGTTATCACCTTGCCGAGACCGGTGAAATAGGTCGGCTGGCGCACGATCACGTAGTCGACTTTGCCTTCGATGCCGGCGCCGTGGATATACCGCTGCCAGTCATATCCTGGCATCAGCGCGGGGAGTTCGGATAGCGCCGTCTTGTTGTAGGTTTTGATCGGATCGCGCTCCTCCACCCGGGTCCACTGAATTTTCGCCAACGCCGTTTCCAGCTCGAGAATGGCTCCGGCGTGCTGCGCGGCTTTGGCCTGCCCGGCCATGTCCAGCATTTTTTCGATATGCGCGCGATAGGCGAGGCGCGCTTCCTTGAGCTTGGCATCGTCCCTCAAGTAGTAGTCGCGATCCGGCATTCCCAAGCCGCTCTGAGAAACGATGACGGCATACTGCGCGGAGTTTCTTGCGTCCAGATTGACCTGCAAGCTGAACGGGCCGCCCGCTCCGATCTCGATCAGGTGGGCCATCAAGCTGGGGATGGCATTCATATCCTTGAGCGCATCGATTGCCGCAAACTCCGCAAGCAGCGGCTTTAAGCCCAGCGCCTGCAGTTGCTCCTCGTTCATGTAGCTGGCGTAAAGATCGGCGAGCTTCTTCGCGTCGGGATCATCATTGCCGGACGCTTGATCAAGAGCATCGACGATGGTCCGCAGCTGTTCTTCGGTCTTATCCTGGAGGGTTGTAAACGAGCCCACGGCACCTTTGTCGGGTGGCAGCTGATAGTTACGCAGCCATTTGCCGTTCAGGTATTGATAGATATCGTCTTGAGGACGCACCGAGGTGTCGACATATTGAAGATCAATGCCCGAGTGCAGCGTCGGATGCGGCTCTGTCGCAGCCCCGGCCGCGGACGGCGGGGTCTGATTGCTGACACAGGCCGTCAAGCAGGCGATGCAGATCACGGTGGCACAGTTCTTCAACATCATGTCTCCTCAAAATTTCAATGAAACTTTCAATCCCGGACCCGCATCATCGAGCACCAAATGCGCGCCGTGCAATTTCGTTACCGCCGCTACCAGGGAGAGGCCCAATCCGGATCCCGGAAAGTTCCGCGCCTCGTCCAAGCGCACGCGGCGACCGAGCACGATCTCGCGTTTGTCCGCGGGAATGCCGGGCCCATTATCCTCGACTATGACTTGCGGTGCGCTGCCTGATCCGTCCAGCGCCACGCGTATGCGGCCGCCGTCCGGCGTGAATTTAATCGCGTTGTCGAGCAAATTCGCCAGGGCCTGAGCCAGCAATTGCCGGTTGCCCTGCACCTGCGCGCCCGCCGCGACGGAACTCTCGAGCACAATGCCGCGCTCTTCGCTCACTGGCGCGTACAGTTCGACCACGCTCCCGACCAACTCCGACAGGTCCACCTGCTCGCGAGCCACCGTGCCAGTCTCGGCCAGCGCGATGCGCAGCAGCGCATCCAGGGTGCTGCGCATGTGATCGACTTCAGTGGTCACTCTCTCCAGCACGCGCCGCTCGGCCGACCCAGGGGCGAGCGTGGTCATTGCCCCCTCCGCACTGGCCTGCAAGCGATTCAGCGGCGTGCGCAGGTCATGGGCTGCACTGTCGAGCACGGTGCGCATGCCGAGAGTGAGCTGCTCAATCTTGTCGAGCATGGTATTGATCTCGCGCGCCAGCGTATTGATCTCATCGTCGGCGTCGCGGACCGGTAGACGCTGCGACAAGTCGCCCCGCATGATTTGCGTCGCCACAGCGGAAATCGCGCCCGCCTGCGCCAGAATTCGCCGTCCCATCCAGAAGCCGCCGCCGAGACCTAGCAGCAAGGTCAACACCACGGCGGCGATCAGACCGCGCATCATGAGACTTTTCACGTCCTGACGTTCCTGCACATCGTGCCCTACCAGCATTTGGTAGCCGCCGGGCAAGGCAAAATAGCGGGCGCGCATTTCGTGCTCGCGCGTCTCGTCGCCGAACGGCACCGACACTTTGAACAGAAACCATTTTTCTTTGGTGTCGATCTTTGGCCACGCCGGGACATTACCAGCCACCGGGCGCAACTGCGGATCGACCATCAAGTAAACCGCGCCGCGCACATCCTGATCCTGCGAGCGCTGTTCGACCAATTCGATGAAGTCGCTGCGCGACAGCACCAGCATTTGCTCGCGCAGACCCTGCACTTCCGCTTCGATCAGATTGTCGGTGCTGCTATCGACGACGCGCGAGACGGCAAAATCCACGGCATAGATGAGCGCCGCCGCGCCGATTGCGAACACAATGGAATAGACGATGGCGATACGGAAAGGCGAGGTATCGAGCACACCGAGAAAACGCTGATCGGGACTCATTTTAGGAGCCTGTCTCGGTATTCTGCGTGGCCGCCGCTATTCGTCTTCGCGCAAGCTGTAGCCCGCGCCGCGTACGGTGTGCAGCAGGGGCTTGTCGAAGTCTTTGTCGATTGCCTGGCGCAGACGGCTGATGTGTACGTCGATCACATTGGTTTGCGGATCGAAATGATAATCCCATACGCCCTCGAGCAGCATGGTGCGGGTCACCACCTGGCCGCTGTGACGCATCATGAATTCGAGCAGCTGAAACTCGCGCGCGGTCAACTCGATTTTCTTTCCGTTGCGCATGACGCGCCGAGTCATGCGATCCAGTTCCAAGTCCGCCAGTTTTAGCTTGGTGCTTGCCTCCGCGTTGCCCGCATCGCCGCGACGGGCGAGCGCATCGATTCGCGCCAGCAGTTCGGCCATGTGGTAGGGCTTCGTCAGGTAGTCGTCACCGCCGGCGCGCAGCCCGGTGATTCGGTCATCGACGTCCCCGAGCGCGCTCAAGATGAGGACCGGCATTTTTCGGCCTGTGGCCCGAAGCGACTGCACCAGCGCAAGCCCGTCCATCTTCGGCAGCATGCGATCGACGATGGCAAGATCGACGGCGATCGAGGAGGCCATATGCAAGCCCTCTAGACCGTTGCCCGCGACGTCCACCGTATGGCCGGCTTCCCGCAACGCCTTTGCCAGGTAGTCGCGCGCAACCTCGTCGTCTTCAACAATCAAAATGTGCATGGCCGGATATCTTAGACTAGGATGCCCTCGCCCGGGTTCACTCGATAGGACCCCAACCGAAGCGAAGTGTATGCCCGAGATTGCCATGACCGGGGTTGCGCACC
>Ga0302326_10009517_pt1 | contig 21209 bp, 20 predicted proteins | sample Palsa_T0_3_FD_202264 | JGI IMG/M metagenome (GOLD analysis project Ga0302326, IMG submission 202264) | Peat permafrost microbial communities from Stordalen Mire near Abisko, Sweden - Palsa_T0_3 | ecosystem: Environmental > Terrestrial > Soil > Palsa > Peat permafrost | place: Sweden: Abisko... | reverse complement strand
GCTCGCATGCCTGCGCTTGGTGCGTGACGGTGCGCGTCCAATCTTCCATCCAGCACTCCCTTGGCAACTGGAGGTGTCTGCCACAAGAGGAACGCCGAGCAACACCGCTACTCGGAAGAGAATCCCGTCCTGTCGGAACCCTATGGGCCTGCGCGTTGCAATTGACGCAGTGAGGGCGAGACGAGGCCACCCAGTCCGGCGAGGATACAGGCGAGGCCAGAGATAGCAATCACCCGCGGCGCCGAGAGATACTGCAGCAGCACGCCACCGAACGCCGCTCCGAGCGGCGTCGCTGCTACCACAAGCGAATGCCGCGCGCCGAAGACCTGGCCGCGTATTTCGGCCGGGATGAGCCGCTGCAGCAGGGTGGTTTCCATGGGAGTATAGGGTGCCCAGGATGCCCCAGCCACACCGAGGAACAGCATCGCGAGCGGGAGATGTCGAATGAAAAACAGGGGGCACAGCAGCGCTCCCCAGAGCACCGCGATCATCGGTAAGGCGATGCTCGGCCGCCAGCGCCGCGAGAGCTTGGTCAGCGTCAGCACACCAGCGAAGGCCCCCATGCCGAAGCCGGTCCACAGCAGCCCATAGCCATCGGCGTTGGCGTGTAAGGTCTGGCCGCTGTAGACCGGCAGGGCCGCCTCTAACGGGCCGTAGGAGAAGAAAAAAACCAGCGAGAGGATTGTGAGCGCGGGCACGTAGCGCAGGCTGAACATCGCGCCGAGACCAAGCCAGCGATTGGCTGGGGCAGGCTGTGCGACACGCGGTTCGCGAGCGATCGTGGGCAGGGTTAGCACGAGCAGGCCCATCAGCAAGAAGCTCGCGGCGTCGATGAACAGCGCCCAGGGACCGCCCAACCTGGCGACGGCGAAACCTGCTGCCAGTGGGCCGGCGAGATACGAAAATTGCAGGCTGGTCGCGGTGAGCGCATTGGCACGATCGAGGAGAGCGTCGTCCACCAGGTGCGGCACAAACGCCCTTACTCCAGCCGTGGTTGCTGGCGAGAGCGCTCCGGCCAGCGACGCCAGCACGAGGACGTGCCAGAGCTGCAACGATCCCAGGGCGTAGAGCGTGGGAATCGCCGCGATGAGTGCCGCTCGGGCGAGGTTGTCGAAGCCCATCACCAGCCGCGGCTGGTAGCGATCGAGCAGACGCCCGAGGATCGCCCCGGTGACGACGCCAGGCAGGTTGAAGCAGAGGATGACGAGGCCCACCGCCGCACCAGATCCGGTCAACTGCAGCACGAACCAGAGCAAGGCGATGATGGTGAACTGGTCCCCGAGATAGGAGAAGCTCAACCCCAGCCAAAGCCGCCGGAACGCGGGATCCCGCAACGGACCGCCAACCGCAGTCGTTCCATCACTTTTTACTCTTATGTACTTTTGCACGAGTGACCGCAGGCGCTTTCCTCTTCCATTTGATCTGATTGTAATCAACGGCGGCACGGACGAGATTTCTTAGAGCGCGCTCATGAATCGTATCGCCCTCAAAAAGATCGATCGCTCGCCACGCGTTTCCTCCGAGGCCGGCATTGAAGAGCTTGTCGGGATCTGGCAGGTTCGCCCCGTGGCAAAACGTAAGCTTCACTTTATCTTTGTGGGCATTTCCGACCGCGATCATTCCGTCGTGAGACCACACTGGGCTTCCCCTCCACTTCCATTCCTCGATGATCTCCTGGTCGGCTTCAAGGATGATTTTGCGGATGCGGGCGAGCGTTTTGCCACGCCAGTCCGTCAGTCCTGCGATCAGCTGGTCAATACGTTCCGATGGATCCATTGGATCTCTATGCCTCCGCAATTCTTGGCCCCTGTTCCTGCGAGTCGTTGATTGCCGCAGCGTCTTGCTAAGCCAATCTCTTCGAAAGAAGTCGTCGAACGACATGGCCTTTCCACAACCACAATCCCGAAAGAACAAGGACAGGAACGAAGATAAACCGAGTGACCTGCGCGTAATTTGGAATCTGGTCAAACGGGCTATAAATGTAACCGAGGATCGGAATGCTAAAGACGATGTGAATCCAGCGAAAAACCGCACGCGTGGTAGCTTTGGGGGTGGTCTTGGCGGCGACGAAGGCCGACTTCTGCAGAGTCGATTCCATGGGGTTCTTCCTCCTTTTCGTTATTGTGGATGGATCCGTGCGGTCGAGCTGGCGTTCGAGACATCTACGGGAGGGGGCCAGAACCGCAACGGCAACTCGTTCGTACCACGAGGCCAGTTCTGGTAAACCGAACTCCGGGAGCTGTCTCGATCCTTTCCGATCATTTTTTTGCATCCACTCGATTCACGATTTTTGAGCCGCCTGAGGCGGCCAATTGGGAGTTTCAATCCCGAACTGCTTGGCGTACTCCGCGTTCAATCGCTGCCAGCCGAACTTCAGCGCTTCGGGGCCGACAATGCGTCCGAGGGGAGTTCCGCTGAGAAAATGATCGAGAACATCGAAACAAATGTGCCATCCGGCGGCGCCCATGGCGATGAAGCGGTGACCGATGTTGGTCCACAGCGTCAGCCGCGTACCGACGCCAGAGCCTTCGAGCTCCCACCGCATATCGAAGCCACCCCAGTTGTACTCAAGCAGCTTGGGAGCGTCGGCTCGCGTCACCTTTGTTTCTGAAACCCGCGGCATGGGCGCTCCCACGGTGGTGAGCTTCACCGTGCTTCCAAGCACCCCCAAGCTGCCATCGGCTTCAAAGGGAGCCCACTCGCGCAGATGCGCCGGGTCGGTAAGAGCCTGCCAGACTTTTTCCGGCGAGTGGTGCAGATCTCGGACGAGAATGAGAGTCCACTTCTCTCCGTCCTTTCGTATCTGCGCTCCGCCGGCCGGACCCGGTGCGTATGGCTCGCGAACGGTCATCTTCTTCTCCATGTCCCTAGCGTGAATCGCGCGCTAGTTGGGTGAGCTGAATCAAGTTGCCGCAGGTGTCGTTCAGCACTGCAATGGTCGATGCGGTGACGTCGGTCGGCGGCATCGTGAACACGGCGCCGCGGGCTTTGATCCGCTCGTAGTCGCCCTTTACGTCGTCGGTGCTGAACATGGCCGCGGGTTGGCCCTGCTGAAATATCGCCTGCTGATACGCTTTGGCTGCGGGGTGGTTGTTCAGCGCCAACTGCAGCTCAGTGCCATCCGGGTCCTCGGGCGAGGCCACCGTCAGCCAGCGATATGGGCCGTTACTGAAATCGGTTTTCTTGGCAAAGCCCAGCACCTCCGTATAGAAGCGCAGGGCCTTGTCCTGATCGTCCACGTATAAACTGGTCACTTTGATTTTCATTTCATTTCTCCTTATGTCACGTTCGCGGTGTGGGCCGCGTCGTCTTCTCCTTGGTCTTCCTTTTCGTTGGTGTTGACGGATCCATGCGATCGAGGTGGCGTTCGAGAGCATCCAGGTGAGTGGACCAGAACCGGCGGAACCGAGCCAGCCAGGCATCCAGTTCCTCAAATGGTTCAGGTTTCAGCCGGTAGAGACGGCGCTGCGCGTCCACCGTGGATTCCACGAAACCAGCCTCTCGCATCACGCGCAGGTGCTTTGACACGGTGGGCTGCGACATACGAAGCTGCCGCTCGATCTCTCCAACCGACTGCTCGGACAAGGCTAAAAGACTGAGGATCGCGCGGCGGTTCGGCTCCGCAATGATTTCGAAGACAGATTCCATTCGCCTTATATACCTCATATGGCATATACGTGTCAAGGTATATTTAGACAGGGGGCAGCCCCTGTTCCCTTTGGCCCTGCTTTCGGTGAAATTACCAGGGATCGGGAAGGCCGTTACCGAAAACGCCGCCCCGTTCGGCACCGGCGTTGAAGAATACGGCGACCGGTCGCAATCGCCGTTCGATGAGCATGACGAAAATGTGAAAGCTAAGAATGGCTGCGCCCGGGATCCCGCTCGCACTTGTTGCCACAGCGCGCCGGCTGGTTGTGTTTTTTCGCGTGCGTGGCGCCTTTTCTGGTGTGTTTGTCCAACGGAAGCCGCATCAAGCCGTGCCGCCGAGGCTTGCGTGATCCGTCCTGCCGCAGGTTCGGCGTTCCACGGCCGAACCGAGTTCTCACACCCTTTTATCAAGTGTTGACATTCCGATTGGCAAATCCGGGTGTAGATGTCCTACTTTTCGATTCTCCGCATTGCGTTTGTCGTGGCAGAATCGCTTAAATTCGGCGGCCGGTTCGGCGGTCTACTTGCGGCGAAGCCGAGCTACTATGCTACTGCCAGGCGCCGAGTAGACGACGTAGGAGCACGAGTTCGCCTAAGTGGTAGGCGTTGTGGTCGGCAACGAGCAGTGCCTCTCTCAGGACCGTCTGACTATCGCCGCTTGGAACAATCGTGAACAGATCGGTCGATTCGTTGGCGATCAGTTCGCACAGCGCTTCAAGATCCTCGCGAAAAGCTTGTGCGCTCTGGTCCCAGGCTTTTTCGTTCGGAGGCGCTTGCGCGCCGGGCCAGTACCCGCGCGGGAAATCAGGTGATTTGTGATCGGACTTGCGGGAGAACTCCAGGATGTCCCACTGCGTGATGCGGAGGTGTTCGAGAACTTCCCAAGGCGAATGCTCGGCGCCGTTTGGCCTCTTGCCGCGCAGATTGGCCGGAACGTTGTTGACTGCTGCGTCGAAGCTCGCGTGAGCGTCGCTGCCCTTGAGCATGTTCACCAAGTGTTGGCGTAGAGCCTTGTCCTTTGCCATGGTGCAGATTCCTTTCTCTTTTCGGATTATCTAAAAGCCGCTGCGATGTATCCTCAAACAGTTATAGCGCCATGCAGGAGACTCGTTCTTGGCAAAAATTGCGGTCGGCTTCGATCAGGCGGTGGCTCAAGGGGACGCGATCGGTGCGGCGGGGGGCCGTCCCATTGGCCCTTTGCTGGCCCGGGGCGAAGGATGGAGCGTGGTCGATTTGATCTGCACCTCCGGGCCCCAGGACCGTCCTTTTGAGGAGCAACATTCGCAGGTTTCGATCGCCATCGTAGTGGCGGGTACATTCCAATACCGCTCTACCGATGGCGGAAGGAGGGGCGAGTTAATGACCCCGGGCTCGCTATTGCTCGGCAACGCGGGACAGTATTTTGAATGCGGTCACGAACACGGCACGGGGGACCGCTGCCTTTCGTTTTCCTACGAGCCAGATTATTTCGAGACAATCACCGGTACGGCGAGAGCGGGGCGAGAGGGACGTCCGTTCCGCGTACTCCGGCTACCGTCCATGCGCGCTCTCTCACGACTCGCGGCGGAGGCATGCGCACGGCTAGCGGGGAGTTCTGCACAGAGGGACGATTTAACTCTGGGCGTAGCATGGGAGGAATTAGGGATTCAATTGGCTGCCTCCGTCGTCCGTCTTGCAAACGACGCCCCGCTCGAGGTGCGAGATCCGTTGCCGAGCGTGCTTGCACGGGTGACGCGAACCGCGCGAATGATTGACGAGGACCATGATTCGGAGCTAACGATTCAACGCTTGGCGCGCGAGGCGAGGCTGAGCCCCTATCATTTTCTGCGTAGTTTTCAGCAGTTGATGGGGGTGACGCCGCACCAATATCTACTGCGCGTGCGGTTGCGCGAAGCAGCCAAGCGGCTAGCGATAGAGCGGGCAAAGGTGTTGGATATTGCGCTCGATTGTGGATTCGGAGACGTGTCGAATTTCAATCGCGCGTTTCGAAAAGAGTTTGGCATGAGCCCGCAGTCGTTTCGACGGAAAGGGTTGCAGTAAGGCTTTGAGAATCAGAAAAGCGTGCGGTTAGCGTTTTTTTTGCCGCTTGGCCAGTCCCGCTCTTTTGCTTGTCCCGCTCTGAGGTCTCAATGCGTTGCGGGCAGCGAGAAACGATCCATCAGCGTTTCGGCTGAGTCAACATTGGCCGGGTTCCGCTCCTGCAAACCGTGCCCACGAGGAGACCCGCTTTACTTAAATCGCGAGGGTGCATCCTGAATGTTCAAGTGAGACGACAGGCGAAGCTTTTCGACGCATGTAGCCTGCGGCGGCGTACGAGGTCCGAGTCTTCGGTCTACTGAATTGGCCGCGAACCCGTGATAAGAATGTCGACGAGTCTTCTGGCGCTCTGCTGCCAGTCAGGGCCGGACGCCACGTGGGAAACGCCGATCAGCGCCCGAAGCAGATCGAAGGGCTCCAGATCTCTGCGAATGTCCCCGCCCTCGATGGCGCGCTTCACCAACGAATCAATTGCTCCCTGGATCTGAGCGCGTGAACCCTCATACAGCTTCGAAGGCCCTCCGACCAGCGAATTGAGAGCGGGGCCGATGATCTGCTTGGTTGCGATGTAGTCGACGAATAGTAACATCCAGGCTCGCAAGGCCTCGATGGGAGGAAGGCTTTCGGAGAACTTCTTCTCGGCGGCGGCCAGTTTTTCCACCTCAGTCCGATAGACCGCTTCGATCAGCGCATGACGAGTAGGAAAGTGACGGTACAGAGTTCCCGCTCCAACTCCTGCCTCTTTGGCGACGTCGTCCAGGCTGGCGTTCGCCCCGGATCGAGTAAACGCCTCCTTGGCCACCTCGAGAATGCGCTCGCGATTCCGCTGCGCGTCGGTGCGCGGTTTTCGCGGGGCAATTTTCTGACTTCTGGTCGGCATAAGAAAAATATTGCAACCGGAGATAGTCTCCGGTTATCCTATCTACTGATTCGGAGACACTCTCCGTTTTAGTCGGAGCGCGGCGGCATGTCAATAGCGATTCCCAGGCTGTCCGGCTTTGAGAGGTGAGGAAATGAATCCACTCGCTCGTTATAAACCGTCCAAAAGATCCAACTCTGGTTGCGTCGACCTCATGACAATGGCGGAACAAGAGTTGTCAGCATTCTTCAGCGCCGTAACCCAGTCGTTCGGGTCGGAACAGGCGAAACTCTCCGCAGAAGATTGGCTGCACGAGTTGATCGAAATCGATGCTCTGCCCGTTTCAGACCGCGAATGGCGATTGATCACCGAAAAGGTCGCGACCCGGCTTGCAAGTCGAGTGAGCGCTTCGTCTCGATTGACCGAATCTACAAATGCCTAGGAGGAAAAGAATATGCGTGTTTTTGTCACAGGTGCCACAGGATTCATCGGTTCTGCCATTGTGAAAGAGCTAATGAACGCAGGCCATCAGGTGCTCGGTCTTACACGCTCCGATGCGGGCGCCCGCTCGCTCATCGCCGCTGGTGCCCAGGTGCATCGAGGTGATCTCGAAGACCTTGAAAGCCTGCGCAGTGGGGCCGCCGCCTCGGAGGGAGTGATTCACACCGCCTTTATCCATGACTTTTCGAGGCTCGAGGCTGTTTGCGCAGTAGACAGGCGCGCCATCGAGGCACTCGGCGCCGCGCTCGCTGGCTCTGACCGACCGTTGATCGTCTCCTCCGGGACCGCGATCGCCGTCACGCCGGGCCGCCTCACCACCGAGGAAGATGCGCCCAATTCACCATTTCCGCGCGTGGCTTCGGAAGCAGCGGCGGCTTCAGTGGCGGCGCAGGGAGTGCGTGTATTGGTGATGCGCCTTCCCCAGGTCCACGATCCCGTCAAGCAAGGCCTCATCACCTACTTGATCGATCTGGCTCGCGAGAAGGGCGTCTCGGCGTATGTGGGCGACGGGCTCAACCGCTGGCCCGCAGTGCACCGACTCGATGCCGCCCATCTCTACAGGCTGGCGCTTGAGAAGGGATCTGCCGGAGCCCGCTATAACGCGGTCGCGGAACAGGGCGTGCCGCTTCGAGAGATCGCGGAGGTCGTCGGCCGGGGCCTGAAGGTGCCGGTCGTTTCCAAGTCCCCCGAGGAGGCAGGCGAGCACTTTCGTTGGCTCGCGCATTTCGTGGGGCACGACATCCCGGCTTCGAGCGCGCTTACGCAGCAACACCTGGGATGGCGACCAATCGGTCCTTCGCTCATCGCGGATCTGAAGGCGAAGGAATATTTCGAACACCCCGCGGAAACCGCGGTCTTGCGCGACTAACGCCTATGCGATAGTAAAACAGTCACCTAGAGGGATTAGTCAAGGAGATTGAAAATGACGAACCTAGTTGAGACAACCTCGTTTGGAGCAACTTCGACCACAGATGACGTTTTGTCCGGCGTGAAGCTGGCGGGCAAACGGATCCTCGTAACAGGTGCTTCCGCCGGACTCGGCGTGGAAACCTCACGCTCGCTTGCCGCCCACGGCGCCCGGGTTGTAGGCGCGGCCCGGGATCTCAACAAGGCCGAAGCTGCCACCGCACAGGTCCGAAAAGACGCCCTGGCCAATGGCGGAAGCTTGGAACTGATCGATCTCGATCTTGCCGACCTGAAAAGCGTGCGCGCCTGCGCCGACCGGTTGCTGGCAAAGGGGGAAGCCTTCGACCTGGTCATTGCCAATGCCGGGGTGATGGCCACACCGCTCGGCCACACAGCCGACGGCTTCGAAACGCAGTTCGGAACGAATCACCTCGGACACTTTGTCCTAGTCAACCGGATTGCGGCGCTCATTCGCTCTGGCGGGCGGCTGATCAATGTTTCTTCTTTGGGTCACCGCTACTCGAATGTCGACCTCCAGGATCCGAACTTTGAGCGGACTCCGTATGAGCCCTTCGTTGCCTATGGAAGATCCAAAACGGCGAACATCCTGTTCGCTGTTGCCTTCGACAAACGCCATCGCGAGCGCGGCGTACGTGCCGCCGCTGTGCATCCGGGAGTGATCCACACCGAACTGGGTCGCCACGTGGACGCGAGCCAAATAGAAAAGATCATCGAACAGAGGAATCAGCAACTGGCAGCGGAAGGCAAGCCGCTGTTCCAGTGGAAGACCATTCCTCAAGGGGCCGCAACTTCGGTATGGGCCGGTGTCGTTGCTCCCGCCGCACAGATCGGAGGCAAATATTGCGAGGATTGCCACGTCTCGAATCTGGTGCCGGACAACGTGCCCATCCACACCATAACTGAAGGAGTGCTTGGGTATGCGCTCGATCAAAACAACGCCGAAGCGCTCTGGAAAAAAAGCGAGGAACTGGTGGGAGAGTCGTTCTAGCTTGCTCGCTGCAAATCATGATCAAGGGGAAACGGAATGATTGGACAGATTGATCTAGCTGGCAGCTTCAAGCTGCCGGGCACGTCGATAACCTTGAACCGCATGGGTTACGGTGCGATGCAACTGGCAGGCCGAGACGGCGACAAGTTGGTATGGGGACCACCGCGCGATGTTGATGCTGCGATCGCTCTTTTGCGAGAGGTCGTTGCAAGCGGCGTGAACCACATCGACACCGCCGATTTCTATGGTCCTCATGTCACGAACCAGATCATACGAAAGGCGCTCTCCCCGTATCCCGACGATCTAGTGATCGCCACCAAAGTCAGCGCCCGTCGTGGTGAGGATGGATCATGGATTCCGGCTTTCTCGCGCGGGGAGCTGACCGCGGCGATTCACGACAACCTCCGCAATCTGGGACTCGATGCACTCGACCTGGTCAACCTGCGCAGTATGTTGAGCATCCATGAACCCGCTGAGGGGTCGATCGAGGCACCGATGACCGTTTTAGCCGAGCTCCAGCAAAAGGGCCTGGTGCGTTATATCGGGCTAAGCAACGTCACGCCCACGCAGATAGCGGAGGCCCGGCGGATCGCTCCGATCGTCTGCGTACAGAACCACTACAACCTCGCGCATCGCACCGACGATACACTCATAACCGATCTTGCTCGTGACGGCATCGCCTACGTGCCATTCTTTCCACTGGGCGGGTTCACTCCACTCCAGTCGACTACTTTGTCTGACATCGCCGCGCGCCTCAGTGCCACGCCCATGCAGGTTGCGCTTGCCTGGCTTTTCCACCGGTCGCCCAATATCTTGGTGATCCCAGGAACATCTTCCATCGAGCATCTTCGCGAGAACCTTCAGTCATCGATGCTTCAGATTCCCCCTGATGTGATCGTCGATCTCGACGGTCTTGGCGGAAATGCCTCGCATTGGAGACAGACATCGTAAGGGCTATGTTTAGAGGCGACGACAGATCCCAAGTGCCGCTTCTTATGTCGCATGGCTGGCTAACAGCGTGCGGAGAGTGCGAAGGCTCAGTTCCCTCATCGAAGGCCACGCATTGTCCACAAAACGCTGGTTTGGGGAGATCTCTGATGTTCCCCGCGGTCTTCCGGCCAGCGTCACCGAGAGTCCGTCCTGGGCGTCAGTTTCGGTTGCGGTGATACGAAACGATGCGTGCGTGCCACCCAACAACTTCGAGCGCGGCGTCGTTCTCAATTGACAACTACTGACACGGTCGCAGATACTGCAACGTGCGCATGTAGGATGCAACGGCACCTCGCCGAAGGGCAATGCCCACCTACGATCCCATATCGTGGAGGCCCGCATGCCCAATCTAGAGAACCTCAGGAAGCAAGCCAAGCTCATATTGCGGTGGCATCGCGAACGCCACTATCCCGTCGCCGCCCAAATCCGCGGGCATTTGCCTCGTTTTCTGGATATGCCCGACTCGGAGATTCTTGCGGCGAGCTTTAAGCTCAGCGATGCGCAAGAGATGGTCGCAAGACAGCAAGGCTTCGATAGTTGGCAAGCTCTGAAAACTGGACTTTCAACGCCCTCGCTCAAGGTGAAATCATCGCCCTCCAAAGCAACGATTGTCGGTGCAGAGCCACAAATGCTCGTCACCGATATCCGGAGATCCTGCGAATTTTTCCGTGAGAAGTTGGGCTTTTCGCTGGTATTCAGTTACGGCAAACCTCCCTACTATGCACAGGTGGGTCGCGACGCGGCGCGTCTCAATCTGAGGTGTGTCGAGCGACCGGTAATCGAGTCGATGGTCCGCGATCGGGAGGAACTGTTGTCGGTATCGATGACCGTCGCCACAGCGGACGAGATCAAGTTGCTGTTTCTTGAGTTTCAGTCCGCTGGTGTTGCCTTTCGCCAGACGCTGAAAAAGCAGCCTTGGGGCGCCAAGAATTTCGTGGTCAAGGACCCGGACGGGAATCTGCTGCTGTTTGCGGGGCCCGCAAACTGATCGCTACCAAGCCGAGCCGAACAAGGCTCTCCGTGAGGCAAAGGCATACAAATAGAACGATATCGACTGGAACGAATGCCAACGCGGTACAGCACGCGGCGCTGCCACGACTCTTGGGTTAAATGCACGTGGTACCCCACTGGGGCGAGCAGTCTATCACTGCTATGCTGCCTAGGGACATGGAGCTGCGGGAAGGGTCTTGTTACCCTTGATCGGCAAGAAATCGTAACGGACGAAGAGAAATCGAAATTCTTCACTTCCTTTAGGAGGCTGGATGCGGACCCTCGCACAGAGTTTCCATTATGCGTTTCGAAAGCTTAAGAACAATCCGGGATTCGCCGTGGTATCTGTGCTCACGCTGGCTCTGGGAATTGGCGCAAACAGCGCGATGTTCAGCATTGTCAATGCGGTCTTGCTTCGTCCTCTCCCGTATCGTGATCCGCAAAACCTGGTGATGCTTTCTGAACACTGGCCGCAGTTTCCTAAATTGACTTTGTCCTATCTCAATTACCAGGACTGGAGAGACCAGAGCCGTTCGTTTGAAGCAATGGGAGCTGTGCGAAACTCGCTCATGACCATGACCGGGTTCGCCGAAGCCGAACGGATACCCTCGCAAAATGTTACGGCCAATCTTTTTGATCTGCTCGGGGTGAAACCGGAATTGGGTCGGACTTTCTCAGCCGCAGAAGATAAGCCGGGCGCTCCCGCAGTGGCGCTTATCAGTCATAGTCTCCGGGAACGGCGGTTTTCTTCTTCTGACCGTGTGCTCGACCAGACCATTATTCTGGACAAACAGAGTTATTCCATTGTGGGTGTGATGCCGCCAGGGTTCGAAGTGATTCAGCAGGCGGCGGACGTAATCCTGCCGTTTGAGCCCTGGGCGCACACGCTGCCCGATGATCGTAGCTGGCATCCCGGAATTCTGCCGATCGCCCGCTTGCGAGCAGGCGTTTCACTCGAGCAGGCGCGCTCGGAGTTAACCGTGATTGCCAAACGATTGGAGAAGCAATATCCGGAAACCAACACCAATGTTTCTGCCCTGATCGCGCCTATGCAGGAGCAGATTGTCGAAAATGCTCGCCCTGCGCTGCTGGTTTTAATCACAGCGGTAGGAGTTGTGCTGCTGATCGCGTGCGCCAATGTTGCCAACCTTCTTCTGGTCAGGGCCGCGGGCCGGCGGCGCGAGATGGCGGTGTGCACAGCGTTGGGAGCCCGGCGCTCCGACCTTGTTCGCCAACTCCTGGCAGAAAGCGTCTTGGTGGCCACTGCAGGCGGAGTTCTAGGGCTTGTGCTGGCGTGGACCGCCATGCCTGTTCTAGTGCGCTTGGCGGGAACGAGTCTTCCACGCAGCAACGACGTCTCGGTGGATTTTTATGTCGTTGGCTTCACCGCAGTGGTCGCACTACTTGCAGGCATTCTGTTTGGCTTGGCGCCTGCTCGCCAAGCCTGGCGTGTAGACCTGCGTGAAACACTGAGCGAAACCAATCGCGGAGGATCCGCGCTGGCGGTAGTGCGCACACGCGCGGCGCTGGTTGTTTCGGAAATTGCGCTGGCCATGGTATTGCTGGTGGTCGCCGGGCTTTTATTCAAGAGCTTTGAGCGCCTGTCCCAAGTCTCCCCAGGGTTCAACACTGATCACCTGTTGATCGCGGATATAGTCCGGTCAGCCACCGCCTATCGTGATGCGAATGTCCGCTTGGGCTTCTTTGACCGCCTGTTCGACCAGGTCTCAGCCCTGCCCGGTGTGCGTTCGGTTGGAGGCGTATCCTTCCTGCCGGTCACCGGTACGGGGTCAGCGCTGCACTTTAATATTCAGGGCCGTCCCCCAAGATCCCCGCAGGAATACACCATTGCCGGCTATCGCGTGGTTAGTGCAGGCTACATGAGAACCTTGGGAATACCGCTGATCACGGGCCGCTGGATCGAAGATCGCGACCGCGAGGATTCGCCCGCAGTGGCGGTGATCAATTCCAGCTTCGCGCGTACATATTTTCCCGAGCACTCGCCCATTGGGCAGCACATGCAGCTTGGAGCCCTGCCCGATCCAGCAGTGCCCTGGATGGAAGTTGTCGGAATGGTTGCTGACGTGAAGCAATCTCTAGCCAGTGAATCTTCTACCGAGATGTACGTCCCGTATCGGCAGGCGGATAAAGTCCTTCCAGTCACTGCTATGTCCATGGTGGTGCGAACGGCCGGCGATCCTTTGGCGCAGGCCAATTCGCTACGCGTGCTGGCGCATGCGATCGATCCAAGTCAGCCGATTACAGGAATCCGAACCATGGAACAGAACGTTTCGAAGTCCATCTCCGAGCCGCGATTTCGCACTGTTCTGTTGGCCATCTTTGCCGGCATCGCCCTGGCGCTCGCAGCAGTTGGCATTTTTGGCGTAATGGCATATTCAGTCGCCGAGCGAACTCGGGAGATTGGACTGCGCATGGCCCTGGGCTCTTCGCGAAGCCGGGTTTTGCTGTTGATCCTGGCACAGGGCGCAGCTCTTACGCTGATGGGTGTAGCCATCGGACTGGTCGCGACCTTCCTCGTTACGCGGTATCTGTCCAGTCTGCTGTTCAACGTCCCCCCCTACGATCCCGTGACGCTAGCAGGAGTCGTTGCAGCACTGGTGATTACTTCTCTCTGCGCGTGTTACCTTCCAGCTCGGCGGGCCACTTTGGTTGACCCGATTGTCGCCCTCAGAGAAGAGTAGGGCCGCGTTTGAATTGCCGCTCGACTGGCTGGCATAGCTCGATTGGAAATCACCAAGAGATTGGCATCACTCTTACGATCTCAGAGGTCAGGTTCTTCATCCTCAGTCGCGAAGATGTTCGACGATCGCGGGGCTCAATGATGATTGATTGACGAACAGAGATTTGCGTCGCCCAAGATAATGATTATCGGTGTAGCCTTGTCTTGTGGCAAAGGAATCGGCCAGCAAAATTCTGTCCATCGACGGGCAGGAAGTCCAGATCACGAACCCTGAGAAGTTGTACTTTTCTTCGCAGATAAAAGTCACCAAGCTCGAACTGGTTCAGTACTATCTTTCCGTCGCTCCGGGTGCGCTGGCGGGGATTCAAGACCGACCAATCGTCCTAAAGCGTTTCGTCAATGGCGCCGAGGCGGAGGCGTTTTATCAAAAGCGCGCGCCAGAAAAGCGGCCGGCCTGGTTGCGTACCGTCACTTTGTCTTTCCCTTCCGGCCGAACCGCCGAAGAGATCGTGGTCGATGACACGTCCGGACTCGCCTGGATCGTAAACCTTGGCTGCATCGAACTCCACCCGCATCCGGTGCGCTCCGGCGACCTCGAGCATCCGGATGAATTACGCATCGATCTGGATCCGATTCCTGGCGTGAGTTGGGATGATGTTCGCCGGGTCGCACTTGAAGTTCAGGGCTCTCTCGATCGAGTCGGCCTTCGCGGCTGGCCGAAAACCAGCGGCTCGCGCGGCATGCACGTTAATGTACGTATCGAACCGCGTTGGACGTTCACGCAAGTTCGCCGTGCGGCTGTTGCCTTATCGCGAGCGGTCGAGCGCCGCGCCCCAACACTGGCCAGTTCGAAATGGTGGAAGGAAGAGCGTCATGGCGTCTTCCTTGACTACAACCAGAACGCGAAGGATCGGACGACGTGCTCCGCCTATTCAGTGCGTCCGCTCCCAGATGCTCGCGTTTCGACTCCTCTTGATTGGGAAGAAGTGCCCGATTGCAATCCGGCGGACTTTACCATCTTCACAGTTCCTGAGCGCTTCGTGAAAATCGGCCATCGGCATGCCGAGATGGATGCATCCCCTGGCTCGCTGGAACAATTGCTGGAACTAGCCGATCAAGATGAAGCGGCCGGTATCGCCGACGCACCCTGGCCTCCGCACTTCCGCAAGATGGAAGGCGAGGCTGCGCGCGTGATGCCTTCCCGTGCGAAATCTACCGCGAAGAATTTAGCAATCAAGAAGCCGCGCGTGAAGATGCCGCTGATTACGGTTGCGAATTCGCCTGATAAAGAGGCCGCGTTGGCGGGTCTTGAGCGATGGAAGGCCAAACATGCGGAGATTGCAAGTCTGCTAGCCGTGGACGATGTGCTGGTCGATTCCATGCGAGGCCGCTCATCCACGTGGACACGCATCCGCATCAACCTGCGTCATGTCCCCGAACCAGACCGGCCGCCGCAGGAGACCCCGGAGCCAGACGATGATCCCACGCGGGAGTGGCGGGAGCGTTGGAAGAAAAGAGGTCCGGAATAGTGACGTCCCCTAAAATGGCGAGCGTAGGTCGGCTTCACCGGCGGAGCGAATAACACCGCCGCTTTCGCGACATACCTCTCATCTCCCCTGTGGAAAAATTGCCGCCAGTTCCTGGGGAGGAATAACTTCAAGCTGGGCGTAGGTACAAACGCTGGGCTTTTTATCCGTTCGCCATCTGCGGAATTGCGCCGTGTGCCGGAAGCGGGTTCCCTGCATGTGATCGTAAGCAACTTCTACAATTAATTCAGGCCGCACCGGTTCCCACGACAAATCTTTGCCTTGGCTCCAGCGACTCTGTCCGCCGGGCATTCGTCTGACACCTTCATCATTTTCGGTTGCGTGCTCAGCCCAAGCCTTCCATGGATGGTTCATCAGCGCATCTTCTCGATAGGGTTTGAGAAACTCCACCAGCTCTTTTCGTTTTGCCGTGCTGAAACTCGCACAGACTCCGACGTGCCGCAAAGCACCGGCATCGTCGAACAAACCGAGGAGCAGTGAGCCGACCATTGTGTGCTCGCCTTTTTTATGCCAGCGGAACCCGGCAACTACGCAATCGCAGTCGCGCTCGTGTTTCACTTTCAGCATCACTCGCTTATTCGGCTCGTAAGTTCCTGCAGGATCTTTCGCCATCACACCATCCAAGCCAGCGCCTTCAAAACGGCGAAACCAATCGGCGGCAACTCTCCGATCGCTGGTCGCAGGTGTGAGATGAATCGGCGGAGCCCAACCGAGCAGCGACTCCAGTTCGCGTCGCCGGTTATGAAACGCCGCGCCGCGGAGATCGCGATCTCCAAGACAAAGCAGATCGAAGAAAACAAATGATGCGGGAATCTGCCCTGATAAAAGCTTTACGCGCGATGCAGCGGGATGCAGACGCAATTGAAGCGCATCAAAGTCAAGCCCATCATTCTTGACGATGACGATCTCTCCATCGAGTACACAACGTGCGGGCAGCGCAGCGCGCAGTGGTTCGAGCAACTCGGGAAAGTAGCGATCGAGTGGTTTTTCGTCGCGGCTCTGAATGAAAATCTCACCTTCATCGCGAAACACCAGCGCTCGAAATCCATCCCACTTGGGCTCGAAGATCCAATCGCCCTCGGCGGGCAATTCATCGACTCGTTTCGCAAGCATTGGCAGAATCGGCGGATTTACTGGAAGGTCCACACCCCATGGTATAACGTGGCTTCATCTTCTGATCGCGGCTGAAAACGAACCCTGTCTCATAAATCTCGACTACCTTCGGCGTTTCGCCATCTGTGGCGTACTTCCCCACTTCCGAAGCAGTTCGCAAGAGACTGCGTGCCTGTCGGGCAGCAAGAGATCAAACCATTCTCCGGGAAGGCTAGGCAAGAAGCCCATTGTTCGGTCGCGGGCGAGAACGCAGATGCTTGGGGACAGACGACTGCCGCGTCACCCGCATTGACTTGGAGTCTTCGCTCAAAAAACGTCAGTCACGAACGAATCTGAATAGCGTGGAAGCGAGAGGTTGGTTGTGGCCGCCAGCCCCAGCGCTACTGCGAGGAGAACCAGTAAAGAGGCATAAGAGCCAGTCGCATCAAATGCGCGCCCCAGTATCACCGGCCCGATGGCTCCCGCAGCGGCATAAAATGTCCAAGTTAGGCCGTAAAGTGTGGAAAAACAACGCAGCCCGAAATAGCGCGTTAGCAGGTAAGGCGTAATGGCAGCTTCGCCTCCGGCCCCGATGCCAATGAGCGCCGCGGCGAGGCAACCCGCCGCAAAACTGCTCGCCCGGGCTAGGAGAAAAACACCGAGCGCGGTAATGAGGTTGATGGCAAACGCAACCCGTGGCCCGAAGAATCGGTCCAGCAGCCATCCCACCGCGATCCTACCAAGCAGGCTTGATCCGCCAAGGACGGACGCGCATAATGCCGCGTTTGCGGCGGTGAGGCCTCGATCCGTCAGCAACGCGGAGAGGTGAGTGATCGCTCCGTTCATGCTGATCGAACTCACGAAAAGAATGGCGGTGATGATCCAGAAGGAATAAGACCGAAGGCCTCGCTGCCAGGTCATTCCAGAATGAGCGACCGGAGCGAACCCGTGCCCAATCACCGCGCGCTCGCGGATGTAGCGCCAGCTGAGAGGCAAGCCGAGTAACAGAGCAAGACCGCCAAGTGACGCGTACGCTGCTCGCCAGCCAGACCGGCTGGTGATGGATTGAGCGACGACGGGTAAAATCATGGCGCCCAAACCCGCTCCCACCATGACGAAGGACAACGCCATTCCCAGGCGTCGCTGAAACCAGGTGGAAATCGATCGCGAATAAGCCAAATGAGCTGCACCGTTTCCAACTACACCCAGTACAAAGCAAGTCAGGTAAAACTGCAACAATCCGTAGCGCAACAACGACAACGAGGCGATGGCGCACACGTAGATCGTCATGCAGACAAGAATGATGCGGCGAGGGCCAAAGCGATCAATCCACCGGCCCAGCAATGGTGAGATGAAGCCGAGCGTGATGGCGGCAATTGCGAAGCCGCTTGAGATGGCTTCGCGACTCCAGCCGAATTCCGCAGCCAGTGGCTTCACAAAAACGGAGAAGGTATAGACGAACAGCGATCCGAATCCCGCCATCACGCCGAGACACGCCGCTAACACTACGCGCCAGCCGTAATAGCCGAGATTGAACTCAGTCAGCTCGGAGGTCTTTTCGGCGGGTTGCATTGTATCTGTGCTTTGTGGGTGAGGAGCCAAGTTCACGCTTTCCTTCGAAACGGCTCCACGCCGGCGACGGTTTGGTAAGCAGTCGGATGGTACACGGACTCCCTAAAACCATCTCTAGTCTTTTTCCACTATTGCCACGATTCAGCAATCGCAAGTAAGGTTCGCATTCAGAACTGTCTGTCAGATTGAAAGGTAGACCTGTCTGTTGACAGCAAAAACGCGGCGAGTCAGCTTGCGCCGCGGTTGAACCTCTGATTCAGGTCCAAAAACAGTACACCATGCCGATCCCGACCGAACCGATTGGCAGCATACCTCGTCCTCCAGAGTTGTTGGCGGCGACGCGGGCTCATGCTGCCCGACACATATCGGATGAGCAGTTCCACGCGGCGGAACAATCGGCACTACGCGATACGATCCCCCGCTTGGAAACAACCGGATCGCCCGTCCTAACGGACGGTCAGCAGACGAAGCCGAGTTTTGCGACCTATCCCCTTAGTGACTTAGAGAATCTCGCTGGGAATGGCGTCACAATCCCTTTTGCTGACGGTCACACCCGGCAGTTGCCGCGACTGACGGGGTCCCCTTCTGCTATGGCGTCCATGCTGTGACCTACCTTAGGGCCGCTCGGCGATACGCTCACCGTCCGGTGAAACAGGGCTGTGATTTCGGCATCGGCATTGAGCCGGGCTCGATCGACACTTCCACGTCGCGGGAGACGGCCTTTGTAGGGTGAAGAGCGTGTTGAGGTACGGTGATGCGGGAAAGGATCTTGAAGTTTAGGTATTAGAAAGGAACAATCTCATGGCACACATTCAAGTACCCGAAGGCGCGCCCGGCATTCTCGGTCCGATGGCAATCAGTCCTGAAAGCACCAAGGCGCTGCGCGAGCTCGTGGAGGTCCTTTTGTGCGGGCCTAACACCCTGACGCCGGCCGAACGCGAAATGATCGCAATGTACGTCTCTTCGCAGAATGATTGCTGTTTCTGCCAGCTCTCGCACGGCGCTGCCGCCGCCGAACACCTGGGCGGAGATTACGATCTGGTCGATCGCGTCAAGCGGAACTACGCCACCGCGGAAATCTCCGACAAGCTGAAATCGCTGCTCGCGATCGCCGGCAAGGTTCAGAAAGGTGGCAAGCACGTCATACCTGAAGATATCGAACGGGCACGCCAGGAAGGAGCCACCGACAAAGAGATTCACGATGCCGTTCTGATCGCGGCTGCCTTCTGCATGTTCAACCGCTACGTAGATGGCCTGGACACTTGGCAGCCGACCGATCCAAACGAATATCGCGAGATGGGACAGATCATGGCCCGCGTCGGCTACGTCAGGCCGAATTGGGAAAAGACAGGCGAGGCAGCTTAGTTTCGCCAAAGTGAACAAACCACGTCCCTGAAATGTCGAATACGAATCGAAGAAGAAGGCATAGCCAGCAGGCTCATCGTCGTATTCTGCGATGAGCACGCAGAACCTAGTTTGCGATCCAAAACCGTCGTTCGCTAGAATTTGCTCGGTTATCGAAAGGGGCAACTTTTCGAACTCAGCCATCTCTTGAATGAGAGAACGAAGAGTAGGGACATCTTCCAGACTGGCTTGGCGGATGGTTAGCATGCGGACGTTGGTTCCGGCACAGAAAAAGCACGAGCTAGATTTGTGTGCCATTTTATCTAGCTGCTTGGATGCGAGTGAGCGAATGGCGGTATGTTGCCCATTCTAACCGGGATTTAGAGAAAGGAAACTCCGCTAAGCGTCCGGCTAAGCGTGATGCCATGCGTTTTGCAATTTCATTGCTTGCGATTGCCTGCACTGTGGTTCTGGGCTGGCCACGCTTACATGCTCAAAGCCGGAACGCTTTAGATCATGTGACGGTCCCCATGTCTGTCGAAGGCAATGTCCCTATTGTCACACTCCTGTTCATAAGACCCGATGGAGGCACAAGGACGGCGAGATTTCTCTTCGACTCTGGAGGCGGTGCCATCATCCTCGATGAGCGACTCGCAACCGATCTCGGCCTCAAGCCTGAGGGACCCGAACTATCCGACGACGGGCAACGGTACCGTGCCGTCAAGCCGCCGGCGGCACGGATCGGCGGAATGACACTCGATTTAAGCGCCAGCAAGGCATTTGTGCATTTGGGCGCAACCAGCTTCACCAACCGAGACGCGCTCGAGGGGATGCTTCCGGGCAAGGCATTGGAACACTATCAGGTCGTTCTGGATTATCCACGGCAACTGTGGTCTATCGGCAAATCCGGCACGCTCGCGCATCGCGGTGAGAGACTTCTTGCTCCCTACCTTGCATCCAGCGGACATCCGCGGATCGAGGTAAGCATCGGCGGCGCAACCTACGGACTTCTGCTCGACACAGGGGCGGCAGTTACGCTGCTTCGGGAGGATCTGCTGCGCGGATGGTCGCGGGAACATCCGGACTGGCCGCGAGGCAGTGGAGCAGTTGGGCCGGCAAACATGGGTGGAGGTACGGACGACCCGCACCTTCTACTGCTGAGGATTCCCGCCCTTCAAGTGGGATCGTTCACGCTGTCCAAAGTGGCGACCGTGTCACGACCGGATCTAACGTATAGTGCGACCTCATACGAGACTCCGGCAGCGATCGTGGGGGCACTGGGAGGCAATGTCCTCAGCCAATTCCGGGTGGAGATCGACTACCCCGAGCAACTCCTATTCCTCAAGCCTTCCGGCAAAATTCCAGCGAATGACTTCGACACGGTCGGTCTCGTGCTTGACACCAACTCTGCAGGGGAACTTGTCGTCCGTGCCATCTCTTCTTCGGCATCCGAGGAAACGCGCCATAGCGTCCTGCCCGGCGACATCATCTTGCAGATTGGCAATGTACATAACGCACGGTACACACTGACCGAGGCCGCTCGGGCGTTATCGGGAACCGTAGGAGAGAGAAAGCAGTTGCGCATTCTCAGGAAGGGACAGCCGATGACGGCAACGGTGACAGTCTCCCGAATCCTGTGACTCATGCTGAGCCTACCTGGACCTTCTAGCCCTTGATCTAGAGCCAAAGAATGCAGAGTATTTCGCCGAAGGCCGCGATGAAAGGGGACTCCAGATTTGCATTCGGAACAACGTAGAGTTCCAACGAGCCTAGTCGCGAAAACCTTCGCCGCATTCGATCCGAAGATTCGTCGGCTTGGTCAGGGTAAGAGGCTGGGACTGCCAGCCATTCGCAACGACCACATCAGGAACGACGTAAAAATGATGGTAGCCAGGGGTTGAACCGCAAGTCATTGAGTCGCCGGCGGCGAGGTCGCCACAACGGATGCCGGGCCTTTACCACCACAGGAAGTCAATATGGACGGGCGACATCCTTTGTGCGCGAAACGAATAA
>Ga0302326_10009512_pt1 | contig 21214 bp, 18 predicted proteins | sample Palsa_T0_3_FD_202264 | JGI IMG/M metagenome (GOLD analysis project Ga0302326, IMG submission 202264) | Peat permafrost microbial communities from Stordalen Mire near Abisko, Sweden - Palsa_T0_3 | ecosystem: Environmental > Terrestrial > Soil > Palsa > Peat permafrost | place: Sweden: Abisko... | reverse complement strand
TGCCGCATCGACTCGGCGACGCTGCTCTTGCAGTCGCCGCCCGCGTCCGTGGGCTCGGTCGATGTCAAGTTCCACCTCTTGCCGCGCGTCGTCTACTCGCGCAAGAAGCCGCCCGATCCGCAGCCCACGCTGCACGTCTCGGTGCTGCGGTGCCCCATGAGCGTCGTCTCCGGGCCGCCGCTGCGCGGCATCGATTCGGCGCGAACGATCGTGCGGGTCGAGGGCGGCTGCATGCAGGACGCGGCGTCGCTGCGCTTTCTCGTGGGCGGGCGCCCTGCAGACGTCTCCCAGGTGGAGAGCACCAAGGACGCGGCCTACGCGGTGCTCAACCTCGGGAGCACCGACGCGCCCAACGTGACGATCACCGCGCTGCGCGAGGGTGACACGGTGGTTGCCGTCGCCCGCACGGACACGCGTGCTGCGCCCACGATCCGCACGGTCCTCGAGATCCCGGGCTATCCACCGATCGACTTCATCCCGAACAACCGGTTCGCGGTGGTGCACTACCCGCGCGTGCCGGGCGGAGAGCTCGAGCTTTTGCCCCTCGAAGACGTGTACGATGCCAAGAACGAGCCGGGGGGCCTCTCGACGGTGCACGGCGACGTGAACGCCGTGGGCTCGGTCTCCCTGCAGTTCGGCTACCACGTGGCCGGGCTGCCCGCGCCGCTCGACAAGGTGACCTTGGCGGTGCTCTCCGACCCCCTGCACCGCGCGGTCAAGCAAGCGAACATCCCCGCGCCCTTCGGCATGTCGGCGCTGACGCAGAACCCCCTGGTCGAGCTGCTCTGCAGAGACGAGGAGAAGAAGGACCACCATATTTTCCCCGGCGTCCCGGCGCACCTGTCCTTCGCCCTCCGCGACGATTGCCGCGTCGTCATTCACCGCGAGCGGCTCTCGCCCGAGTACGGCACGCAAAAGCTCAACCTCGAAATCGAGGTCGACAAGCTCGATGGAACGCCTCGTCCTGAGGGCCACGTCAACCAGGTGATCGTCCTACGGGCAGGACCTGAGCCGCGGATCGCGTGGATCAAGGGCGTCGTCCAGCCCTACGACCGCGTGCTCGTCCGTCTGTCGCACGTGGCCGACGAGGCGCACTACCTCGACGCGCTCGACATCCCCACGGGAGCGCCGATGGTCCAGTGGAACATCGGCTTCGGCACGGGCCGCGTGCGCCTCTACGCGACGACCGCGATCCCCACGGGCCTCTATCGCTTTGGCACGCCCGACACGAGCGGCGTCCTTTCGCTGAGCCTCGGCATCCTCACGCGCTTCACTTGGCTGGACACCGACGGCCACGAGGGCCTGCTCGGTCTCGAGAGCGGGCTGATGGCCTTCGGTCTCACGGGGGACACCTCGGCGAGCGGCACACCGCTGACGCAAGTGGGGGCGGTGTTCGGCGTGGGCGTGACGATCCCCATCGCCGGCGCCGGCTCGCCGACGCAAGCGTCGATCAACCTCCACGCGTGGGGCGAGCAGCGAATCACCGGCAGCGGGGCCGAGGCCGCGAGCACTCGCGCCCTCATCTTCGGCCCGAGCATCTCGCTCGGCAACGTCGGCACAACGTTCTAGCGCATTTCACCACCGAATCCGGTGGGGAGCTCGAGGGAAGCGGAGGTCGCTCCCCTCGACCACGACTTAGTCGCAGCAAAACGGGCTGAAGCAGAGGGTGGCGCTGTAGCACGTGCCATATTGCACCGAGGCGGCCTTCGCGCAGCACGTCGTACCCGAAGTGCAAGCGGGACAGGGCGACGCGGGCTCGGACCCGGGCGGCGACGTCGCGTCGGTCGCGGCTTCGTCGTCGGAGCTCTCCATCTCCGATGCGTCGTCGCTACCGGACGAGTCGTCGGACTCGGTCGTCGCGTCGTCGCCCGGGTTCGACCCGCCACCCTCGAAGGGCTTCGACGTCGACGCTTCTTGGTCGGGCGTCGTGCTCGTGGAGCCCGCGGGGGGTGCCTCGAGCAGCGAGTCGTAACCCGCGCCGCTGCACGCGCTGCACGCCAGGAGGGCGGCGAGCGCGAGCGTCGCGACGGCCGCCCCCCGCACCGACCGACATCCGAGCCGAATGCTCATCCCGCCCACTCGCTTGCCCCTTACCGAAGTATATGTGGTGACGCAACCGCCCCGCGACGATGTCCGATGGACGGAGCGGGGCCTCGGCGCCGACGATCCAGGAATTTTCCACTGACCCTATCTCTCCCTCTCCCCCACGATCCGTTGCTCGCCGTGCTGCGCGAGCGCTTCGGGCTGCCGAGCTTCCGGCCGTGGCAGAGAGAGGCGATCGACGCGCTGCTGCAGGGCGCAGGGCGCGTGCTCGTCGTCGCGCCGACGGGGGGCGGCAAATCGCTCACGTACCAGGTGCCGGGGACGCTCCTCGAAGGGATGACGCTCGTCCTCTCGCCGCTCGTGGCCCTCATGGAGGATCAGGTGCGTGCGCTCGAGGCGCGCGGCGTCCCGGCGACGTTCCTCGCGGCCACCCTCGATCCCGACGCGCGCCGGCAGCGAGAGAGCGGGATGCTCCGTGGACGGTACAAGCTCGTCTACGCGGCCCCCGAGCGGCTCGCATCGTCCGCGTTCGTCGACGTGCTCGCGCGGTGCAACGTGCAGCTCGTCGCGGTCGACGAGGCACACTGCATCGCCCAGTGGGGTCACGACTTTCGTCCCGACTACCGCCGCATCGGCGATCTGCTGGAGCGCCTGCGTCCGCCCCGCATCCTCGCCTGCACCGCCACGGCAACACCCGAGGTGCGCCGCGAGATCCGCGAGCAGCTTCGCCTGGGCGACGACTGCCGCGAGGTGCTCCGCGGCTTCGCCAGGCCCAACCTGCATCTGGCGGCCCGTAACGTCGAGGGCGTGAGCGAGGCGCGCGAGGCCGTGTTCGATGCGCTCGCCGCCGCCCTGGGCGAGCCGTCGGCCCCTCGCGGCGGCGCCATCCTCTATGCGGCGACACGCCGTCAGACCGAGCAGTGGGTCGAGACGCTCGCCAAGCGCGGCTGGAAGGCGGCGGCGTACCACGCGGGCATCCCGGGCGAGGAGCGGTCTCGCGTCGCGGCGCGCTTCGCGGATCGATCCCTGGGTCTCGTCGTGGCCACCAACGCGTTCGGGATGGGGATCGATCGCCCCGACATCCGCGCCGTCGTGCACGTGCAACCCCCGTCGTCGATCGAGGCCTACTACCAAGAAGTGGGGCGCGCCGGGCGCGACGGGGGCGAGGCGTGGGGCCTGCTCCTTTGCTCGGGCGCGGACATCGGTCTACGGCGTCGCCTCGTCACGACGGGATCGGACGGCGCCCCGGCGCCCGCCGAGATCGTGGCGCGTGCGTGGACGCTCTTCCGCGAGCTCTTGCGATACCTCGACGCGCGCACCTGCCGGCACGACTTCATCCTGCGCTACTTCGGCGACGAGCAAGAGCTACTCGGCGGCTGCGGCCACTGCGACGTCTGCGCCGCCCTCGACGACGCTTCCGGCACCGCGGCCGACGACGCCGACACCTCGCGCATCGTTCGGATGGCCCTCTCGGCGGTGGCGCGCGCGCGGCAGCGTGCCGGCATGGTGGCGATCACCGAGATGCTGCGAGGCGTCGACGACGAACGCACCCGCAGGTTCGGCTTCACCGAGCTTTCTACCTTTGGCCTCCTGCGCGACCGCGCGCTGCCCTGGGTGATGGATCTGATGCGCGGGCTACTGGCCGCGGGATGGATCGACCTCACGCCCACCGATCACCCCGTGCCACTGCTCACCCGATCGGGTTCGGAGGTGATGCGTGGCTCGGGTGCGATCCGCTTCACCCTTCCCGCCTCTCGCCCGCCGCGGTCCGGGCGGCGAAGGGGCGCGGCGCGCCAGGGTACCGAGGGCAACGCTGCCGAGGCGGGCGAAGAGGCCGCGCGCAAGCGATCGACGCCCGGGGCGGATGCGCTTCCGCCCGCGGCGCGCGACGTGTTCGAGAAGCTGCGCGCACATCGTGCCTCGGTCGCGCGTGGCCGCGGCGTCCCGGCGTACGTGGTGGCGCTCGATCGAACCCTGCTCGAAATGGCCCTCCGGCCTCCGCGATCGCGCGAGGAATTGCTCGCGGTCTTCGGCATGGGGCCGGCGCGGGTCGAGGCATACGGCGAGGGCTTCCTCGACGTGCTCCGCTCGACCTGAGGTCGTCACGCCCAATGCGCGCCTGGTCGCGCGCCTATTCGTGGACGAGCTTCACCGTGCCGGTCGAATCGATCTCCGCGCCGCGCACCGTTGGACGGCCAGCGACCCCGTGGGGAAGCTCCACGCGAACGACCCCGTCACCCGCGTTGCGGGCTTCGAGACGCGCCGTGGCTCGCACTGACCCGTCCGCACCGACCGCACCCACCGTCGCGGCGGTCGGCCACAACGGCTCGCCGTCCCCGTCGTAGCGTTGCGCGAGCACACGGTCGCCGCCCACGGCAGCGGCGCGCTGCACGACCACGAACGTCGCGTGTGTGTCGAACGCGATCGTCGCGGGACCCGAAGCCCCGCGCGCGCCAACCGAGACCCCCTGCTTCGGCCACGCGACGACGGCATCCTCTCGCATCCGCTCCGCCAAGGCGCCCGCCGCGGACGCGCACACGACGACCCATCCGAAGCCTGGCCCGTACGCCGCCGAGAGCGAGTCGCACGCGCTCGGGGCGAAGAGCTCGAAGTCGCCGAAGGGGTTGCCGTCATCCGCCCACATTCGCGCCGCAACGACGCGGAGCTGGGCAACCCATGCGAAGAGCGCGACCCCGCCGTCGGGACGCGGCGCGATCGCGAGGTGCTGCACGGGCGTGAGAATGCCCGCGACCGGCCGCTGCTTGGACCACGCGAGCTGGTCGCGGTCGAGCGCGAGGGCGATGGGCGCCATCTCGTCGAGGCCAGACACGAGGAACGCAGAGCGACCGTCGGAGAGGGCGATCGACTGGACGTCGAACGGCCCTTTGAACGACGAGAAGTGATCCCGAAGCAGGCCGAGTTGCGGGCGGAGCGACGGGAGGCGCTCGAGGGTTGGAACGATCTCGCGACGAGCCTCGCCCTGGGGGAGCACAAGCGCGGACGCAAGCGCGGGCGCGGGCGCGGGCGCGGGCGCGGTGGTGAGAGGCGGCGATTCGGGGGGGGCCTGTTCCGGCGCGGGCGGGGCGGGGCGGGTGCAGGCGAGGACGGCGAGGAGGGCGGGCGTCGCAATGCCTAGCCGCGCGGGCATCAGGGGCGACCGAACCGGAGGGTGAGTCCGAGCCATCCGCGAGCGAGGTAGGCAGCGTTCAGCCCTGCGTAGAGCCAGAAATACGCGTCGAGGTGCCCCCACAGGGCCCAGAGCCAGAGGTGGCTCGGGTAGTGATTGAGCCATCGGAGAAAGATGCCGACGAGCGAACCGAGGCGCGCGGTGCCGGAGGGCGCCTTGGCCCCGGCCGACTCGTAGAACGCTTCGACGGTGGTCTCGCGGCCGGATATCTCGGGCCGCCGGACGAAGTTGGTCAGCGACAACGCCGAGGCCACGATCCCGACGGCGGCGATTCCAGCGAGGAGAAAGCGCGGGTCTCTGGCCGCCCAGGGGCGTCCGTCGATGCCGAGGCCGCCGACGCGCCAGGCGCGCAGCGCCAGCGCACCGGTGAGAAGGACGGCCTTGATCTCGTCGGTGAAGAAGTCGAACAAATGGCCGACCTTCGACGCCAGGTTCTTGAAGCGCGCGAGCATGCCGTCGGCGCAGTCGAAGCAGTAGCTGACCTCCAGGACAGCGACCGCCACGAGCGCTCCGTTCCACGACGGAAAGGCCACGAAGAGCACCGCGGCTACGACGAAGAGCGCGAGATTGAGCAGCGTCAGCTGGTTGGGAGTGACGCCCGTCGGCGCGAGGGCGGCCACGACGACCGCCGCGATCGGTCGCATGAAGTACGTATTGAAGAGCTGATCGTTCTTCTTGCGGGTCTCTCGGTAAACGTGCGCGGGAGTACCCACCTTGGACACCGCGGCGCGAGCCTAGCAGGGCGCCGCGCGGCGCGTGGGCCACAACGCTTCTCCCCAGCCACCCCGATCTGCGCTAGAGGGCGGATCGCCATGTCGATGAAGCGCACGAAGCAACGCAGTGCCGGGTCGCGAGCGACCGCGGAAGACGAAGACAAAGCCTGGGGCAAACCAGCGGAGCCGGAGCCGGAATGGGCCGAGGTCGAGGCCAAGCCGGAGGGGTCGTTCATCCCCTTCGTCCTGTCCTCGCGCTACGCCAAGGGGAACCTCATCCTGCACTCCAAGTTCGGCAAGGGGCTCGTCCTCGGGGTCGAAGGAGCGCGGATCGAGGTCCTCTTCCAGGACGGAAAGAAGAAGCTCGGTCACACGGTCACCTAGGCTCGGCCCCCGGCCGTGCCCTCGCTGCTCGAGAGCGCCGCTGACGCCATCGCGGGCGTCGATTCGGCGACGGACTGGTTTCGCCTGGCGCTCGCCTGGGCGCGCGCGATGCCTCTCGTGACTTTGGTGCCGGCCTTCGGGCTGCGCGCCCTCCCCGCTCCGGCCCGCGTCGTGATGGGCTTCGCGCTGGCAACGGCCTATTTTCCCGCGGTCGCGCCGCTCGCAGACGAGACTACGCGGCCGTGGGTCGTGCAGGCGCTCGTGGAGGCTGCCCACGGACTGCCCGTGGCGATCGCGGCGGCGGTCCCTTTGTGGGCCGCGACGATGGCGGGCGGCGTGGCCGACGCGCTGCGCGGCGCGCGGGAGACCGTGACGTCTCCGGTGGTCGAAGGAACCGCGACGCCGATGGGCGTGCCGCTGTCGATCCTCGCGAGCGCCATCTTTCTCACGACGGGTGGCCCCGCGCGTGCCGCGGCGGCGCTCGCGCTCCAGCCCACGTCGGCCAACCCGTTCATCGCGGCGAGCGGCGACCTGCTCGCGGGCATCGCGTTCGCGATCGCCCTCGCGGGTCCGCTCCTCGCAGCTGCCGTCGTCCTCGAGGTCGCGGGCGCGCTCATCGCGCGTGCCGCGTCGCCCGCCCAGGTGCACGCGCTGCTCGCGCCCCTTCGCGCCCTCGGCGTGCTGGCCGTCACGGCCATCGCGTTCGAGCGGATCGCGACGGTGCTCGCGAAGGCCATCTCCGCCGCCCACTAGGCCATCGGCTAGGGGACGTAGACGACACCCCAGGGCTTGGAGCCCACCTTCACCCTGCCCGTCTCTTTGCGCTCGGCCGTGTCGATGATCGAGACGTCGTCCGAGGGGCCATTGGCCACGTAGAGCGTGCGGCCATCGGGGCTGATCGCGATGCCCCAGGGGCGATCGCCGACGTGGACGGTGCCCACCACCTCGTCCTTCGCCGTTTCGATGGCGAGGACCGTGCCCTCGCGACCCGTCGTCACATAGGCCATCTTGCCGTCCGGGGCGACGACGATACCCATCGGGCGCCCCTCGACCTTCATCACCTTGGTGATCGTGTGCCGCGGCAGGGCGACGATGGTGACCGTGCCCCCGTTCTCGGAGGTGACGTACGCCTTGGACGAATCGGGAAGGAACGCCGCCGCGCGCGGGCGCCCGCCGACTGACAGCTCGCGGTCCACCGTCGACGTCGGCGCGTCGACGATCTCGACGTTGCCGGTGGCTTCGCACGTGACGTACACCCACTTGCCGTCGGGGCTCACCGCCACGCCCTCCGGTTCCTCACCCACCTTGAGAGTCGCCTCGATCTTGCCGCTCGCCACGTCGACGACGGACGCCGTGGCCGCGTCCTCGTTCGCGACGTAGAGCTTGGAACCATCAGGCGAGAGCGCGAACTGCTCGGGATCCGAGCCGACGCCGAGCCGCCCTGTCACGACGAGCTTCGACGTATCGATGATACCGATGCCATGTGCAGCCGGATCGCTCGGCGCGGGCGGCGCGTTCGAACCAGGCGGGGCGGCGACGGCGCCGCTCAGCGCGACGTAGACTCGCGACCCGTCGGGGGAGCGCTGGATCCCGCGCGGGCGCTTGCCCACCGGGAGCGTGGCGATGGCCTTGCTCGACGTGACGTCGATGACGGTGACGTCCCCCGAGGCTTCGTTGCTGACGTAGACGCGGGGGCCATTGGGCAGGCCGGCCAACGACGCGGACGACGACGCCGCGCCGGGCGGCGCCGGCGATTCGTCGTGGCGATGGCACGCCGACGCCGCGAGCGCCGCGAGAGCGAGCGCGAAGATGGCCGTGCGTCGAGTCATCCGTCAGGGCGCCAAGAAGAGCCAAGAAGAGAAAAGAGCTGTCCATGCACGAGGACGGCCACTCTCTCACATGCCGGTGAGAGCGTAGACTTTGTTGCTCGCACCGACAATGATCCTCCCGTTGGCCTCGATGGGTGGCGTCCATGCGACGGACGAGGCCATCGTCAGCGTGCTGCCATCGTATTTGCCATTGAAGATCGCGGCGCCCGTCTCGCCGTCCCAGCCCGTGAGATCGCCCGATCCCCCGGCGGCGACGATCCAGACGATCGCGTTCGACCCGCTGGCGTCCGTCATCGTCACGATGGGAGAGCCGTTTCCGCCCGAATTGACGCACCACACGGTCGTGAACTTGGGTGGGTTCGTGGCGCTGATCTTGACTGCGATGAGGTCGCCACTCATTCCTGCCGGGCAGCTGCTTCCCCTCCCGTCGTCGTGCACCACGACGTACGTCCCGGTCGACGTCGTGAACCCCGTGGCGGAGCCGCGTAGATTTCCGGACCCTATCTGCGCGCTGTAGAGGCCGTCCATTGAACCGCCCATCCCGACGCCGCCAAGATTGCTCCGGTCGAGCAGGTTCATGATCCCGGTCTTGCCCATCGAGACGACGAGCGCCGATGGGGTGGCTCCGGCCACGTCGATGACGAGTGGCCCGGCCCCGCAGAGGTCGTTGTCGCCCAGGCTGTCCCAATTTTGGGGTGCAAAGTAGTCGGTGGTCTGCGTCGGGACGAAGGCCGTTCCGTTGTGGAACCGAAGGACGGCCTCGCATTCGTACTCCGACCAGTTCGTGCCGCTGCCGCCCGTGTTGTTGCCGGTGACCGCGAACATGTCCGTGCCATCGGAGGCCAGCCCCGAGAGGTTCCAGATCCCGCCTCCTGGCGCCGCGGTCGCGAAGCCCGTCGCACCCGCGGGGTTTGCGACCGGGATGGACACGACCCAGCCGCGGTAGTTGCCGCAGTCGCCGTCCTGGCCACCGAACGATACGTAGAGGTAGCCATTGAGGAGGGAGAGGCCCCCCCGCTGGTTTTGCGCCCCAGCGGCGAACGCGGTCCCGCCGGGCGACATGATCGTCGTCATGTCGAGCGGCCAGCCGGTCACCACGTCGCCGGAATCGATCGAAAGGGCGTAGACGTAATAGGTGTTGATGCCGCTCGCGTTTCCCGTGGCCGCCGCGAGGTACATGGTGCGGTTCGTCAAGTCGATGTACGGCGTGCTGGCGATGCCGAGCGGCTGGAGATCGCCCGGACACTGGCCGGTTCCAGCTGGCGTGATGATCGGGGTCTTCGACCAGACGGTTTTCCCGGTGGCTTCGTCGAGGGCATAGATGTCGTTGCTGCCGTCGGCGACGTAGTAGGTGCCCTTCCCCGAGACGCCGTTTTGGACGTAGAGCACCTGAGCGCGCATCGGTCCGGTGATCGGCACCCCGGGCCCCGATGTCGTGCCGACGAACGTGGGGTCGAAGTGCAAATTCGCCGCGTACGTCTTCGTCATCAGGGGGTCGATGTAGCGGCCGTCGCGCGCAGGGTCGTTGTGAAACTCGATCACGGAAGACGTGGCCCCGCCATCGCCAGAAGGCGTGATGCCGCCATCCATCCCGCCATCGCCAGAAGGCGCGCCACCGCTGGCGTCACCGCCGCTCGACGCGCCGCCGCTCGACGCGCCGCCGCTGCTCGACGCGCCACCGCTGCTCGACACGCCACCGCTCGATGCACCGCCACTCGACGCGCCCCCTTGCCCTTCGCCGCCGTCGTCGCCGACCACGCTCCCATCGGGGGCCGTCGCCCCGGAGGAACCCTTGGAGCCGCACGCGGCCACCACGGCGGCCGCCGCGACGGCGAACACGCAGGACCAGGCGAAAGCGGGACCGGTCATGGCTGAGCGGATCGTGTTCATGGCATCACTCCACGACCAGCGTAACACCCCGGCGTCGTCTGCCGGCGCGCGGACGCCTGCAAACAGCACGGTGTATTTTTCCCGTCAGAACATCACGTTGTCGTTCACATAGATCCCGAGCGGCAACGTCGGATTCTCCGACACCGCATCGGGCGAATACGCGGCCTCGATGCGCAGCATCGCAGCTTGACCCCAGAGGACGTACAGGCCGCCGCCGACGCCGTACTTCAAGCCCACGCCCGAGCCGTCGAGGGGCGAGTGGAACGTGTAGTCGCTCCACACGCGCCCGGTGTCGAAGAACGCGTCGGTGCCGAGCGTGAACTTCTGCCGCAAGACTGTGAATTGCACGACCATCGCGCGCAGCTCGACGTTGCCAAGGAGCTTGATCGGCCCGAGGTAGCGTCCCACGGGCACGCCGCGGATGCCGGCGGACCCGCCCAGCATCTCTTTCTGGTCGAAGGGCCCCGCCTGGAACAGGTCGTAGAACGGCACGTTGCCGATCTGGAAGTTGGCGACCAGCCGCGCCGCCGCCACGATAGGGCCAATCGGGACATAACCGCGCAGGATGGTCCCGGCCTCGAGGTAGCGGACCTCGGCCGACGTGGGAAATCCCATCTCGGCCCGCACGCCCACCTCGTGCAGCATGCCGCGCGTCGGGAAGACCTCGTCGTCGCGCGAGTCGTAGAGGAAGCCGCCCGCTAGCGACGGCAGCGAGAGGCCGCTGGTCCCGTAGATGTAGGGCGACCCGTTCGGCTTCGTCATCGCGGCGTCCGAAGCCAGGAGGCTGTTCGGGTATGCGGAGGGCCCGACATACAGATATTGCACGGCGAAGAGGGCCGAGATCGGCCCCCGGAGCGCGACACGCAACCCCGATCGGACCTGCGCGATCGAGTCGATCCACTCGTGATAACGGTCGGGGTTCGGGTTGGACGCGGGCGTCACGCCGTTCGATGCGTTGCCGAGCCCGAAGTACCCGTAGTTGATGGTCCGGCTGTACGCGACCTCGGGGTTGATGCGCTTGCCGGGACCGAGGACGTCGGGCGCGTCCAGTTGCCAGAGAAAGTTGGTTTGTGCGAGCTCGGGCCCCGTCGGGCCTCCCTTGATGCTGGCCGCCAGGAGCAGATCCATGTTCCAGCGATAGGGCTTCACGCCATCGGCAAAGTACGAAAGGGTCCCGACGCCGCCGAACTCGAAACCGATGTCGCTGTCGCCGCCGATGAGAGGAAAGCCCGCAGGCTCGAACCGGCGGGTGAAGTAGTCCACCTGATCGCTGAGGCGCAGCGTGGGCGAGCGCTTGCGGCCGACGTTGCTCGGGGGAGCGAGGACGGGCGGCGAGGGCTCGACGCCTTCGTCGAAGATGGAGTCGAGGAGAGACTCGGGGGCGTCGGGCGCAGGCGCAGGCGCGGACGCGGGCGCAGGCGCAGGCGCGGACGCAGGCGCAGGCGCAGGCGCGGACGCGGACGCGGGCCCAGGCGCAGGCGCAGGCGCAGGCGCGTTTGCTCCCGGGGGCGCGGCGTACGCGGTCGGGACGTGCGCCACAGGCGCCGCCGTCAGGACGAAGGCAACGAGACGAAACGCCGAAGCTCGCACGAAGGAAGTCCGCCGATTTGCCTGCGGGTGGCGACGGGCGGCGGCGGACTATATGCGAGGGGGACGTCCAGTCCTAGACTTCCGGTCGAGGTTCTCTTCCGCCATGGCCACCGCGGTCTCGGTCCCTACCCAAGCCCCCACCCCCACCCCCGCCATCCGACCCCGCTCCCCCGCCTTCGATTTCGGGGCGGTCCAGCGACACTGGTTTGCCGGGAATCTCGTCACGACGCACCTCGCCAACGGGCTGAACTTGCTGTTCCCCGCGGGCGAGCGCTTCTTCGTGCGGAGCGTGCGCTACTTCGTCGATCGCATCGACGACCCCAAGCTGCGGGAGGACATTCGCGGGTTCACCGGGCAGGAGGGGCTGCACGCTTACGCGCACGAACAGTACTTCCAGGCGCTAGAGCGGCAGGGGTACGACGTGCAAACCTTTCTCCGCCTCTACGAGAAGATCGCGTTCGGCTTGGCCGAGAGCGCGTTCCCGCCCGAGATGCGGCTTTCCGTCACGGCGGCGTGCGAGCATTTCACCGCGACGATGGCGACGCACGCGCTGCAGCGGTACGCCGACGACAAAATGCTCGTGACCGAGCCGGCGATGCGCGCGCTCTTCCTGTGGCACGCGGTCGAGGAGATCGAGCACCGTTCGGTCGCGTTCGACGTGCTGCGGACCGTGAACCCCAGCTACGCGCTTCGCGTCACGGGGTTCGCGCTCGCGAGCTCGCTGCTGTTCGGGCTCTGGATGACGGCCGCGGCGACGCTCATCGCGCAAGAGAAGGCGCCCCCCCGCAAGGTCCTGAAGGCCCTGCGCGCGCGCCGCCGGGCGCAGCTCAAGAACGGCGGCAAACGCACCGATTACGGCAAGGCGATCCGTGACTATCTGCGCCGCGATTTCCACCCCTCGCAAGACACGCATTGCGACGAGCTCGCCCGCCGCTACGCCGCGGACGCAGGCCTGTAGGGGCCCGCCCCTCTAAGGCTCTGGCACCGTGCAAGCCACGACAGCCAGTGCTTCGGCCTCGTCGAGGAGCTTGTGCGAGCATGGCCACTCGACCACGAACCTCTCGCGCCACGGCGCCAACGAAGCCGCGCTCGCCGTTGCCGTGGCCTTGGTGGGGGCCGTAGCCTTGATGGTGGCCGTAGCCTTGGTGGACACGGAGAGAGGCTGCGGCGCCGCCGTGGTGGCCTGCGGCGCGGGGCACGCTGGCCACTGATACCGAAGAACGCCGTTCTCGAGATATCGACCGCACGACTCCAACCCGTTTGCGACCGCGTCGTGCTCGCGCTGGTCGTCCGCTGGGGGCGAGCCATAGAGGGCCGGCGCATTCGCAAGGCCAACCGCAGGCCGCGGCGAGAAGTCCACCGCCCTGGCGGTTGCATGCGTGCACCCGAACCCAAGTGGAACGAGACAGAGAACCGTGAGCATCCGCCATCGTGACATGGCACCCGCCTCCGGATGAGTCTCGAGGGCGCCCGCGCCCTCGGCTCTTGTCACGTATCTTAATGACGATTCTGACGCGCGCACACCCCCGGAGCGCGATTTGACGTCGTGCGAGCTCGGCCTGAGGCGCGGCTCAGAGCGGAATCCGGTACCCGAACGTCAAGCTCGCCTCGAACGCGGCCACGCTTCCGGTCAGTGTGGGACAGTCACCGATCGGGTCGCATGAGCTCTGGTCCGAAAATGGCTTTTGCTTGGGCAATAGCCACCAATCGCCGCGAAACGCCAAACCGACGACGAGCCGGTCCGTGATGATGTAGTCGATCCCCGTCTGCACGCCGAGGGAGAAACCCTCCGTGCTGACGGTGACCGTCGGATCGCCGATCAGCGAGGGGACCGCGACGCCCCCGTTCGTGGTGAACCGGTCGCCCACGATGACGCCGCCGACGTTCGCGCCAATCCAACCCTGCAGCCAGCGCGTCTGAATCGGAAAGTACCTGCCCTCGCCTCCCAGGGTGAGATAGCTCCGGGAGTGGGAGCGACTGAGACCGCTGGTCCCTCCCGCGTTCGGGTCGCTCGTCGGCAACGGTGCGAAGGTCGCCCCGGCACCGAGCGCCCACTCGGTGGTGGCGCGATAGAGCACGTGGACGCCCGTCATCAACGTCGCGTCGCCGTTGCCCACGGTGCCGAGCGGCGTGCTGCCTCCGCGATTGGCCGCCGAGATGGGCGCCGTCGGGAGGGCAAGGATGCCGCCCTCGACCTCCGCGACCGTGTGGCTCCGGAAAAGCAGCGCCTGGCCGGACGACTCGTCGGCCGCCGCGCGGGGGCTGCTCGAGGCCACGGTCGCGCCGACGGCGACGAGTGCGATGGCGGAAGCTGCGCGCATGAAACGCTCTAACCCTACCTCGTTCGCGATAGAGTCTGCGAAATGAAGGTGATTCTCCGAGCGTTCGCGATGACGGTCGCGGCCGCCTGCGTCGCGTGCTCGTCCGTCGACCCGCCGCCGGTGACCGCCGCGGCGCACGCGGGTACCGCTGACGTGACCTCGGGTCTCGGGCCTGCGGCGACCACCGAGACGTACGATCGCGGGTCGATGTGGGTGTGCCGTCCCGACCTGCCTTCGGACGCCTGCCGCGAGAACCGTGACGCCACGGAGCTCCGGGCCGACGGAAGCGCCGTCGTCATCCCCTTTGCCGCCGACCCGCAGCCGCCCGCGGATTGCTTTTACGTCTATCCGACGGTCGACCTGACGATGACGCCCGGAAATCACGTCGACTTTTCCGACGTGGAGCGCATGCGCGAGTGGACCTTCGGCCAGGTCGCACGCTTCGGCGCCGCGTGCCGCATCTTCGCGCCGCTCTACCGGCAGATGACGTTCGGCACGTACTTCGGCTCGGACGAGGAGCACGAGCGCCGCTTCGCGTTCGCATACGCGGACGTGCTGGCGTCGTTCCAGTGGTTTCTGGCGCACGTCGATTCGCACCGGCCGCTCGTCCTCATCGGGCACTCGCAGGGTGCGCAGATCGTGGAAAAGCTCTTGCAGTCGCTCTTCGACGGCGACTCACCCGAGGACCGCGCTCGGCTCGCGCGCCTCGTCGTCGCGATGCCCATCGGGGGCGACGTGCGGGTGGCCGAGGGAAGCCGCACGGGGGGCACGTTTCACCGCATCCCTCTGTGCACGTCCGATGCAGAGGTCGGCTGCGTCGTCGCGTTCGGGACGTTTCTCCCCGCGGGCGCGAAGAATCCATGGCCCGGGGCACCGCCTGCAGGGCTCCGGACGGCGTGCGTCAATCCAGCGGACCTGGGCGGCACCGAGCCGCATGTCATGTCGGGCGCCACGTACCCGACGCAATCCCGCTACCGCGATGGGATGCCGGGTTCGGGCATCGCGAAGACGCCATTCGTCGTGGTGCCGGACTTTTACTCGGCAGAGTGCGTGGATGGCCACGACGGATTCCGCTACCTGGCCGTACGCGAGGCGCATGCGCCGGGCGATCTACGCGCGAGCCCCGTGGACCTCGCCCGGTCGCTCTGGAAGACACGGCTCGGCCTTCACGTCCTCGACTTCCAGCTGTCGCAAGGGGACTTGATCCGCATCGTGCGGAGCAAGGTCGCGTCGTTCCCCAAGCCGTAGGCTCTCGCCTAGAGCCACTTGGTCGTCGGGGCGCTCGCCTGTGTGGGCGCGGGCACGGGCGACGGCGGAGGGACCGCGGCGGTGGCATCGCCGACGGCGATCGTGCGAGCGCCATGAACGGGCGTCCCGTCGGCCTTGGCGGCAAAGTCGACCTCGAAGCGGCCGGCCTGCAAAAACGCGAATGTCGTGCGGTAGGCACCCGTCCCGTCGTCGACCGCGGACAGCTCGGTGCCCTGGGGGATACCCGGGCCCACGATGCGGAAGCGCGCGCCGTCCAACCGGTGCGTAGCGCCTCCCGCGCCCCCGGTGCCGACCGCGCGACCCGCGAAGTCGACTGGCTGGCCCACACCCGGTCGTGCCGCCGATACGTCGATGGCGACACGCAGCGGGGAGGCCGGCGGTGCCGACGCCGACACCGCGCTCGGCCCGACCGCAGACGGGCGTGGTGCCGATCCGTGAGGCGCTTCGACGTCGAGGGGAGGTAGCGGAGCCACGGGCCCTTCGACCAGCGCGGGGACCACCGGCTCGTGCATCGGCTCGACGACGACTTCCCTCGCCCGCTCCGCGACGGGTTCGTGAGTCTCGCCGCGAGCGAGCATCCCGAGGCGCCAAACGACGAGCGCCATGCCCGACACCCCGACGAAGAAGCACAGCGCGACCAGCGCGGCGCCGCGGAGCGCAGGCCTCGCGGGCGCCGGCGCCGGCACGTCGCCCGCGAGCGTCGCGTCCACCGACGAGGGGGGTTTGCTGTGCGGCGTCGGCGCCACCCGCCGTTCGAAGTCGCTGGGAGGCGACCACTTCGTCGTCGTCGACCCCGCGACCAGCGATGTCGGCGCGGCCGAACGCCGCTCGACGATCTCGGTGCGCACCTCGGTGCGCCCTTCCGACGCGGACGGCGCTTCCATCGCTGCCGACGCGGGCGTCTCGAGCGACGTGGAGGCCGGTCGTTCGCGCGCCGTCTCCGGCCGCTCGAGCGCGAGCTGCTGCGTGCGCTCCATCGACGGCAGCTTCACCGCGCTCGGGTGCGACCCACGCGCGCCCCCGAGCATCGCCCGCCTGGTCAAGATCTCCTGGGCGCTCATACCGCTGGCCACGGCCGCGTCGAGCAGGTCCTGCGCAAACGCTCGCCCGTTGGGCGCTCGGTCACTTGGCTTCTTGGAGAGGTTGCGCATCACGACGGAGGCAATCGGCTCGGGCACGTACGATGCCCTCGGCATGCCGCGCAGATCCTGCGGCGGATCGTGGATCTGTTGCACGAGGAGCGCCACGGCCTGCTCGGCGTTGAAGGGCGCCCGGCCCGCGAGCATCTGGTAGAGCATCGTCGCGATGGAGTAGACGTCGCCCTCGGGGCCCACCTGGTCGCCTCGCGCGCCTTCGGGGGAGATGTAGCGCGCCGTGCCGAAGATGAGACCCGCAGCGGTGGCCATGGACTGCTCGCCCCAGTTCAGGCGCGCGATGCCGAAGTCGAGCACCTTGACGAAGTCCGGGTCGTCGGCGCGGAGGACGAGCATCACGTTCTCGGGCTTGAGATCGCGGTGCACGACACCCTGCTGGTGCCCCTCGCCCGCGGCGTCGCAGAGCTGCAGCGCGATGTGCAGCGCCCGCGGCAAGGGCAGCGCGCCGCCCGCCGCGCCGAGCGCGCTCTGGAGCGACATACCGTCGAGGTACTCCATCACGATGTACATCGCGCCGTCGGGCAGCTGCCCCGCGAGCAGCACGTGCACCACGTTGGGATGCGCCAGCCGCGACGCGACCTTCGCCTCCCGGTGGAAGCGCGCGACGAGCGTCTGATTCGACGACAGCTCGTGGTGAAGGACCTTCACCGCGACGTCGCGATCGATCCCCTTCTGGAACGCCCGATAGACGCGGCCCATCGCCCCGATGCCGACAAGCTGCCGGATCTCGATGTGGCCGAGGATCTCGCGCGTGAGGTAAGGGTCCGTGGCGGCCGCGGCGGCGATCACCCCTCGCGAGGCGGTGAGCGGCGAACCGTCGAGGGAGCAAAAGAGCGCGTCGACCGAGTAGCGGCTGCCGCAGGACGGGCAGGCCTTGGGCGCGTCGGCGTTGGGCGCCTCGCCGCTCCGCTCCGGCCCGCCGGGCCGATCGAGGTCGGACGTCACGGCTTTCATGGTAGCGCGCGGAAACATCCCGGGCCGAGGAAAGCCTCCGTGGGCTGCTGCTTTCGGCGACGCCTGCTACAGTCGCGGCCCCCACCGTGACCGAAAACGAGCCCCAAGAGGCCGGCGCGCCGGCGTGGTCGCTCAAGCTGCCTCAGTTCGAAGGCCCGCTCGATCTTCTGCTGCACCTTTGTCAGCAGCACCAGCTCGACATCCTGAACATCCCCATCGCGTTCGTGACCGAGAAGTACCTCGAGTACATCAACGTGATGCAGCTCATGGAGCTGGATCACATGGCCGAGTACCTCGTCATGGCGGCGACGCTCGCGCACATCAAGTCTAAGATGCTGCTCCCGGCGCCGCCCCCCGGCCAGGACGACGACGAGGCGACGCCCGAAGACGAGATGGACCCGCGCGAAGCGCTCATCCGGCGCCTGCTCGAGTACCAGAAGTACAAGCACGCGGGCGAGCAACTGGCGGCGCGCGGCGTCGCGGGTCGCGACGTGTTCGGCCGGGGCATGCCCGACGAGACGGCCCAGACCGCAGGCCTGCCGCCGCTCGCCGAGGTGCCGCTCTTTGCCCTGGTCGACGCGTTCCAGAAGGTGCTCGATCGCAGCAAGATCACGCTCTCCCACGACATCGTGGCGGATCGCATCAGCCTGAGCGATCGTATCGGCGAGCTGTCCGACATCCTTGCGACACGAAAGCGCCTCGTGTTCGACGACATGTTCGAAGGCCTGGCGACCAAGTTCGACCTGGTGATCACGTTCCTCGCCCTCCTGGAGATGACGCGACTCAAGATGACTCGCCTGTTTCAGAGCGAACCCCTCGGACCGCTCTATGTCGAGCTGGCGGCGGGAGACACACCTGCCGGAGAACCCACCGGAGAGGACCCCGAGTCGTGATCCACAAAGCGGGCAAAAAGAAGGGACCGCCCGGAATGGGCGGGGGAGGAGACGGCAGCGATGCCGTGCAGGGCGAGCTCGATCTGCCCGAACCTGCGCGCGGATCGATCACCCCCGATCGCGAGACCGATCCCGGAGGGGGCTTCCCCGCGGACGCCGACGAAGAAGAAGGGGAAGTCGAGCAAGCGCAGGCGCTGACGCGCGATCACCTGCGTGGCTTGCTCGAGGCGCTCGTCTTCGCGAGCGACAAGCCCATCACGGCGAAAGAGCTCGCGCGGCTCGCTTCGGCGCCGCTCAAGCAGGTCAAAGAGCTGATGGCGGAGCTGCACGAGGCCTACGCCAAGAAGGGCATCATGGTCGACGAAGTCGCCGGCGGGTGGCTGTTCCGCACCGCGCCCGTGTACGCCCCGTTCGTGCGAGAGCTCGCGGGCGGTCGGCCTGTGCGTCTGTCGCGCGCGCAGATCGAGACCCTCGCGATCGCGGCGTACCGTCAGCCGATCACGCGACCCGAGATCGACGAGATCCGCGGCGTCGACAGCGGCGCCACGCTCAAGCTCCTGCTCGAGCGCGACCTGGTTCGCATCCTCGGCAAGAAAGACGAGCCCGGGCGCCCGATTCTCTACGGAACGACGACGCAGTTCCTGGAATTTTTCGGCCTCAAGTCGCTCAAGGATCTCCCCGCGCTGCGCGAGTTCACGGAGCTGTCGGACGATTCGAGGCGCGCCGCGGAGGCCGAGCTGGGCGACGTGTTGCCCGAAGCCCCGCGGACACCGCTCGATCTCGACGTGCACGACACGCTCCCCCCTCCCCCCGCCGAGGACAGCGTCAGCGATCTCGATGCCGTCCCCAACGGCATCGACCCCCCCCGCGACCGCGACGACGACGAGATCTAGGCTGGACCTCGCCGCGCCTAGGCGCTGCAACCGCGGCCGAGGCGTTCCAGAAGCCAGCGGGCCGCGGGGCCTGGCGGCTCGGCCGTCCGGTGAAGTGCGAACAGGATGGCCTCGAACGTGGGCGCGCCCGCCTCTTCGATATTGAGGCGCACGAGGCGCTTCTTGGCGAGGTCGTCGGCGACGACGTGGAGCGGCATGCCGCCCCAGCCGAGGCCCGCGCGGAGCAGCGCGTGCTTGGCCGTCAGGTCGAGCACCCGCCAGCGCCTGCGGCTGAACACGCCGATCTCGAAGTCGGACGTGAGCCGACTGCGATCGGCCAGGACGATCTGGACGTGGTCGCGGACCACCCGCGACGGCAGAGGCCCGCGAAGCCGCGCGAGGGGGTGCGTCTTCGCCGCCACGTGGAGCATCGTCACGCGCGCGAGCGGTCGCCGCTCGACCCCTTCCGGCCATCGAGGGACGGCGGCGCCGATCCCCACGGAGCACGCGCCGCTCGCCACCTGCTCGGCGACCGCGCCGAGGACCTCGGTATGAAGCGTCAACGATACGGTCGGAAACGTTTCGCTGAAGGCCCGCAGCGCAGCGACGAGCGCCGGCAGTGGGAACACGTGGTCGACGGCCACCGCCAGGCGTGGCTCGACGCCCTCGGCGATCCCGTGGGCCTTGGCCCGCAGGCGATCGACCTGCGCGCACACGGCGCGCGCTTCGGCCGCAAGCTCTTCGCCCGCCGGCGTCAGCGCGGGTTTGCGGGCGCTGCGATCGAAGAGCGTCACGCCGAGCTGGCGTTCGAGGTTCGCGATCCCGTAGCTCACGGCGGATTGGGCGCGGCGCAGCGACCGCGACGCGGCGGAAAAGCCGCCCGAGTCGAGCACGGCGAGAAAGAGGCGCAGCTGATCGAGCGTGAGGCCTTCGGCGGCGGATGCATCCATCGATGGATCCGATGATACACATCTAACTTTCATCGCTTCCAGCGATGCGTTGCCCGACCTACGTTGCAGGTCACGGAGGCAACGACATGACCACGTACTCGATCGACAACGCCCACTCGGAAGTAGGTTTCAGCATTCGCCACATGGTGTTCGCCAAGGTGCGCGGGAGCTTCACCCAGTGGACGGCGCAGTTCGCGTTCGACGCGGCCGACCCCTCGAAGTCGTCGGTCCAAGCGACGATTGACGTCGGCAGCATCACCACCCGCGAAGAGAAGCGCGACGGGCACCTCAAGTCGCCGGACTTCTTCGACGTGGCGAAGTTCCCCAAGATGACATTCAAGAGCACCAAGGTCGAAAGCGCCGGGGGCAAGCACTACAAGGTCACGGGGAACCTCACGATCCGCGACGTGACCAAGCCCGTCGTTCTTGCGGTCGAGGAGCTCGGCCGGGGCAAGGACCCGTGGGGCAACGAGCGAGTCGCGTTCGGCGCCAAGGCGACGATCGACCGCGGCGACTTTGGCCTCAAGTGGAACCAGGCGCTCGAAGCGGGAGGCGTGCTCGTCGGCGAGAAGGTAGAGATCGAGCTCGATATCCAGGCCGTCGGAAAGGCCTGAAAGAGCGGGCGCCCGAGCGGCGCAGCAAGGAAGGTGCCGTCATGATCACCGTTCGCAAGGCCGCCGAGCGCGGTCTCAGTCAGACCGATTGGCTCGAGAGCCATCACACGTTCTCGTTCGCCGAATACGCCGACCCAGGGCACATGGGCTTCGGACGCCTGCGGGTGATCAACGACGACACCGTCGCGCCGGGGCGAGGCTTCGGTCGCCATCCGCACCGGGACATGGAGATCCTGTCGTACGTGCTCGACGGAGCCCTCGAGCACGCCGACAGCATGGGCAACGGCTCGGTCATCCGTCCGGGCGAGCTTCAGCGCATGAGCGCCGGGACGGGGGTGATGCACAGCGAGAAGAATGGGTCTTCGCGCGCGCCGGTGCATTTTCTGCAGATCTGGATCGAGCCGGAGGCCCGCGGGCTGGCGCCGGGCTACGAGCAGAAGGCGTTCTCGGTGGAAGGGACGCGCAATGCCCTTCGTCTCATCGGCAGCCGCGACGGCCGCGACGGCACCGTCACGATCCACCAAGACGTGAACCTCTACGCGGCGCACCTC
>Ga0302326_10009511_pt1 | contig 21216 bp, 17 predicted proteins | sample Palsa_T0_3_FD_202264 | JGI IMG/M metagenome (GOLD analysis project Ga0302326, IMG submission 202264) | Peat permafrost microbial communities from Stordalen Mire near Abisko, Sweden - Palsa_T0_3 | ecosystem: Environmental > Terrestrial > Soil > Palsa > Peat permafrost | place: Sweden: Abisko... | reverse complement strand
GATCCCGGGTCCGCCGGCATCGGTGGAGGCGGTCCAGTTGAGCGTTACGCCGTTAGGCGAAACGTTGGAGGCTGTCAGGCCGGTCGGCGCGCCCGGCGCAGATACCGTGGGCTGGATCAGGGTGACCATCGCCGACGCCTGCTTGGTCGAATCGGCGGCTGAGACTGCTGTGACGGTTACCGTTGCCGAGCTTGGCATGCTCGCGGGTGCCGCATACACCCCGGCCGCCGACACCAGGCCGAGGGTCGTATTGCCGCCGGTCACCCCGCCCACCTGCCAGGTCACGGCTGTGTTACTCGAGTTGGTGACCGTGGCCGAAAAGCTCTGGGTGCCGGTGCCAATGTCCACGTTCGCCGAGGTCGGCGCAACGCTTACCTGCACCACGAGGGTCACAGTGCCGCTGCTGCTGCCACTGCCTCCACCGCCGCCATCTCCGCCGCCGCCGCCGCCGCAGGCTGCCATAGCCAGCACGACTGAACATGCTAAGAGATAGCGCGTGAGGCGCATTGGCCAGTTTAAGCTGTGCAGTCTTGTGAAACGCCGCCGAATCGATCGCAAGAGGGCCTGTCCTGATCTCTTAGCGAGATTCCCGGTTAGATAGCGGAGAGCTGGCAATATAGCCAAACGCGCCGCGGTACAGATTGATAGACATCACGAACGCAATTATTGTCGGAGCGTCCTTATGTCCGGTCGCAGTGACAGGGCACACAGAACGAATCAAGTGTGAACGTGAGGTTCACAGCGCTCTCTTATGTCTCGCGCGATTGCGCAGTTTTGTGAGCCAGTTCTCGGATTGGTCTCGGCGCTTCATCGCGCGCAATCCTTGGCTCTGCTGGCCCGGGGGCTCCAATACACTGGAACGATGCGTATACGCAACAGCGACGCCGCTCAGGCATCGATTCCATTCCTATACTAGAATTGCCCAGGCGCCCGCTTTGCGGTGCGTCATGGTAGAAAAAAGGAGCACAGCCGTGGATGGACGCCGCACACGCGCCGCTGAAGGATCATCTGCTCGCCCAAGGCGCTGGTCTCGATTCTGGCCCCGGATCCTGATCCTGGCGCTGGCCTGCCCGGGTGCGGCGCTGGCGCAACTCGACTTTCCGGCGACGTTCCCGCCGCAGACGCATTTTACGCCGTACGCGGATGGCGCCTACGAACACGACTCGAATCTGTTTGCGATCTCCAGCAGTGCGCCCGAGCCGCTCAGCCGCAATGGACCGAGCCTGTCGGACACGTTGTGGAAGGTTCGCGCCGGATTTGATTCAGCGTACGACTTGGATTTGCAGGAATTCTTTCTGATCGCCGAAGGTCGACGCTTTACCTACGACCAGTTTACCCAGCTCACCCACGATGAATACCTGGTGCACGGCGGATGGAATTGGAAAGTCGCCAGCATTCTCGACGGCGTGCTCGATTATTCGCGCGAACGCACCATGGTCTCATTCCTGACGATCAATACGGAAGCGCTCTCCGCCGCAGAACAACTCTTTCTGCAAGTCCAGAGCATCGCCACCGCGAGCATCAATGTTCAGATGACGCCGGAGTGGCGCTTGCAGAGCCAGGGCAAATTGAACGACGAGGATATTGCGCTGCCCGGAGATCCCAACCTAGCACTACGCGAGGAATCGGTCCACGAAGGCTTGCGCTACGTGGGTTTCGCCAATCTTTCCGCGGGACTGGACGGCGAATATCTGCGCGGCAACTTTACTGGCGGCGCGTTCCTGGTTACGCCAGGATATCGTCAATCGACCGCGGAGTTTGCCGCCGACTACGTGTTATCCGGACTGTCCAGCTTTCATGGCGCCGTCGGCTATACCGATCGCATCATGGAGCGGGCCGGCAGCATTTCGGGGCTCACCGGACTGGCGACATACCAGCGCAATCTGACCGGCAAGACTTCTATCACGCTAAAGCTTAGCCGTGCGATCAACACCTATATCACTGCCGCATCCCCGGAGGTCGATACCGGCGCGGAAGCAGACGTCGCGTGGAACGCGACCACGAAGATCAAGGTGCAGGCCGGCTATCAGTATTTACACAGCAGCTTCTCGGCTACCGATCTCGCCGGCGTGCTGACGGCGTCGCGCGTGGATCGCCTGCAGACGCCCACATTTTCGGTCATTTATCAGCCCACGAATTGGCTGCTTGTTCGCCCATATGCGCAGTACCAGACCCGCACTTCGACCATAGGCATTTTTTCGTTCCACGGTACGGTTTACGGCTTGGAGCTCGAGGGGCGCCTGCAATTCCAGTAGGGATCGAGCGGCCGTTGGCGCCGCCGATCGACATCGTGTGCGCGATCTGCAGGGCGGCAGCACCCTGATAAACGTGTCATATACTCAAACTGTGAACAGCCGCGTCTCGAACACGGACAAAAATGCGGAAAATAACGCGTTGAAAATTTTGCCAACTCGCCGCACGCAAACCGAGCGGGAAGCGGCCTATTTTTCTGCGACAATCAGTACGATCGCGATGCATTACAGGTGTGTGAGGAAATGATCAGGGCTGGGATAGTCGGGCTTGGGAAGATGGGTTTGTCGCACCAGTCGATGGTGAACGTGCATCCAGAAATCGAACTCAAATCCGTTTGCGATTCGTCCGGATACATGCTCGACGTGCTGTCGAAATACACCGGAATCGACACCTACCCCGACTCCAGGAAGATGTTTGATCGTGGCGACCTCGATTGCGTGTTCGTCGCCACCCCGTCCCGATACCACGCGGACATCGTGGCCGACGCGCTCGAGCGCGGCATGCACGTATTTTGCGAGAAGCCCTTCGCCCTGGAACCGGAAACCGGATACCGGCTGGCCGAGCTGGCGGAGCGCAAGCATCTGGTCAATCAAGTGGGCTATCACTATCGATTCGTCGCCGCGTTCAACGAAGCGAAGCGCTTGTTGGAGCGCAAGGTCGTTGGCGACATCCATCATGTTCGGGCGGAAGCGTACGGCCCGGTGGTGCTGCGGCCGAAGGGTTCCACTTGGCGATCGCAGAAGAGCGAAGGCGGTGGATGTCTATTCGACTATTCATGTCATGCCATTGATCTCGTGAATTATCTGGTCGGGCGGCCAGTATCGGTGTCTGGCAGCGTATTGAACAAGATATTTTCCAGCGACGTGGACGATGAGATCTATTCGACCTTGCAGTTTGCGAACGGAGCTTATGGGCAGCTCGCTACCAACTGGAGCGACGAAAGCTTTCGGAAGATGTCGGTCAAGATCAGCATCTGGGGCACAAACGGCCGGATAAACGTCGATCGCCAGGAGCTGCAGATCTATCTTCGATCGGTTCCGGATCCCAGCGAGGGCATGGTGGCCGGATGGAATGTCCGCTACACGACGGAATTGACGCAGCCGGTCTGGTTTTACGTTAGGGGCGAGGAATATTCAGCGCAGATCGATCATTTCGTCCAATGCATAAAGAGCGGGGCCCCTGCGCTGTCTAATTTTCGCACAGCGAGCGATACCTCGCTGGTTGCCTCCGCCATTCGTGCCGATGCCGCGAAAGCGCGCACGACGGTTGCGCCGGGTACGCATCCCGCCGAGGCACCGCAGGCCATCAAGCCGCGCCGACATGGCGCGCAATCATTCATCCGGACGCTGTTCGGGCGTTCGTAGTCGGTCGAACCTGCCAAATCACCTCGCAATTTAATATCGGCACTTTCATGGACAGAGTATTGTTTGGCGATAACCAGTTTTTCGGCGTGAATCACATGTCGGAGGAGAAAGCGCGACAGCAGGGTATGCGCTTTCAGGACATCAGAGCCGTAATCCAGGTTCTCGACGATGCGTACGCCGAGAACATCAAGACGTTCATGTGCACTACCCATGAGCGCACGGCGGAAATTTGCGAGCATTTCCGCGCCCACCCGCAGAAATATCCGGACTACAAGTTCTATCCATGCCTGCCATATGCACACAAGTATGCAAACGCGGCGGCCGAGCTCGGAATCCTGGGCGCAGTGCGGAGCTTTCTGCCGCAGGACAACGCTTTCGGCGCGCTGCTCAAGGGCGGCATGTCGCTTGCGACCAAGGACGTCGAGGGGCTGGCTCAGCTTCTCATTGGAGCCGAATTGAAGATGTTCGCTGGCCTCGACACGCCAGTCATTTTTCTGCAGAACGTAGCTACTGATTTTCTGCTCGGCCTCGGATTCAATGCCGCATTCCGCATGTTCGCCGACTGTGTGCGTGAGGGTTACGGAGCTGAACCGGGGTTCATCACCATGAATGCGCCGCTACTTGTGAAAAGCCTGGAAAAGGTCGGTATTCAAAATCCGATTATCTGCGCAAACATCAACAAGATTGGTTTCAGGATGTGCGGCGGAATGCAGGCTTACGACGAGCTGATAACGAATGGACGTTGTCGCATGATCGCCATGTCGGTGTTTGCAAGCGGGGCATTGCCGGCGCAGGAGGCCTTGGAATTCGTATGCCAGTATCCACAGATCGAATCGATAGTGTTTGGCGCGTCCAGCCGCCGCAACATAGCGCAGACGAAGCAGTTGATCGAGCGATTGTCGCTCAATTAGAAGCGGTGCGACCTGAATCCGCAAAGATCAGCGCCTACCGGAAGGTAAGACTACTCAACGTTGATGTCGACGACATCACGCTGGACGAGCTAGTCGAGAACTTTCGGCAGGGAGTAATGCTGACGCTTCATGTCGATATGATCATGAAGCTGCAAAAGGACGCGGAATTCTTCCGCTTGTTGCCAAGCTTCGACGTCGTTACCTGCGACAGTCAGATCCTGATCGTCGCGGCAAAGCTTTTGCGGACGCCTCTTAAAGGACGCGTCTCAGGCTCGGACTATTTCCCGCGCTTCTACACACGATACAAGAATGATCCATCGGTAACGGTGTTCATTTGCGGCGGAGCACCCGGAGTCGCGGCGATAGCGCAACGTAATGTGAACGCCAAAGTAGGGCGTCAGATGATCGTCGGCACCAATGCACCGTCGCGCGACTTCGAAAGCCGCCCCGATGAGATCGAGCAGGTGATCGCCGACATCAATGCATCGGGAGCCACCGTGCTGCTCGTGGGTCTCGGCGGCGGGCGCCAGGAAAAGTTCATTTTTCGCTATCGCGATCGCCTGCCGGGCATCAAGCTGTATCTCCCCTTGGGCGGTACCATTGACTATGAAGCCGAAAGCCTGAAGCGGCCGCCGGCCTGGATTACCAACTTCGGACTGGAATGGTTATATCGCCTGGTCCGTGAGCCTCGCCAGCGCTGGTATCGCTACGTCGTTCATCAGCCGCCATTTCTTTACTATATTGCGCGTCAGCTGCTGGGAATCTACCGCAATCCGTTTGCCGCGGCGGAAAGCCGCTCTAAATCCTCAGCCGACGAAACAGAAATTCAGGGACCGAGGTAACTACCCACATGATCGGACGCCAGAACCACGGCGCGTAGACGACCGCTGTGCCTCTATCCATGGCGTGTTCGATCGATCTGGCAACAGCGTCCGGCGACGCCCACAGAATGCCTTTCCTGAAGGCGGCCGTCATGGGCGTGGCGACGAACCCGGGCTTGATGGTAACGACGCTGACTCCCTGCGGATAAAGACGCTGGCGCAGCCCGCTGGTGAACGCCGTCACGGCGGCCTTGGCGGCTCCATAAACGTAGTTGGACTGTCGGCCGCGGTCACCCGCCACTGACGAGATCACGGCGATGACACCGTGGCGCTGGGCCTGGAACCGATTCGCCAGATGCGTGCAAAGGGCCATGACCGAGAGAGCATTGGTGGCGAACTCCTGCATCAGCAGGTCGATCGAGGCCTGGCAGGCGGCCTGATCGGACAACGTCCCATGGGCAATCAGCGCGGCGTCGATGCCACCCAATTGTGCCGCGGCGGCATCCAGCATGCTCGAATAGCGATCCATCTCGCAGGCGTTGAGCAGATAGGTCTGAGCCATTTGCGCACCGCGTAGTTTCAGGTCGTCGGCGACCGCCTGCAGCCGCAAGGCATTGCGGCCCACCAGAAACAGCGCATCGCCGCGCGCCGCGAACCGGCGCGCGGTCGCCTCGGCGATGGCCGAGGTGGCTCCCATGATAAGAATGCGTTTCATATCGTGCTCGCGCTAACCCGCCGCCAGAACGACGAGGAAAATTTGGGGTCTATGAATGGCCGCAGCTGTTGCCAGCGTGGAAAGTACTGCTGGAAGGACGGTGCCGACATTCTGGCATCCTTGGCAGGATACACGGCACCGCCGGCAGCGCGTGTAATGGAATCGAGATCCTCGAGCAGGCGCAACGTCGCCTCGCCTCGATTCGGAAAGTCCAGCGCCAACGTCACTCCGGGGCGCGGAAAGGACAGCAATCCCAGAGAGGCTAGGTCGCCGAACTTCTTCAGCACCGCGAGAAACGACCCCAGCCCCGAGGCACCAATGCGCCGCAGCATTTCCTGCAAGGCGGCGGCCTCATCGACCACGGCTCCCGGCAGCACGCATTGGTACTGATAGAACCCGCGCGCGCCGTAGATGCGGTTCCAATCCAGCAGGCTGTCCAACGGAAACAGAAACGGCTGGTAATGCCATCGGGCCGCAGGTGCTTGTGCGGCGGGGCGCCGAAAGTACAGCTCGTTGAACAGGCGAACCGAGAAGGCATTGACCGGCGACAGCGGCGGGGTAACGTGCAAGGTCCGCGGCGGTCTTTGTCGGGGAGCTGCGGCGTCGTGTTGGACGTGGTTGCCGCGCATGAATATGCCGCGACCAAGCTTCGAGCCGGTGCTTGCGCAATCCAACCACGCGACCGTGTACTCGTACTCGGCATCTGAGCTTTCCACCAGCTCGAAGAAAGCATCGAGATTGGCAAAGCGTTGACTGTCGCCGGCAATCCATACCCCCGGAACACGGCGAAGCTGCAGCCGAGCCTTGCGAATCAATCCCGTCAATCCCAGTCCGCCAATCGTGGCGCAAAACCATTCCCGATTGCAGTCGGGGGAGCAGTGCAATGTCAGTCCGTCGGAGCGCTGCAATTCGAATTCGACCACGTGGTGCCCAAAGCTGCCGACCCGATGATGGTTCTTGCCATGCACGTCGTTGGCGATCGCGCCTCCGACCGTTACCAGCGCGGTGCCGGGCGTAACCGGCGGAAACCATCCATGTGGCAACGTCAGCTTGATGATGTCGCTCAGCAGGACGCCGGCCTCGCACTCCAGCACCCCCGCGACGGGATCGAAGCCGATGAAACGATCCAGGCCACGCGTCAGCAGCAGCGTCCCGCCGTCATTCAAGCAGACGTCGCCGTAACTGCGTCCATTTCCAAAAGGCAACATGGGTTCGAAATCAGGCAGTTCGCAAAAGCGGTTGGTCAGCGCGATCAGCCGCTGCTCGTGACGTGGCCAGCGGCCCCAGGATGATCCAGCCGCCACGCCTAAGCCTTCAGACAGAGACCAGTACAATCACGCCGAGCGCAACCAGGATCAGCAGGCTCACCCGATCGCGCAGCGCGAAAATCACCGGATCGTCATGCATTGCGCCACGACTGGCAACAATCCATACACGGCTGATCCAGAACAACATCAAGGGGCAGATGAGCCACAGCGGTTTGTGATGCTGGTAGAGTGACTGCGAATCGGCGCTGTTGATGTACAAGGCCATGACGACGATTGCGCAATAGCCGGAAGCCGTGCCAAGACTCATGATCAATGGCAGATCGGTAGCGCCATATCCGCGCGAGTGCCCCAGCAATTTTCCTGCCTTAAGCGCATCGTTGAGCTCGGCGTATCGCTTGACGAAGCCGAGGCTGAGGAACATGAATACGGAAAATGCCAGTAACCAGAAGGACAGTGGAATGCCCATGGCCGCCGCCCCGGCGATGATGCGCAGAGTATACAGGCCGGCAAGCATCATGACGTCGAGCAACGGCAATCGTTTAAGGCGCAGAGAATATGCCCAGGTGAGCGCGTAGTAGCCTGCGAGCACGGCGACAAATCGCGGCCCGACGCTGACGGCAATGCACGCGGCGACTATGAACAGCAGCAATGCCACGCGAAGTCCCCGGCGCGCGGAAATCAGGCCAGCGGCGAACGGCCGATGGCGCTTTCGCGGGTGCTGGCGATCGGCGGCCAGATCGAACAGGTCGTTAACTATGTATACGCTCGATGCGCACAGGCCGAACGCGAGGAATGCGAGCAGGCCCTCCAGCAGTACGTGCGGTTTGAAGATTACGTGGGCCAGCAGGGCCGGAACCAGAATCAGGACGTTCTTGGCCCACTGGTGCAGGCGTATCGCCCTGATCCACGTGCGCAACGATGCCTTTGACTCCGGGAACGTGATTTCAACTTCGGTATTGTGGTCTATGCCTTTGCTGATCCCCGTATCGCCCACGACAATCGCCCGCCGCGCCGCGTCCCAGACGATCTTGTCGCCCGCCTCGCTGCCTGCATAGTCGAAACCGTGCTCACCAAAGCGTGCCACCAGGGCGCTTCGCCTGCGTTCGGGTGCAGTTCCCCGGTAGTGCTCAGTACTGGCAATTTCGTCGAACAGGTTCAGATGCGATGCAATTCTCTCCGCGCCGGCGCGATCGTCGTCGGCGATGAGCACCAGGCGCCGGCCGGCGCTGTGTTGAGCGCGCAGCCATTGAAGCAGATCGTGCCGAAACGGCAGCGTATCGATATCGACTTGTGCGTCGATATGGCCGAGCCGCGGCGGTGACCCCGCGCGGCGAGAGAACCCCGCCAGCGAACCGATAAAAGCCGCGGCCGAGTGCTTGGCGGCAATCAGCAGACGCTCATCCGCTGTTCGCACGGAAGTCAAGGTTCCATCGAGGCTGAGGCACAGCGGAATTGACGAGTCGTTCATGACGCGGAACGTATATGCCTGTGCGCCGCCTGGAACTCGACTATTGTCGATGCGGCGACGCCGATAAGCACCGCAAACCAGAGAGTTGCGATCCGGCATAGCAGTGTCGCAATGACCGCAGTGCGTAGCGGTGCGGCATGAGCAATCAACAGCGTAGTCATCACGATCTCCATCCCGCCGATGCCTGCCGGCACAAAGAATGCCGCGCTTCCGGCCAGCGAGGCAATCGCATAGATGCCAATGGCTGTCGGTGCGGTCACGTTCAGATGCAAGCCCTGGCAAATCAAATATAGACCGAGCCCCTCCGCGCCCCAGGACACCAATCCAATCGCCACACCGAAAGCGGCCGGTTTGGGCTGCAAAATTAGATGTGAAGATTGCAGCAATTTCGCCAATGTCGCCAATGGTCTCACTAGCTTCGGATGTGTGCTGGCATCGCTGATGGATCGGAGGCGGCGCGGCAGAAACGGGTGGCATGCCATGACCAGCAGCACGACGCCAATGATCGTCACCCCGGCTATAAGTGGCCGATAGGCGACATGCTCGACTGCAATCAGGCTCGCCAGCAGGCACATCGCCACAAGATCGAGCAACCGTTCTGCGAACAGCGCCGCCAGACTTTCCGAATATGCAACGCCGTGTTCACGCAGATGAATCGAACGGAATGCTTCACCGACTTTGGCGGGGCTGACCGTGAAGGCAAATCCGCTGACGTAATATAAGAAGTGCAAGGGCGTCGGTAGCGTGTGACCGAGCCTGGCAAGAAAGCTTTGCCAGCGATAGAACCGAAGCGTGTAATTTATCGCAGACAGCGCCAGGACCAATATGCAGCCGGACCACCCAAGCTCTACCAGTGCCTCGTGCGCCTTGGGCGCATCGGTCAATACCGTGGCGCCGATGTATATCACGGCGACGGAAAGGGCGATGAATATCAGCAGCCGGCGCTTGGTGCGGGAAACGGGCGGGGCGGCGGTGTCGGTCAACGGCGAGTACTCCGCCCAGGGCAATGTCGTATTGTTACACGGGGCCACTCGAGCTTCGCGGCAGCCGACGGTGCTATAGAGTGACGCGCAGCCCAGTTCGGGCCGGCCCGTACTGCTGCATCCACGTCGTTCAGTGACAATGTGCTTGTGGCGACGCCGATCGCAGGCCGCAGCGGCTGCCGGAACGGACCCGTTGTCGGATATGAGGTAGACATCAATCGTGAGAAAAACAGCATCGTATGACCAATATTGTCATAAATGAGAACAAGCCCGGCGTGCTGGGTGTCGCCAGGCAGATGCTCTGGTTTAGTGCCATCGGCGTGCTCGGCTTTCTGGTTGACGCCGGTGTGCTGTATCTCGCGCTCTCCTGGGGGCTGGGGCTGTATGGGGGACGAGCAGTGTCGTACATGTCGGCGGTATCGGCCACCTGGCTGTTGAATCGTCGCTACACCTTCGAGCGCACGTCCGGTGACAACAAGCTGCACCAATGGGCACGCTTTGTTGTTTCACAGCTCGGTGGAGCTGCGATAAATCTAGGGGTCTATGCGCTGTTGGTGCATACGAGTCCGCTGGTCGCGCATGAGCCTGTCATCGGCGTGGCCGTGGGCTCATTGAGCGGCCTGCTGGTCAATTTTTCAATTGCCCGGGTTTTTGTGTTCGGCCGGTAGCGGGCGTACCGCGGATCGTGAACTTGCCGACGAGCGCTATGCCACCCGACCAGTTGGCGCAGCGCGGGTTGGTGAGCGCGCGGAATCGATCTCGAATCGGTGCTGCAACAAGGTTCGCGCCGCTGCGCATACCGACACCGTGAACACAGTGAACAATACCGATCCGGCGCTGAACCAATGCGACTCGGTCATGCTCGACCAGAATGTGTAGAACAGAAGAACCAGATACAGCGACCCCTGGTTCCGATCGAACGTCATGACCTTCAACGACTGGCGTAGGCACGTTACGATGAATCCAAGCAGGCAAATACTCCCGAGGATTCCCAGATCATTGGCCACGTCCAGGTAGCCGTTATGAGACGAGCCGGGGTAGAAATACATGAGCGTCTTGAAAACCTCGGCCGGCGAGCCGGGTTCGTCAACCCAATAGGCTGAATAGCCGGTGCCGAGCAGTGGATGCTGTGCAATGTGGGCCCCGATGATCTGCCAGATCGGGGTGCGATCGGTAAATGTCAGGTCCTTGCCAGTCAAGGCGGTGATAGGCGTAAGCAGGACATCCAATTGCGGGACCAGCTTCAGTATCACCAGCGAATAGAGCAGTATGACCAGTGATACGAGCCCAATAATTGGGGCCATGTAGCGGCGTAACCATTTCGGCCAATGACGCAGCATCAGCATTACGACTATCGCGAACACCGTCGCAAGTACCGAGGTGCTGCTGTGCGACCAATACAGGCAGATCAACGCAGCGCCGCCGCACAGCAGCGACCAGCGCAGCTTGGTTTCCTTATCCAGCCAGGCGTGGAACCAGAAAATCACGCCAAAGCCCGCCAGCGGCCCCATTTGGTTCTTGCCGAACGTCAGGCCGCGGAGTACCGGCTTGAAAGTCGTTACCAGGCCGTTGATGCCATAAGTCTTGAAGGTGCTGCCAAGTGCCGACGCGTAGTCGGGGAATTGCTGGACGCCGTATTGCGGTAAAACGAGCGCGAAGACGATGGAGCCTACGAGAAAAGCGCCCAACAGTGAGCGCATTACGCTCTGAAACCGGTGCGGTCTCCAGCCGTACAACGTGAACGCGGTACAGCACAACATGATGACAACCAGCCGGAAGACAAACTGCACCGTGATGGCCGGTTGGATCGACCATGCGAGGCTCACGACCGCAACTGCGATGAACAGCAGGTAGAAAGGATTGAGCGTGCGAATCACCGCCAGCCACAAGCGCTGGCGCGACGCGATGTACCAGCAACTCCCGAGGAGGACCGTTATCCAGACTATCCGGTTGGCGATGCTGTGGTCTTCTGCTGTTGATGTCGTCGTGTTTTGACCTTGAGCGATCAAAGCAGCGAAGTTGAGATCTGCCGGCAAAATCATCACCAGCAACAGCGCGCACAGCAGAAATGTCGGTCCGGTCGACGACGTCGGGTCCTGCACCCAGGCCGGCGTCGGCGCCAGCTGGGGAGGCGGCGGCGGGGCGCGGCCAACAACTGATCTTGGAATCTGTCTCATGATTCTGATTTGACCGTCCGACTATTGATGTCCTCTGGGGTCGCAGCGCGCCAGCTGAGCTTGAAGTTGAGCCAGAAATTCCATCCGGTCACGATGGCGATGGCTATTGCGTTTGCCAGGTAGCGATTCATTCCAAGCAGGTTGAATTGCAGGTTCAGCAGCACGGTGTTGAGCATCAGGCCCGCCAGGCATACCAGCTGAAACTTCGAGAAACGCTGCAACCGATGCCTGACGCCTGTCTGGTGCGAGGCAATATCCTTGAAGGTCCAGGCATCATTCCAGATGAAGTTGTTGATGATGGCTAATTCTGCCGCAATCAGCTTGCTGCGCGTAAGACCCCAGCCAAGGGTTGAAGGATCGCTGAGCAGAAACAATACCCCCATATCGACTACGACACCGCTCAAGCCCACGATCGCGAAGCGCACAAAACGGTTGACCGGCAATGTCGACAGGCGCAACCGCAACAGGTGCCGGAAATAGTCAAGGTACACCTTCCCGGTGACTTTGCTTTCCCCCCGGGTTCGTTCCTGAAACACGTAGGGAACCTCGCCGATCCAGCGAAATCGGCCTCGTCCCAGCACTTCGATCAGAATCTTGTAGCCCAGCGGATTGAGTTCGATGCCCTCGATTGCGGTCCGTCGCAGCATGAAAAAGCCGCTCATGGGATCGCTGACCTTGCCGACCACGCCCGGCAGAATCAACAACCCCAGCACCTGTGCCGCGCGTGACAGGATTCGACGAAGCATGCTCCAATCGCTCACACCGCCGCCTTCCACGTGCCGACTGGCGACCGCGATGTCCGCCCCACGCGCCATTTCACGGGCCAGGCCAACGGTTACTTCCGGTGGATGCTGGAGGTCGGCGTCAATGACCGCCAGCCACTCGCCGCGCGAGGCCTGCCAGCCGCGTATTACCGCGGTGGACAGGCCGCGCTCCGTCTGCCGGCGCATGACCCGCAACCGCGGGTATTCATTCGTCAGCGACTGGGCCAACTCCCAGGTGCGGTCCGGGCTGTTATCGTCAACCACGATGATCTCGTAGTCGCCGGGCAATGCACCGTCGAGGATGGGCGTGAGCCGGGAAATCATTTCCCGGATGTTCTTGGATTCGTTGTACGTTGGCAGGACCAGCGAAAGGCGAACGCGAGAGCCGGCGCTCTGGTTCACGGGGCCGACCGTGTGGGGGCCGACAGGCATGCTCAACAGCCCAGCAGTCTGCGCTGTGTCGGTAGTCATGCGTCTCTCTAGATCTTGCGTCATGGTCGGGATTCGTCACCTAGCTATGGCAGGCCACCAGTTCGCTCGCGATGGGCACGCCCGGCTTGGCCAGCGATACGTCTGCGCAGCGAGCAAATTGCGGAAATGTCCTCAGCAAGGACGTACCGCCCTTCGGCAATGCCGCAGCCGCCCACAAATTGCAGCCCGCGGCAGCGGGATCCTGCGGCACGTCCGCCGGCCGCATAAGCTCCGGAACGAGGTCCGGGCGATGAAATATCTTGGTGATGTAGAACGAGTAGATATGTTCTGGCAGCTTATCGTCCTTGTTGCCAAATGGCACCACGTAGCACACCTTGCTGTTGGTGGCGATCGAGTGTTCTGCGATCGAGCGAAAGTTCTGTTGGATGAAAAGATACGGCGAGTACGTGAGAGCCACGGATTGCACCAGCAGCAGGCACAACAAACCATAGGCGACGGTCGTCAGCTTGGGTGAATCGACGTGCTGTATGAACCAGACCGTGAGCAGCGCGTAGGCTGGCGTCAGTCCGATCAAATTGCGTTCGGTCAGTATCGGCGTATTGAGCGAGATGAGAATCGCGCCGCCCAGCATCAGGCCGAATGGTATCAGCACCTGCGCTAGCCTCGGATCGAACTGCGGCCGTTTCGGGTCGCGCCACCACATCACCATTGCGACCGCCAGCAGCACCAGCCCTACTGGTGTGAACACCTTCAGCAGCTGCACGCCCAAGGATGCAGCGCTGAAGGTGATCCAGAAATTCCCGCCCGCATACTTGCCCGATCCGCCGTGCAGCAGCGGCACCACGACCGCCGCTGACAGCGCCGCGGCATAGACAACCAGGCCAAGCCGCCACGTAGCACGCCGCTCACGCCAGAACATGACAGCGAGAAAGGATACCGCCAGCAGCAGGCCAAACAGGTGTGTAAAGGCCAGTGCGAGCAGGCTCGCGTGGAACAGTATCTGCAACCGTCGATTCTTGGTGACGATGATTTCGTAATAGGAGTAGAGGCAGACCGAGGAAAGCAGGAACAGCAGGCTGTAGTTACGAGCCTCCTGCGCATATCTGATCGGCAGAGGCATCAAGCACAGAACCAAAAAGTTTAGCAGTTTGCCCGATCGAGTCAAGGACGTGCGTGCCAGCCACGGTGTAAACAGCGCGGCCAATCCCACGATCAACGACAACGATCTAACCGCGAATTCGGAGAAGCCAAACGCCCGTGTCCAGGCAAACGCCATGCTGTTGTAGAGTGGTGGCTGATTGTCGGTCGCGGTAAAGTGCAGCACCGCCTGCCAGTCTGGCGCATCGATGCCGACCACAGTCGCTAACTCGTCGAACCAATAACTGCGATCGATCGCCGCAAATCGCAATAAAATACCGATCGCCGATATCGCGAGCAGCAACGCCACCGGGCGCGACATCGATCCGTTGTTTCTCATCAGGCCACTCCTGGATCCGGAGCCGCGGCACTGCTCGTGATGCGGCTGATCGCTCGAAAATCGAAACGAGGGAGCGGATTTCTCGTCGGATCGATTGGGAAGCGACCGGTGATTATCGGGGCCGGGGCCGGTGCGTTCAAGGGCCGGCCGGGCATCGGCGCAGTAACGTCGCCGTGGATTGGCCGGGATGTGGATTGGTTCGCATTTCCTTGGTCGAGCCAGGCGGCGCGGAACAGATTGTCGAATGGCGCTGGGACGCTTCATCGGACGTGCGTGATAGTGGCGGTAGCGTATTTCACCCGACGGCCGCTCTGCGAGCGCGCCGCTGTGGCTGTGCGTGCCGGCGAAATAGGGACTGTCCGGTTGCTTAGATAAACACTACCTAGATATATTGGGTTCAGCGTGGCGAGGAGTTTCTAATGCGCGGCGAGCAACCCAGTATTGCGGTGATATTGCCCGCCTACAACGAACAACTGACGATTCGGCAAACGATGCAGGCGTTCCACGAGGCGCTTCCGGAAGCCGAAATCATCGTGGTGAACAACAAGTCGACCGACGCCACCTACCAGATCGCGGTTCAGACACTCACCGAGCTTCAATGTGAGGGTCGGGTGATCAATGAAATCCGGCAGGGAAAGGGTAACGCCATGCGGCGGGCCTTTGTCGACGTGGAGGCCGACATCTACGTCCTTTCGGACGCGGACATGACTTACCCGGCTGGGCAGGCACGTGAGCTGTTGCTTCCGGTGCTCGAAAACCGGGCCGACATGGTGGTCGGGGACCGGCACAGCCAGGGTCACTATCAAAAGGAAAACCGACGACCGCTGCATGGGTTCGGCAATCGCCTGGTGCAGGGACTGGTCAACAATTTATTCCGCTCCAGTCTGGTCGACATCATGAGCGGCTACAGGGTCATGAGCAGGAGACTGGTCAAGAACTATCCGATCCTGGTCGAAGGGTTCCAGGTTGAGACCGACCTGACCTTGCACGCACTGGACAAGCGCTTCCGCATCGTTGAGATCCCAATCGAGTACAAGGACCGGCCGGCGGGAAGCTTTTCCAAGCTCAGCACGTTCTCGGATGGAGCCAAGGTGCTATGGTCCATCACCCAGATCCTGCGTCATTACCGACCGCTGCAGTTCTTCTTCTGGCTATCCCTGGTATTTGTTCTGGCCGGAATCGCGAGTGGCGTTCCGGTCATCAGTGATTGGCTGAAGTACCGATACATCTACCACGTCCCGCTCGCGTTGCTTGCCACCGGTCTGGAGCTGATCGCCGTGATGTTGATGGCAATCGGGCTGACTCTTGATTCGATCGTGCATCAACAGAGACTGGCCTTCGAGCGCGATATATTGAATACCCCGGTCACGAAGCCGCGAGACCGAACCAAGGCATGAAATTGCCTTGGTTAACCGCGGCCGGGCCGAGCCGCATGGTCGCGCCATTAGTCGCCCTGGCTCTATGCGCGACCCAGCTGACGTTCATATTTCCCGGCGAGCTGATATCCGACAGCCGGGACCAATTGCACCAGGCTATCACCCATCAATATCTGGATTGGCATCCGCCGATCATGGCCTTTGTATGGTCGTGGTTGCTCAGGATCAACGGCAATCCGGGGCTGCTGCTGGTTCTGCATCAATGTTTGCACTGGCTGGGTTTCGGGTTGATTGCGGATGGCTTCTTCCGCGTCCGCATGCCTGGCAGGGCATGGCTGGTTCTTGCCGCCGGGGCTTTTCCGGTATTTCTGTTCTACGACAAGGAGATTGTGAAGGATGTCGGACTGGGTTCCGGATTGGTGGCCGGCTTTGGAATGCTGTTCTGGTTTCTGGTTCAGCGCAAATCCATCCCGTGGTGGGCGGTTTTGTCGTCCGGCATATGCATAGTCTATGGTGCACTGATCAGGACTAACGCGGTATTTGCCATCGGCCCGATCCTGCTCCTTTACTTCGCGCGTGGGCGTGAATTCGGTCTTGCCAAGATCGTCGGATGTTCGGTGCTCACGGCCCTGGTGGTTCTACCGCTTTCGAATTGGATCAACCATGAAGTGATCGGGGCCAGGCGTCAGGATCCTCTGCAATCACTTCAGATATTTGACTTGATGGGCATTGCGGTCCGATCTGGCGATATCGGAGTGTTGGGCGAAGGCGTCCCCCCGATGGATAAGATCGCGGCCTGTTACACGTCGTACTGGTGGGATCCCTATAGTCCGTGGGGGATCTGCCAGGACATGCGCTACGACGTCGAATTTATCTCCCCCGACATGAATAAGGTCACCCCCCACCTTGCCGAGCGCAGTGCCCTCTGGCGGCGGGCGATTCTCACGCATCCTGGGGCGTACTTGGCTCATCGATTGAGCCACTTCAATTCGTCCATCTACTTTTTCGTTCCCTCTCTCTCCTTTCGCTACTCGAAATCGACGGAGTTAGCTCCGTCCGGCCGACGCGTAATTACCCAGAGCGATATCTATTTTGACTATCTGAGAAAGAACCTTCTATTTTGGCCGGTATTCTGGCTGGCACTGGGTGTTTGTGCGCTGGCACTTCTGAAGCACCCCGCGCCGCCGCCGCCCACGTTTACTTGCGCGCGCGCCTTGCTCTGTTCCGGGCTGTTCTATTCGGCCGCATACCTGGTTGTTGGAGTTGCCACCGAAACCAGGTATCACTACTGGTCGATCATGGCCATCATGCTCGGTATTATCCTGGGGGGGTCAGATATTGCTCATCAAATGCGCACACATCCGACGCGCAGCAGACTTGCGGTGGCGTTAGTTTTGGCGGTGGTCTGCATTGGCTTTGCTGCCAGAATCGCGGACGTGGGGCTCCTGTAGCGCACGGCTAGCGTCATCATGGGGCGAGGATCGTCCTGGAGCGGCGCCGTTGTGCCGCGTTGATTGCCGAACGGTGCCGGCTCGCCGCCGCGTCATCAAATAGGCGTTAAGAACCCATTCTGGGTTGGCCCGATAGAAGCCATTGTCATCGAATAGGTATTGCTCGAAACCGGCCTCGCGCAACAGCTGGCCGAGTTTGTCGTCCCAATGGAAATCCTCGATCAACAAGATCGGTTCATATTGCAAGATTGTGGACAGGCCTCCCTTGACGACCTGATATTCGTAGCCCTGAACGTCGATTTTTATGAAGATCGGCTGTAATTCCTGGTCGTCCAGGCGTCGCGTCACACAGATGCTCTCGTCCAATTTGAGTTTATCCGGTGAGAACCAATATAAGGTCGTCGGACTTAGCCAGCTTGCGGCACTATCCCTGTCGAAGGAGGCCATGGCGTCATAGATCCAGCGCTTATAAACCGGAACAAAAAGCGTGCGTTCTTTTTCTTTCTCCTCGGCCAGGCCGAACGGCAGGATCGTGACATCGGGGCGCGACTGATATCGCGCCTGCAGCCGATCAGCTAATAGCCGACCGGGCTCGAATGCGAACACGCGCGCCCTTGGCTTGATTGCTTTGATTGACTCGATGCTTTGGCCGCGATTTGCACCCACATCGATATAGCAGCCCGGCAAGTCCTCGGGAATGAACCTAAGAGCCTTGAAGTCCCGCTCGTGCGGGAGGGATAGCGCTTTGCGGGAAACATAGTAGAAGGATTCCTTCGCTTCTTTCAGGAAGGAGAACTCGCTTTGCAGCGTTCGAAGCAACTTTTTAACCGGCACTTCCGTCCCCTTTAGTACCTCCCTGGCTTCTGCTTGCGGGATTTATAGTTGATAGAGGTATGGTTGGCAAGTTCGCGGTAATTGGAAACATTATGTGCAGCCACGCATCCTTACCTGTCACTCAATGCGCGGTGCTCGACCCGTTCGCGAATGCTGTGGGCAAGTCGCTGAGCGTGACGACGGCCGGATCGTTCAATACAGCCGACGGGCCCTGTTGCTGCGCCAGACCCTCGTTCTGGCACCAGTACACGATGGCCACAGCCTGCGGAAAACTAGCCTTGACCGCCGCCAGGATGGTGCTGTTGTCGAACGTGCCCGGCCGTTCCGCTGAGGTGTTCGAGTTGCCGCCAACCTCAGCGAATATGATCGGTTTGCCGGTGGTGAGGTAAAAGTTATAGATATTGTTCGAGTTCGAGTCCGGAGGGTAGGAGTCGAGGCTGACGATATCGACGTAGGCGCTGCCGGGATACCACTGCGAGGCGAACCTTTTCGGGTCCCAATAGTTGAGATTGAAGACCCACAAGACATTGTTGAGGCCCTGGGAAACACAGTAATCGTGAGTGTATTGCCAGAAAAGCACGAACTGTGCCGGCGTGAACTGACTGCCAAAGTGGTTTTCATTAGGTTCGGGGAATGGGCGCCAGAGCACCGGGCCGTTGAGCTGCTTGAACAGCGCGACCTGAGTGTTGAGATAGCTCTTCCACTTGTTGTTTGCGTTCGTTCCTGGAGTCCAGATGTCCGTGACAGCCTCACCGCTTGCGAACGGGTTTATCGGCTCCTGCGACACCAGCACGATTCCGCCCTTGGCGAGCCAGGCATTCGTTGCAGAAACAAACCAAGGCGTCGTAGAGCTGGTCACGCCATCGCCGTTGAGCCAGTAGTTTGACGTACCCAGAATCGCCACCTGCTTACCGCCCGCCGCAGCCGGGATCGGCGTCACTATGCCCATGGGATTACTGTCCCAATAGTTCGAGTGCTGACCCAAGAGGATGTGCCTGCTCTGTCGGGGCAATCCGTTGATAAATGCCAGTAGCGACGCCGTCGAGTTGCCGGATGAGGGTGCAGTGGCCGCCGCGACGCCGCCAGATGCCAGCTGCTGCAGCGCCAAACCTAAAAACAATAGACCGATCGCTCTGCGCATGTTGTGCTGCTCCTGATGCTGATTCTTTCGCACTCGGCGAGAGTGACATTATAAAGGACGCGGCTGAATCGGCAGACATGCCGAGTTGCTCGCGACTTTCCGATCTCGTTTCTGTAACGGCTGACGACCGGATCGCGTCAATAAATAGCGCATGGCCAAGGCCCGCGCTTGCACGTCGCTTTCTGGCGACGTGTGCTTTAGGTGACACTTTGCCAGCGCGATTCTTTAGGTATTAACTGGCTTCGCAATGTAAGGGCAAACCCGTCGAAAGGCGGGGACGCAAAGCCTCCGGTCTTAGGTCCGATAGGGACATGAGATAGCGGGGTTGCCGGCCAGGAGACGCGGTGCATGCGCATCGTGGTAACCAGTCGTCAATACCCGCTTCTCGCCTTCTCGGTACTCGCCGGAGCGCTTTCAAGGGTTTTCACCTGATAAGCGAGGCGAGTGGTATGAAAAGCGACAAGAATTGGGGAATTCTGGGCCAAGGTCTGGCCATTCTTACCCTCACGGCGGCCCTGGCGGCCTGCGGAGGCCCAAGCGACGGGAGTTCTACGGCCAGCACCGCGGTTGCCTCCGGCACTGGCGCGGCGGCCATGGGCCCCAGCGTGTCGGGCACCCCGGCGACAACGGTGGCTGCCAACGATCGCTACAGCTTTCAGCCTACGGTGGCAAACCCCAGACGCATGCCCCTGAGCTTCGGCATCCAGAATAAGCCCGTCTGGGCGACTTTCGGGGAGACCACTGGCGAACTCTCAGGTACGCCCAGCGCCCCGGATACTGGCCAATACAGCAACATTGTCATAACGGCCAACGACGGCACGGCCACGAGCGGGCTGCCGGCCTTCTCGATACAGGTCACCGCTGCCGGCAGCAGCTCCGTGAGCGCCTCCTCGAGCAGCTCAGGTAGCTCCTCCAGCGGCAGCAGCTCAGGCGCCGCCGCGGTCGCGTCGGGCAGCTCCTCGAGCAGTTCGGGCAGCACCGTCACCAAATCAGGCAGCTCCTCGAGCAGCTCGGGCAGCACCGTCACCAAGTCAGGCAGCTCCTCGAGCAGCTCGGGCAGCACCGTCACCAAGTCAGGCAGCTCTTCCAGCAGCAGTTCCGGCGGCTCATCGCAAAGCGTGACCGCCTCCACGAATTCGACCTGTACCAGTTCCTCCCCAACGAGTTCGACCACGTGCCTGCTGGCATTCATCAACGGACTGTCGGGACAGAGCAGGCACATCCTCGCAGGTCAGCACTCGAATTATTGGGACGGTAACCCGATGGACGATGTGACACCGATCCCATCAGCCACCGGTAACCAGGTCGCGATTCTGGGTACGTCAAACTACTGGCTCAATAGCGATGGCGTGACCAGCTCTACGACGTCTTGGTTCGTATCTACAACGAATGCCTGGCTGGAGCAGGGCGGGATCGTGCTGGTGTCGCAGGAGCCTGCAAACCCGTTCGCAAGCGGCGAGGCTGTGACGGACATCTGGACCGCAGGCACTAACGCAAACACCAAGTGGAAGGCCTATCTGGACACCCAGGTCGCGCTGTTCAAGCAGATCAACGGCGCCGTGATGTGGCGTCCGTTCCCGGAACCCAACCAGGGCCATTTTGGCAGCCAGTTCACACCGGCACAGTTCCAGACTTTCTGGCAGTACACACATAATTACATGGTTTCTCAGGGTCTCACCAATGTCCTGTGGGTGTTCAATCTCAACTACTGGGACCCGAACAGCCAAGCCTCGCAGTGGTATCCGGGCGACGCCTACGTCGATATCGTCAGTCTCGACTCC